>Ga0209278_1000325_pt1 | contig 42112 bp, 39 predicted proteins | sample JI81BgreenDNA_FD_187504 | JGI IMG/M metagenome (GOLD analysis project Ga0209278, IMG submission 187504) | Wastewater effluent complex algal communities from Wisconsin, to seasonally profile nutrient transformation and Carbon sequestration -... | ecosystem: Engineered > WWTP > Effluent > Algae...
GGCGCGGGCCGGCTTCGGTCTGGCCATACATGGTGATGAAACGGCGGCCGTTGGCGGCGGCCCATTCGGCATATTTCGCTGCCACGGGGGCCGGCAGCTTGCCGCCAGCCTGGGTAAGGGTGGTGAGTGTGGGCGTCGCCAGCCGGTCCAGCCCCAACCGTCGGATGGCATCATAATGGAAGGGCACGCCTGACAGGCTGGTGGCGGCGCGGTTCTTCAGCCCGTCCCAGAACTCGGCCTGCATGACGCCGTGGGCGGTTACTTCGATGCAGGCGCCAACAGCTGCGTGGCTGTTGATGACGCTCATGCCGTAGGAATAGCTCGTGGGGAGGGCGAGGAAGGGGCGCTCGGCGGCGGTCAGGCCCAGATAATCGGCGATGGCAGCTGCGTTGGCCATCAGGGCGCCGGCGGTGAAGCGCGCCAGCTTGGGGCTGCCGGTGCTGCCCGAGGTGGAGAGCAGCACGGACAGATCGGGGTGCAGCGCAGTGCCGCCGGGGCCGGAGGTGATGGCGCCTTGCGGATCGATGATGGCATCGGGGCGATAAAGATCCACCAGCGCCGCCAGCCGTTCCGGCGCAAGATCATGTTCGATGGCCAGCGTCGCGTGATTGCTAGCCAGCAGCGCCAGCCAGGCCGCCACGGAGACGGCGCTGTTGGCGGTGCGCAGGAAGACGAGGGATCGCCGGCCGAGCGTGGCATCAAATCTGGCCCTGAGCGCCAGCACGTCGGCATAGCTCAATGCCGTGCCGGCATCATCCCGCACCGCAACGGCGTCGCCATGGCCAGCAAGAATCGCAGCCCAGGGATTGCCGGTCATCATGGCCGGCACGTCAGACGTTCAGGCCGTGACGTCATATTTGGCCAGGATCTCGCGCACCTTGGCCACGCTCGACATGGCAACGATGTCGTCGGCGTCCAGCAAGATGTCGAAATTGTCTTCCAGCGCGGTCACCAGCACCATGTGGGCCACCGAGTCCCATTCCTTGATCGACTGGTAGGCAAGGCTGTCCACCACGCTGGCCGCATCGATCATCAGCGATTCCGCAAAGACTTCGGCAAGCGATTTCATCAGGCAATTCCCGGTAACAAAAGGTTGATGTCCAATAACGGGTGGAGAGCCGTGGAATCAAGCGCTGGCTGTTCACATTGCCATCGCGCCATCCACCCCGATCACCTGACCGCTGATATAGCGGGCGCCGTCGCCGGCGAGGAACAGCACCAGCGGCGCGACATCCTCGGGCTGGCCGGTTCGGCCCAGCGCAATGCGCTCCACCAGGGCGGCGCGCTTGTCGGCGGGGATACCGGCGGTCATGTCGGTTTCGATCGTGCCGGGCGCCACCGCGTTCACCCTTATGCCACGTCCGCCCACTTCGCGCGCCAGGCTGAGCGTGAGGCCGATCACCCCGGCCTTGGCGGCGCCATAGGCGGTGTGGCCGGGAAAGCCGACGCGGCCGATGATCGAGGTGAGGTTAATGATCGAACCGCCGCCCGCACGCCCCATCAGCCGCACCGCATATTGGCAGCAGGTGAGCGTGCCGGTGAGATTGGTGGCCAGGGTTTCAGCCATGAGCCCGGTGCTGGTCATCTCGATCACCGCGTCTTTCAGCACGCCGGCATTGTTGACGAGGATATCGAGCCGGCCGGCCTGTTTCTGCAGGGCCATGAAGGCGGCTTTGACCGCAGCCGGATCGGCGACATCGAAGGGCAGGGGGTGCAGCCGATCAGCCACGCCACTGCCGGCAATCATCGCGTCCACTGCTTCGGCGCTGCGGCCGCCAACGAACACGGTGGCGCCCGCACCGGCCAAGGCCAGCACGATGGCGCGGCCGATGCCACGCGTGCCGCCGGTCACCAAGGCGACGCGGCCAGAAAGATCGCTTGCCATGGCCTTACTCGGCTGCAGCAGCGGGGGCGGGAACGGCAGCCTCCGCCGAGCGCTTGCTTTCGCGATCGAGGATCAGTCCCCATTTGCCGGTGACGATGCCGGTTTCCAGCACCCGCGCCGGGTTGCCGAACACGATGCTGCCCGGCGGCACGTCGCGCATCACCACGCTGCCCATCGAAACGATGCTGCCATCGCCCACGTTTACGCCCGGCATGATGATGCTGTGCGCGCCGATGCTGCAGCGGCTGCCGATCCTGGTGTCGATGTGCAGGTTGCGCGTCATGTCGTGCGACAGGATGGTGGCACCGAACACGATGGCGGTATCTTCGCCGATGTGAATGCCGGCCGGGTTGGTGAGGTCGAGCTTGGCCGAGAAGCTGATGGCGCTGCCCCTGCCGATGTTCATGCCCCAGACTTTGTTGAAGTAAAGCCGGCGCCATTCCATGATGGCGTTGCGCAAGTCGCGCCGCAGTCTGGACAGTCTGGTCGTTGCCATTGCGCCGCTCCGTTCAACGATGCCGGAACAGGGTGACGAAATGGCGCCGTTCCATCACGTGGGTGGCGGCCAGCGGATTGGTGGCAAACGGATATTCCACCACGATATTGTCGATCTTGTCCGACAGTTCTGGGGTGATGCGGCTGGTTACGGCGGCTTCCAGCGTTTCGATGTCGATCTTCAGCGTGTTGATGCGGCCATGTTTGGCGATGATCGCGGCCAGCACCTCGTTGCTGTCGGCACAGGGCACTTCGATCCAGGCGCCGGTTTCGCGGCCCACGCCGCCATAGCGGCCGGTGGGCTCCCAGCCGAACTGCACCATGCCGTTTTCAAGACCCACGGCGGTTTCGGCCAGCGTCACCCGGCTGCCGAACTGGGCCAGGTTCTTCTTCAGCCGTTCGATGTTGCGCGGCACCGGTTCGTGGCAATAGATCACCGCATCGGGCCGGCGCGACAGGAAGAAGGCCGCCGAAATGCCGATGTTGGAACCGAAATCCACCACCACCTGGCCATTGTCGGGCGCATCATAATCGCCGCGCAGGAAAATCTCGTTGATGGTTTGAACATCGTCGGGCGAATAGGTGGTCAGCGTGATCGGGCCCTGCGGCGTGCGCACGGTGATGTTGGCCGGATAGGTGCCGCCGTTCGACACATAACGCTTCAGGAAATCGATGGGCGCATCCACCTTGGCCAGGGCATTGGCGGCGGCAACATAATGACGGCGTTCGAACAGGGCGCGCAAAATCACGCCGGGCGTGCGCCGGTGACGCGCCACTGAATCAAGTGTTCCCGGATCGGTCGCCGGCTGGCCGGTGTCCATCGCATACTCCCCTTTACATGCGGCAGGCTTGTCGCAGCGCAACAAGGCTTGTCAAGCCAGAAACCCGGCAAGCCGGTTAGGGCTTGTGCTGCAATATACGGCGCGCCAGCCACCAACCTTGCACGGTGCGCAAGCCATGACCGGCCGCATAGGCCATCGCCAGCCCGGTGATCCCCAACGGCGGCACCAGCACGAAGGCCAGCGCCAGCATCAGCGCCGCGCCAATCACCAGGAAGATCACGGTTTCGCGGCTGCGGCCGGCCATGGTGATGATCGCGCCCGATGGGCCAGTCAGGATCGCCAGCATGTTGGCGCCCACCAGCCATTGCAGCAGCGGCGCTGCGCCAACAAAGGCCGGGCCGAACACCAGGTTCAGCACCGGTTCCGGCCAGATCAGCAGCGGCAGCGCCACCGGCAGGGTGGAGGCCAGCGCGGCATAGCGGTAACGCCGCAGGCGGCGGTGGGCCAGATCGGGGCGACCCTGGCGCAGATCGCCCGATGCCGGGGCCATCAACATCGTCGTTACCGTGGTGTAAACCACGGCAAAGGGCATCGCCAGCTGCCAGGCGGCGCGAAATGCCCCGGCATCGCCTGCACTGCCCAGCGTGCCGGCCAGGAATTGCGGCAGCCATTGGCCAAAGAACATCAAAAAGCCGATCAGCATCATCGGTGTGCCTTCCACCCAGGGCGAAGGGGCATCAGGCACCGGCACCGATCCCCAATCCCGGGTCAGCCGCCAGATCAGCCCAAACAGGATCGCCATCAGGGCGATCAGGCAGGCGGTGGCGACCAGCACGCTGGTCTGCGCCTCGATCTGGCCGCCGGAGAGCAGGATCAAACCCAGCGCCAGCGCCAGCGGCACGGTGAACAAGCCATCAAACACTTGCGCCCGCACCGCATTGCCCAGCCCGCGCACCAGCCCCAGGCCCATCAGATAAAAGGCGTTGGCGGCCACAAAGCCGGTCGCCGCCAGCAGCGCGCCCTGCTGTGCCGGGGCAAAACCGGCGTTCAGCAGCAGCCATGCGCCGCCAGCATAAAGCCCGGTGACCAGCGCGGCCAATGGTGTCACGAAATTCAGATAATGGCGCATGTGGCTGGCCGCGGCCGCCTTGTCGCCCAACCGCAGATGCGCGGCCACCTCGCGCAGGGCAAGCTGATCGCAGCCGACCACGGCAAGGATGGAGACCAGCTGCGCCGTCTGGATCGCCATCGCATAGCTGCCCAGCACGTCCGGGCCGCCGGCGCGGGCCAGCAGCAGGGTGACGATCAGGCCGGTGGCGATATTGCCGGCCTTGATGCCCATCACGCTGGCATAGCGCAGCAACGGGCTGATCAGGGGCGTGATCCGCGCGCGCCAGCCGGGTGGCGGCCTGTCAGGCATCGATGGCGTCGGCCTCGATCGAGGTGGCGTGGCTCTGGATGAAGTGGAAACGATGTTCTGGGTTGCGGCCCATCAGCCGTTCGACCAGATCGGCGACATCGGCCCGGCCGTCCACATCCTCGGGCAGCTTCACCCGGATCAGGCTGCGCCGCGCCGGATCCATGGTGGTTTCCTTCAGCTGCGACGGGTTCATTTCACCCAGGCCCTTGAAGCGGCTGACTTCCACCTTGGTCTTGCCGCTGAACACCGTCTTCATCAGTTCGGCACGGTGAGCATCATCGCGGGCATAGGCAACGGTGCCGCCAGCGGCGAGGCGATAGAGCGGCGGCTGGGCGAGATAGAGCCGTCCATCGCGCACCAGGCCCGGCATTTCGCGGAAGAAGAAGGTCATCAGCAGGGTGGCGATATGGGCGCCGTCCACATCGGCGTCGGTCATGATGACGATGCGTTCGTACCGCAGATTTTCCGGGCTGTATTTGTCGCGCGTGCCGCAGCCCATGGCGAGCGTGAGATCGGCGATTTCGTTGTTGGCGCCGATCTTGGCCATGTTGGCGCTGGCGACGTTCAAGATCTTGCCGCGGATGGGCAATATCGCCTGCGTGTTGCGATCGCGCGCCTGCTTGGCGCTGCCACCGGCGGAATCGCCTTCCACGATGAACAATTCGGTGCCCACCGCGTCATCGCGGGCGCAATCGGTCAGCTTGCCGGGCAGGCGCAGACTGGATTTGCTGGTGGCGGTCTTGCGCTTCACCATCATTTCCTGGCGGCGGCGCAGCCGGTCTTCCATGCGCTCCACCACGAAGGCCAGCAGCGCCTTGCCGCGCTCGCCATTGGCCACCAGCCAGTGATCGAAATGATCCTTGATGGCGTTTTCCACAAGCCGCGTGGCTTCCGGGCTGGTCAGCCGGTCCTTGGTCTGGCTCTGGAACTGTGGGTCGCGGATGAAGAGGGAGAGCATGATCTCTGCCCCGGCAAACACATCTTCGCCGGAAAGGTCGCTCGCCTTCTTGTTGCCGGTCAGTCCGGCATAATTCTTCAGGCCGCGCGTCAGCGCCAGCCGCAGTCCGGCTTCGTGGGTGCCGCCGTCTGGCGTCGGGATGGTGTTGCAATAGAAACTGGCGGAACCTTCGCCATATTGCGGCCAGGCGCAGGCCCATTCCACCGCGCCCATCGGCTTGCCATCCGGGCCAGCGGGCAGATCGGTGCGGCCGGCAAACAGATCGGGCACCACCAGCGGGCGGTTGTCGAGCCGTTCCTTCAGATGATCGGCCAGGCCGCCGGGGAAGGTGAAGACGGCGGTTTCCGGCACATCGCCGCCCACCAGTTCCGGCGCACAGCGCCAGCGGATCTCGACGCCGCCGAACAGATAGGCCTTGGACCGGGCCAGCTTGTATAGGCGCGCCGGCTTGAAACGGGCATCTTCGCCAAAGATTTCGGCATCGGGGTGGAACTTGACACTGGTACCGCGCCGGTTCGGGGTGGCACCCAATTCCTCTATCTTGCCTTGCGGAATCCCGCGCGAATAACGCTGGCGATACAGCAATTTGTTGCGGGCAACTTCCACCACGGTTTCATCCGACAGCGCGTTGACCACGCTGATGCCCACCCCATGCAGGCCGCCTGATGTGGCATAGGCCTTGCCGCTGAACTTGCCGCCGGAATGCAGCATGGTCAGAATCACTTCCAGAGCCGATTTGTCGGGAAAGCGCGGGTGTGGATCAACCGGGATGCCGCGGCCATTGTCGGTGATGGTCAGACTGTTGTCTGCCTCCAGCGTCACCTCGATGCGGCTGGCGTGGCCGGCAACGGCTTCGTCCATCGCGTTATCGAGCACTTCGGCGGCGAGATGGTGGAGCGCGCGTTCATCAGTGCCGCCGATATACATGCCGGGGCGGCGGCGGACGGGCTCCAGCCCCTCCAGCACCTCGATATGGCTGGCATCATAGTCGGTAGAGCTTTGCGTGGCGGCGAACAGATCGGACATGGGATGTGTATAGGGCGCTCCCGCGCGGGCCGCCAGCGGGTTGGAACTGTGGGCGAGGTGCGACAATTTTTTTCGGTCCTACGCTATTTCGCGCATTGTTCTGTAACATTGTGCGGTGCAAAAGGGCGTTGCCGATATGGCGATCCTCCCCAAGGATTTACTGGGGCCGGAACTCAGGTTCCGGCCCCTTTTTTTCATGTTTTGCGTGGGTTGGCTGGAATCGTGGAAATGCTTCCGCGGCCACACGGGAATGGTGCGTTGCACAATAATGCGTGGCCTTGTGGGTCGGGACTGGGGCGAAGCATGATTCGTCGGCGGCCGCCAGCAGGTGGCCTTTCGGCCCGGAATGCGGTGGCCACTGCACCTTCTGCACGAATGCCGCCACCGCCATTTTGCCACTATCGCCGGCCGCCTTGACCATGGTTCAGCAAATGTCTGAACGCTTTATCTGGCAGGCGCCCGCCAGAGTTTGAGTGCAGAGGGAAAAATGAGGATGTTCGACAGTTTGCCGGGTTCGGCCAAGCGTGCCGCTGCCGCCCTGCTGCCTGCCCTGTTGCTGGCCACGCCCGCCCTCGCGACAGACGCAGCGCCGGTTCCCGACAAGGGTGACACGGCCTGGATGATGGTTTCCACGCTGCTGGTGCTGCTGATGATCCTGCCCGGGTTGCAGCTGTTTTATGGCGGCCTCACCCGCACCAAGAACATGCTTTCCACCATGACGCAGATTGGCGCCGCCACCTGCCTGGCCATGCTGATGTGGGTTGTCTTTGGCTATTCACTCACCTTTGGCCCGGAAGCCGTTGGCGCGCTGAAGCCGTTCATTGGTGGCCTTGATCGGCTGTTCCTGGCCGGCATCACGCCGGCCTCCACCGCGGCCACCTTCACGGCAGGCGTTGTCATCCCCGAATATGTGTTCGTCTGTTTCCAGATGACCTTTGCCGCCATCACCATCAGCCTCGTGCTCGGATCGGTGGTGGAACGGGTCAAATTCTCCGCCGTGCTGATCTTCACGCTGGTGTGGCTGCCGATCGTCTATCTGCCGATCGCACACATGGTGTGGGCCTCGTCGGGGCTGTTCTTCACCATGGGGGCGCTGGATTTTGCCGGCGGCACCGTGGTGCACATCAATGCCGGCGTTTCGGCGCTGGTTGCCGCGATCATTCTGGGCAAGCGCATCGGTTACGGCCGCGAAATCATGGCGCCGCATTCCCTCACCCTCACTCTGGTCGGCACCGGCATGCTGTGGGTCGGCTGGTTCGGCTTCAACGCCGGCTCCGCGCTGGAAGCCAATGCTTCCGCAGCGCTGGCGATGATCAACACGTTCGTGGCCACGGCCTCGGGTGCGCTGGCCTGGCTGGCGGTGGAAAAGATCGCCGGCCACAAGCCGTCGGGGCTGGGGCTTGCATCAGGCATCATCGCCGGCCTGGTGGCCGTTACCCCGGCGGCGGGCCTTGCCGGGCCGATGGGCGCCATCCTGCTCGGCGCCCTGGCGTCAGCGGTCTGCTATTTTGCCGTGACCACGCTGAAACCGCGCTTTGGTTATGACGATTCGCTCGATGCGTTCGGGATTCACGGTGTTGGCGGCATTGTTGGCGCGGTTGGCACGGGCGTTGTGGCCTCGCCGGCGCTGGGCGGGCAGGGGGCGGCTGGTTTCGACATGGCCGGCCAGATCGGTGTGCAGCTGGCAGCGGTGGGGACCACGATCGTGTGGGCCACCATTGGCACTGTGGTTGCGGTTTATGTCGCCAAGGCGGTGACTGGGTTGCGTGTGAGCAGCGACGTGGAGCGCGAGGGGCTCGATGTGGGCGAGCATGGCGAGCGGGCGTATAATCCGTGAAACGGACCACTTTATGAGAGTCCGCTCAGGCTGAGCTTGTCGAAGCCGGTTTGCCGGAGGGCCGGCTGACGATGAGGGCACGGCCGGCGGCGGAGCCGCCGAGTCCGTTTGTGCAGTTAAGGAAGAAAGCAAGCAAGGAAGTGCGTGGCGGAGCCACGCCGTCGGACGAGTCAAAAAGGGCGGCCTGTTGGGGCCGCCCTTTTCGCTCGCCGTCCGAGCGCGACGCGAGTCGGTGGTTAGTGCTGCGCACTAACCACTCGCCGCTTACGCGCTGTAATACATATCAAACTCAACCGGCGCCGGGGTCATCTCCCACCGCATCACTTCTTCCATCTTCAATTCGATATACGAATCGATCTGGTCGTCAGTGAACACGCCGCCCTTGGTGAACACCGCCCGGCTCTTGTCCAAAGCAACCAGCGCTTCACGCAGCGAGGCGCACACGGTCGGCACCTTCTTCAGTTCGCGCGGCGGCAGGTCATACAGGTTCTTGTCCATCGCCGGGCCGGGGTGGATGCGGTTTTCGATGCCATCAAGGCCGGCCATCAGCAGCGCGGTATAGGCCAGATACGGGTTGGCCAGCGCATCCGGGAAGCGCACTTCGACGCGCTTGGACTTGGTGCCGGTGCCGTAGGGGATGCGGCACGAGGCCGAACGGTTGCGGCTGGAATAGGCCAGCAGCACCGGGGCTTCGAACCCGGGCACCAGCCGCTTGTAACTGTTGGTGCCGGGGTTGGTGAAGGCGTTGCAGGCCTTGGCGTGCTTGATGATGCCGCCGATGAAGAACAGCGCCATTTCGCTGAGGCCGGCATATTGGTCACCGGCGAACAGCGGGGTCTTGCCGTTCCAGATCGAAAGGTGGGTATGCATGCCGCTGCCGTTATCGTCCTTGATCGGCTTGGGCATGAAGGTCGCGGTCTTGCCATAAGCATGGGCGACCTGGTGCACGACGTACTTGTACACCTGCATGCGATCGGCGGTTTCCACCAGCTTGCCGAAGGTCAGGCCCAGTTCGTGCTGAGCCGAGGCGACTTCGTGGTGATGCTTGTCGCAAGGCAGGCCCATTTCCAGCATGGTGGCAACCATTTCGGCGCGCAGATCAACGGCGCTGTCCACCGGGGCGCAGGGGAAATAGCCGCCCTTGGCGCGCGGACGGTGGGCCATGTTGCCCTGTTCGTAGCTGCGGCCGCTGTTGGTCGGCAGTTCGATATCGTCGAGGTGGAAGAAGCCTTCGTTGTAACCCAGGCCAAAGCGCACGTCGTCAAACACGAAGAATTCGGCTTCCGGGCCAACATAGACGGTGTCGCCGATGCCGCTGGCCTTGAGGTACGCTTCGCCGCGCTTGGCGGTGGAGCGCGGATCGCGGCCATAAAGCTGGCCCGTCGAAGGCTCGACGATGTCGCAGACCAGGATCATCATCGGGGTGGCCGAGAAGGGATCGATGTAGGTCGCATCCAGATCCGGCATCAGGATCATGTCGCTTTCGTTGATCGCCTTCCAACCGGCGATCGACGAGCCGTCGAACATGAAACCGTCGTTGAGCATGTCTTCGTCGATCACACCCGACACCATGGTCAAATGCTGCCACTTGCCCTTGGGATCGGTGAAGCGCAGATCGACCCACTCGATCTCCTTCTCCTTGATCATCGCCAGAATGTCAGCAGCCGTGGTCATCGGATCTTCCCTTGTCTTCTTCTTGGTTGGCTAAAAAAACTCAGATCGCGTCGCTGTCGCGCTCGCCGGTGCGGATGCGGACCGCCATTTCGATGGGGGACACGAAAATCTTGCCATCGCCGATGCGCCCGGTGCGCGCCGCGTTGGTGATGGCATCCACTACCCGTTCCACCTGGTCATCGTCCACGACAACCTCCAGCTTCACCTTGGGCAGGAAATCCACCACATATTCGGCGCCGCGATACAGTTCGGTGTGGCCCTTCTGGCGGCCGAACCCCTTGGCTTCGGTGACGGTGATCCCAGACACGCCCACTTCGTGCAGCGCCTCCTTCACTTCATCCAGCTTGAACGGCTTGATGACAGCTTCGATCTTTTTCACGGGTTTCCCTCATCCGGCCAGGATCGCCCGTTCAATGCGCCAATCATCGCACCCGCGCCACCGGTATTTTCCCCATATCGCGCCAAAATCACACGCCAGGATCACACCGTCGTGGCATAGCCGCCATCAACGGTGACAACGCTGCCGCACAGGAAATCGCTGGCCCGGCTGGACAGGAACAGCGCCACGCCGGCCATGTCGTCGGGCGTGCCCCAGCGCTGCATCGGTGTGGCGGCGCGGAAGGCCTCGCGGAACTCCTCGGCGATGCCGGCGGTCATCTTCGATGGGAAAAACCCCGGTGCGATGGCGTTCACGCTGATGTGCCGTTTGGCCAGAAACTTGGCCATCATCCGCGTCATGTGCAGCACGCCGGCCTTTGAGGCGGCATAGCTATAGGTTTCCAGATCAGAGACATGCTGGCCATCGATCGAGCCGATGTTGATCACCTTGGCCAATTTGCCGGGGCCGGCTGCGGCTTCGAGCAAGGGCGCCAGTTTCTGGGTGAGAAAGAAGACGGACTTCACGTTGATGTCCATCACCTTGTCCCAACCGGCTTCCGGGAATTCGTCGAAACCGGCCCCCCACGAGGCGCCGGCATTGTTGAACAGGATGTCGACCTTTGGGGTTACAGCAGCCACCGCAGCGGCGAACCGCTCGATCTCCGCCATCTGGCTGAGATCGGCCGGAATGGCGGTGCAGGCCGGGCCAAGCTGCGCGGCAAGGCCTTCGCAATCGCTGATCTTGCGGCTGGTGATGATGACGCGGGCGCCATTCTCGATCAGCGCGCGGGCGATCATCTCGCCGATGCCGCGGCTGCCGCCGGTGACGACCGCGGTCTTGCCGGCGACGCTGAACAGGGATTCGATTCTCATGTGGCAGAGGCTCCGATGATTTCGCCGGCGGCGCGGGCGCGATCGAGCCGGGTGGCTTCGGCCTTGGGCAGCAGGCGGTAGACGAAATAGAGGCAGAGACACGTGAAAGGGGCCATCAACAGCAGCGCCAGCACACCGGTGCCAAGGCTGCCAGTGATTTTTGACACAAAGCCGGTGAACCACGGCCCCAGGCCCAGCCCGAACAGCGTGGTGCCGATGAAGAAGGTGGCGGTCGCGGCGCCGCGCATGCGCGGCATCACCAGATCCTGCGTGGTGGCGGCCGCGACGCCAACATACATCGATCCGAACACGGTGGTGGGCGCAAAGCACAGGTAGAACATGGCGATATCGTTGGTGGTGTACTGCAGCCAGATGAACGGCGCCGGCACCAGCGTCGCCAGCGCACCAACCATGATCCGGCCTGATGGATGGCGCTTCTTGGCCCAATCGCCGAGCACGCCGCCGAGGATGGTGCCGACAAAGCCGCCGAGCGCGCCGCCGCCGCCCAGGATGAAGGCCACCGATTCCTTGGTGGCATACCAGGGGATGGGGCCGCCTGCGGCGATCATCGGTTCGGCAAAGGTGCGCAGGGCATAAGGCGCCGCCCAGAAGCCGACCGAATAGCCGACGAAACTGATCGAGCCGAAACCGAGGATGGTGAGCACAAAGGCCGGCGTGCCCCAGATCATCTCATAGGTCGGCTTGTCGCGGCGCTTGATCGATTGCGCCCAGCTGAGCACGGCATAAAGCCCGGTGCCAACGGCGAGGAACTGCGGGATTTCACCGGTGAAATGCACGAGGCTAGCCACCAGCCCGGCCACCAGTGCCAACACGGCGATATTTTCCAGCAGCGCCCGCCTGCCGAGCAGCGCCATGTTGATCAGGGTGAGCGGCGGGATGACGCTGGCCAGATCGGCGAGGAAATTGCGGATGATCGTCTTGCCCGGCATGGGCACGGGCGGCGGCAGGCCATCGGCGCGGCCGCGGATCGGCTCGATCAGAGTCGCCACCCACAAGGCCAGCAGCAGACCGGGAATGCCCACGGCCATGAACGCCGCCTGCCAGCCGACCAGCCCCAGCGGACCGCCACCGGGATAGGCGGCGTTCCAGCCCTTCACCACCACGGCACCAATCAGCAGCGAGACGCCGCCGCCCAGATAGAGACCGGCGGCATAGATGGAGATGGCCGTGGCGCGCCGCGCCTTGGGGAACCAATCGGAAATCATCGAATAGGCCGAAGGGCCAGCGGCCGCCTCGCCAACGCCAACGCCGATGCGGGCCAGCGAAAGCTGGGCAAAACTGCCGGCCAGGCCCGACATCGCCGTCATCCCCGACCACAGGGTAAGGCCCAGCGCCAGCAGCCGCGTGCGTACCCAGTTATCGGCCAGCCGCCCGATCGGCACCCCGAACAGCGCGTAGAACACGGCGAACGCCGTTCCGTAGAGGAAGCCCAGCTGGGAATCGGTGAGGCCGAGGTCGCGTTTGATGTCTTCAGCGAGGATCGACAAAATCTGCCGATCGATGAAGTTCATCACATACACCAGCACAAGCAGCGCCAGCACATACCAGGCGTAAGGCCCGCCAACCGGCGGAACCGGCTTTCCGGTCACGGCATCGTTGTCGTGTTCGGCCATGCGCTGTGCTCACCCCAAGGCTGAGGGGGCATCTATAGGCCCCGTTACCCCAACGGCTTATCAGCCGTTCCGGCGGCTGTCACCGGCTACATTGGCACCCATCACATCGGCAAAGGAAAGCTGGCCATCAAACAGGGCGCGCACCACCAGTTCGGTGCGGGTGGCGACGCCATAACGGGTCTTGGCGGCCTCCAGATATTTGTGGACGGTGCCGCCCGACAGGCCGAGCAACTGGCCCGCCACCCAGTTGGATTTGCCGCGCGCCGCCAGCACCAGGCAATCGAGCTGGCGCTGGGTGAGCTTTGGGCCTTCGGGCGGATCATCACCTTCCATCTGCAGCTTCAACCGCCGCGCGGCTTCAAAGGCAAAGCAGGCCAGATATTGCGCTGCCGGCAGCGAATCCGTCGGCAATTCGCGCCCCTGCGCCATCACGAAGCTGACCAGGCCGGATGCCTGGCCGGGCACATGGATCGGCACGGTATAGCCTTCGGCCAGACCAGCAGCGCGGGCCTGAGTCATATAGGCCTTGTGGCGGCTGGTCAGCGGCAGGATGGTGTCGAGCCGGCTCCACGCAAAGGGGGTGACGCTGCGTTCACAAGCCAGCAGCACCGGATCATCGGCAACGCGGCCACTGGGCACCAGATTTTCGACCCAATGATCGGGAAAATCGGTGAGCCGCACCGGGCCAAGGCGGTTGGGCGCGTTGACCCGCTGGGCCAGCGCGAAATGATCGAACTGAAAAGCGCGGGTTGCATCCTTCAGCACCAGACCGATATCGGTCAGGCTGGGCGCAGTGCGCACGGCGCGCACAAACGTCTGGACATCCTGGAAACTGCTCACACACGCCCCCGTGCATCACCATGCGACGCCCTGCCCGCGCGCGATTGCCTTGCCCTGCCCCCCAGCCGGACTTATCTTGGGTATCCCACCACCCGTCAGGTCACTATAGTTACACCACAAGATTTAGACAACGAGGGTCATATGACGCATGATATCGCCATCATCGCTGGTGGCTGTTTCTGGTGCACCGAAGCCGTGTTCAACGAACTGAAGGGCATCGAAGCGGTCGAGTCCGGGTATATCGGCGGCCACAAAGACAACCCCACCTATGAACAGGTGTGCAGCGGCACCACCGGCCATGCCGAGGCAGTGCGCATCGTTTATGATGCAGACATCATCAGCTATGCCGAAGTGCTCGATATCTTTTTCCACACGCACGATCCGACGACGCTGAACCGCCAGGGCGGCGATATCGGCACCCAATATCGCTCGGCGATCTTCCCGCAGAACGGCGTGCAGGCCGGCGAGGCTGAAGCTGCCATCGCGCGCAACCAGGCCAGCTGGGACAATCCGATCGTGACGACGATCGAGCCGAACGCGCCGTGGTGGCCGGCCGAAGCCTATCACCAGCGCTATTTCGAGAACAACGGGACGAAGAACGGTTACTGCGTCGCCGTGGTGGGGCCGAAGCTGGCCAAGTTCCGCAAGGGTTATGCGGAGCGGCTGAAGGGGCGGTAAATCTCGCTTATTTCTGGAGCCAACCCGCTCATGCCGAGCTTGTCGAGGCACACACTGCACTTGGCAGGTGCCTCGACAAGCTCGGCATGAGCGGGTTCAGGATTTTAATGAACCAGATTCTTCACTCCACGGTCACCGACTTGGCCAGGTTGCGCGGCTGATCGACGTCCGTGCCCTTGGCCAGGGCGACGTGATAGGCCAGCAACTGCACCGGAATGGCGCTGATCAGCGGGCTGATGAACGGATCAACCGCCGGCAGCGTCACCGCCGCCATCGTGCCTTGGCCGTGGGTCGCCACGCCTTCGGCATCGCTGAGCAGCACGACCTGGCCGCCGCGCGCCATCACTTCCTGCATGTTCGAAACGGTCTTTTCAAAGCGCGGGCCACTTGGCGCGATGACGATGACTGGCACATGTTCATCGATCAGCGCGATCGGGCCGTGCTTGAGTTCGCCCGCCGCATAGCCTTCTGCGTGGATGTAGCTGATTTCCTTCAGCTTCAGCGCCCCTTCCAGAGCCATCGGATAATCCGGGCCGCGGCCGATGTAGAGAATGTCGCGCGCCTTGGCCAAGGCGGGGGCCAATGCCGCAATCGCGTCTTCGGTCTTCAGCGCCGCGTTCATCGCCGCCGGCACTTCGGTGAGCAGGTGGACGAGCCGTGCTTCCTCGGCGGCATCCACGCGGCCCTTGGCCTTGCCCAAGGCAATGGCGAACGCGGCCAGCACGGAAAGCTGGCAGGTGAAGGCCTTGGTGGAAGCGACACCCACTTCCGGGCCGGCGTGGGTGGGCAGCAGCAATTGCGTTTCGCGTGCCATGGTTGATGTGGCGACGTTGACGACTGCGGCCACCATCTGGCCGCCGGCCAGCGCATGGCGCAGCGCCGCCAGCGTATCGGCGGTTTCGCCCGACTGGCTGATGAACAGGCACAGGCCGCCGTCTTCATAAACCGGGTCGCGGTAGCGATACTCGGATGCGTTCTCGATGCTCACCGGCACGCGGGCCAGTTGTTCCAGCCAATAGCTCGCGACATGGCCGGCCAGCAGCGCCGTGCCGCAGGCAACGATCTGCACGCGCTTCACGGCGGCCAGATCGAAGGGCAGGCCAGAGGGCAATGGGGGCAGTGCGACTGTTTCAGCCAAGGGATCCAGATAGGCGCCCAGTGTCTGCGCCACCACGATCGGCTGTTCGTGGATTTCCTTTTCCATATAGTGGCGATGGTTGCCCTTCTCGATCACCGCAGCGCTGGCTGACGAGGTGATGAAGGCGCGTTCCACCGGCTGGTCATCGGCGTCGAACATGGCGACGCTATCGGTGGTCAACCGCACCCAGTCGCCTTCTTCCAGATAGGCGATGCGGTTGGTGAAGGGGGCCAGGCCCAGCGCGTCGGAGCCCAGGAACATCTCGCCGGTCCCCATGCCCACCACCAGCGGCGAGCCACGGCGCGCGCCATAGATGACGCCGGGGTGATCGCGGAACAGGATGGCAAAGCTGAAGGCACCGTGCAGGCGCTTCAACGTGGCCGCCACCGCGTCATCCGGCGACGCGCCGCCGGCCAGCGCCAGTTCAAGCAGGTGGGCGACGACTTCGGTATCGGTGTCGCTGCTCAGCGTCCGCCCGGCGGCCAGCACTTCGGCGCGCAGCGGCTTGAAATTCTCGATGATGCCGTTGTGGACCAGGCAGACATTTTCGGTGGCATGCGGGTGGGCATTGTCCCGCGTTGGCGCACCATGCGTGGCCCAGCGGGTGTGGGCAATGCCGATATCGCCGGCCAGCGGGCTCAGCGCCAGTTCGCGGGCGAGATTGACCAGTTTGCCCGGCGCGCGGCGGCGGTCCATCACGCCATCATGGATGGTGGCAATGCCCGCGCTGTCATAGCCGCGATACTCAAGCCGGCGCAGGCCATCGACCAGCCGATCCGCCACCGGCTCACCTGAAACAATACCGATGATGCCGCACATGTTACTTGCCCTTCCTGGCTTGGCTGGCGGCGCGGAACCGCGCGGCCCAGCCTGGCTTTTCGGTTTGTTCAGGCCGCACCAGCGCCAGTGCGTCGCTGTTCACATCGCGGGTGACAGTGCTGCCCGCCGCCACGATGGCGCCATCACCGATGGTCACCGGTGCCACCAGCGCGCTGTTCGATCCGATGAAGGCACCGGCGCCGATCACGGTCTGATATTTGAAGAAACCATCATAATTGCAGGTGATGGTGCCGGCGCCGATATTGGCCTTGGCCCCCACCGTCACGTCACCCAGATAGCTCAGGTGATTGGCCTTGGCGCCGTCACCCAGCACCGCCTTCTTGGTTTCGACGAAATTGCCGATCTTGGCGCCCTTGCCCAGCACCGTGCCGGGGCGCCGCCGGGCGAACGGGCCAATTTCGCAGTCTGCGCCGATGATGGCGCCCTCGATATGGCTGTGGGCGCGGATGCGTGCACCTGTCGCGATTTTCACGCCGGGGCCGAACACCACGAACGGTTCGATCTCCACATCGGCAGCGATTTCGGTATCGGCGGCGAAAAACACGGTTTCGGGTGCCTGCAATGAGACACCAGCCGCCATCAATTCGGTTCTGCGACGGCGCTGGAAAATCGCTTCCAGATCGGCCAGTTCGGCGCGGCTGTTGGCGCCGGCCACATCATCCGCCGCCGTTTCGATCACCACGCAGGCCCGGCCATCGGCCAGCGCCAGGCCCACCACGTCGGGCAGATAATATTCGCCTGCTGCATTGTTGTTGGTGACCCGGGCGAGCAACGGGAACAGATCGGCCGCGCGCACCGCCATCAGGCCGCTGTTGCACAGCGTTTCGGCACGCTCGGCGGGGGAGGCGTCCTTGTACTCCACCATTTTCCGGATCGCGCCGGCCTCGGCAATCACGCGGCCATAAGCACCCGGCTTTTCCGGTCGGAAACTCAGCACTGCCACCGCCACATCATCGCTCAAGGCATCGAGCAGCCGCTGCATCGTCGCGGCCGGCACCAGTGGCGCATCGCCATAGAGCACCAGCACCTTGCCATCGAACCCGGCGAGCGGCGGCGCGGCCTGCAGCACAGCATGGCCGGTGCCGAGTTGCGGTTGCTGCACCACCACATCTGCTTTCTTGGCGACTTCGGCTTCCACCTGTTCCTTCAACGCGCCGACGACCACTACGGTGCGAGCTGGATTCAGCGTCGCCAGGCTGTCGGTCAGGTGGCGCAGCATCGGCTTGCCGGCAATGGCATGCAACACCTTGTGGCGGGCAGATTTCATGCGCGTGCCCATGCCAGCGGCAAGGATGATGGCAGCAAAGGGGGCAGGGGGCGTCACATCCGCAGCCCTGCCACAAGCTGTTTGAGTTGAAAAGCTTGGGGGGTTGAAAAGTGCCGTCACCGGGCGCAACCCATGTCGCACATCTGCAACAATAGAAGAGCATGGCCCTTCCTTCGTGACGCTGCCAAAATCCATCCTGTTCGATCTCGACGGCACGCTCGTCGATACCGCGCCCGATCTCGCTGGCGCCATGAACCATGTGCTGGCCGCGCATGGCCGCCCGCCGTTGCCGGTGGATGATGTGCGCCACCTGGTTGGCCACGGCGCGCGGGCGCTGGTGACGCGCGGGCTGGCGGCCACAGGCGATCCGGCGCCGCATCTGGTTGAACCGTCGATGCCGCTGTTCCTGGCCCATTATGCGGCCAACATTGCCAATGATTCGCGTGCCTTCGATGGCGTGGAGGCGGCGCTGGATGCCCTGGCCGATGCCGGCTGCCGGCTTGCCATCTGCACCAACAAGCCCACCCACCTCGCGCAGGCGCTGGTCGATGCGCTCGGCTGGCAGGGGCGCTTTGCTGCCGTGATCGGGGCCACCAGCGTCGAACGGCCCAAGCCCGATGCCGGCCATGTTTTTGCGACGCTGGCCGCGGCCGGCGGCGCGGTGGATGATGCGGCGTTCGTGGGCGATTCCGCCACAGATGTGGGCGCGGCGCGCAACGCCGGCCTGCCGGTTGTGCTGGTCAGCTTCGGCTATACCGATCGGCCGGCGCACGAACTGGGCGGCGATGTGGTGATCGATCATTATGATGCGCTGGTGCCGGCCTTGCGGGCCCTGCGGCGATGGTGACGGCGTTTGAACTGGCCTTGCTGGGCTTTGCCGCGCTGCTGCTGGGATTCGTGCTCGGCCGCATGAGCGCGCTCGATCCGGAGCCGCCGGCACTGCCGCCCGCGCCGCTGCCAGCACCGCCACCGCCGCCGCCATCGGCTGACCGCATTCACATCGAAAGCCTGAACGATGCGGCGCTGCTCACCCGTGGCCCGCTGGTGGAAGCTGCCAATGCCGCTGCCCGCGCCCTGTTCGGCAACCGCATTGTGGGCAGCGATCTGCGGTTGACCGTGCGCCACCCGGCACTGCTCGATGCGGTGGAAGCGGTGATGGCCGGGCAAATGGCGGAAGATCGCGAATTGACCGGCCTGGGTAGCGGCAATCGCAGCTTCCGCCTGCGCGTGGTGGGCGATGACGACGATGACGGCCCGATCCGCTGCCTGGTGCTGCTGGATGACATTACCCAATCCAAGGTGACCGAGCGCACGCGCGTCGATTTCGTCGCCAATGCCAGCCATGAACTGCGCACGCCGCTGGCCACGCTGGCCGGCTTCATCGAAACGCTGCAGGGCCCGGCGGCCGAGGATGAGCCGGCGCGCCAGCGCTTCCTGACCATCATGGCCACCGAAGCCGATCGCATGCGCCGGCTGATCGACGATCTGATGAGCCTGTCGCGCATCGAGCTGGACAAGTTCGTGCGTCCCACCCAGCCGCTCGACCTGAAGGGCCTGGTCGCCGAAGTGGGCAGCACGCTGGCCATGCGGCTGGAAGGCGATAGCCGCGCCCTGCTGATCGACGAGCCAGCCGAGCTGCCGCGCGTGATCGCCGATCGCGACCAGGTGCTGCAGGTGCTCTACAACCTCATCTCCAACGCGCTGAAATATGGCCGCAGCGGCACCCCGATCCGGGTGAGCCTGGCCAGTGTCGCCACCTCGCCGGGCGGCAGCGTGAAGGTGACGGTTGCCGATGAAGGCGATGGCATCGCGCCCGAACATCTGCCGCGGCTGACCGAGCGTTTTTACCGGGTCGATTCCCAGCGCAGCCGCACGCTGGGCGGCACCGGGCTGGGGCTGGCCATCGTCAAGCATATCGTCGAGCGGCATCGCGGCCGGCTGGAGATCGATAGCCGGCTGGGCGAGGGCACCCGCGTGTCGTTCACGCTGCCGATCGCCTGAAACCATCCACAGGCAGCGTAACAAAAATGTCACCAAAGCGTCATATGGCCCACATCCGACGGTCATAAAGGCCGAGCCAGCGGGGCAGAAGGACGGGACAGCGAGTCGCCCGGCCATGCGCCCCAAGAGGATGAATTTCTTGCTGCCAATCCGCGCGTCTGCCGCCTTCGGTTTCGGCCTGGCTGCCATGTTGGCGGTCGGGCTTGCTGCCTGTTCGGGCGGCAGCCGCACGCAGATCCGCATCGTTGGTTCCTCCACCGTCTATCCCTTCACCACCGCCGTGGCCGAACAGTTCAAGCGCAAGTGGACGGAGTTTCCGGCCCCGATCGTGGAATCGACCGGCACCGGTGGCGGCATCAAGCTGATGTGCGCCGGCCTTGGCGCGCAATTCCCCGATGCTGCCAACGCCTCCCGCCGCATCAAGAAAAGCGAAGTGGAAGATTGCGCCAAACATGGCGTGAAGGGCCTGATCGAATTGCAGGTCGGGATTGATGGCCTGGTTATCGCCCAGTCCCGCGACGCCAATTTCCCGTCGCTCACTGAACGCGATGTCTATCTGGCGCTGGCCGCCAATCCGTTCGGCAAGGGCCCCAATCGGGCGCGCACCTGGAAAGATGTGAACCCGGCGCTGCCCGATATCCGCATCGAGGTGATCGGCCCGCCGCCGACCAGCGGCACGCGCGACAGCTTCAACGAGCTTTACATGCTCAAGGGCTGCAACACAGAGCCCGCGATGAAGGATCTGAAGAAGAGCGACGAGACCGCCCACAAGCAGATCTGCGAGAAGGTGCGTGAGGATGGCGCCTATGTTGAAGGCGGCGAGAACGACAATCTGATCGTGCAGAAGGTTTCGGCCAATCCGCAGGCGTTGGGCGTGTTCGGCTTTTCCTTCATGGAAGAGAACAGCGACCGGGTGAAGGATGTGCCGCTGTCGGGCGTTACTGCCACGTACGAGAATATCTCCAGCGGCAGTTTCCCGGCATCGCGCCCGCTCTATCTGTACGTGAAGGTGCAGCATGTGCCGGCCGTGCGCGGCATGCGCGAGTTTCTGGCCGAATTTGCGCGCGAATCGACCTGGGGTCGTGACGGCTATCTCGCCCGCAAGGGCCTGGTGGCGGCACCGGAAGCCATTCGCCGCGCGGGTGAGGCGACCGCCCGGGAACTGACCGCGATGGACGTGAGCACACTGAAATGAGGCTGCTGATCGCCTTTGCACTGGTGCTGGGCCTGGCGGGCCTGGCCTATCTGGCCGGGCGTGCCCGCGGCAACCGCATGGTGACGGCGGCGGGCGGCCGCATCGGCGTGGTGCACTCGCGTCCCGTCTATCATGGCGCCTATGTTGCGGTTCTGGCGCTGGCGCCGGCGCTGATCGTGCTGGCCGGCTGGGGCATTGTGGGCGAAGGCCTGATCGAGGGCCAGGTGCTGGGCAGCCTGTCTGCCGCCGAACGTCCGGCGCCCGGCAACGACAGCGAAGCGCTGATGAACGAAGTGCGCGGGTTGGTGAACGGCGATTTGCCCCAGGCCTTCAACCCGTTGGCGCCGCGGCTGGCACCGGTCTATGCGGCAGCGCGCAGCAATGGCGACATGCTGGCCGGGGCGATGGCGGTGGCTTTGCTGGCGATGGGCGGCCTGTGGGGCTGGAGCCGGCTGCGCCCGGATTTCCGCGCCCGCAACAGGGTCGAAACGCAGGTGCGTGCGCTGCTGCTGATCGCGTCGATCGTGGCCATCCTCACCACCTTCGGCATCGTGCTGTCGCTGATCTTTGAATCGATCCGCTTCTTCCAGTTGGTGTCGCCGGTTGAATTCCTCACCGGCCTGGCATGGAGCCCGCAGACGGCGATCCGCGCCGATCAGGTTGGCTCCACCGGCGCGTTCGGGGCGGTGCCGCTATTCTGGGGCACGATCTTCATCGGCGCCATTATTGCCATGGCGGTGGCGATCCCGCTGGGCCTGATGTCGGCCATCTATCTCACCCAATATGCTGATCCGCGTCTGCGCAAATGGTTGAAGCCGATCCTGGAACTGCTCGCCGGGGTGCCCACGGTGGTTTACGGCTTCTTCGCCGCGCTCACCATCGCGCCACTGGTGCGCAGCTTTGCCGTGTCGCTGGGGATGACCGATGCCTCATCCGATTCCGCGCTGGCCGCTGGCCTGGTGATGGGGGTGATGATCATCCCGTTCGTGTCCTCGATGGCCGATGATGCGCTGGCCGCCGTGCCGCGGGCGATGCGCGATGGCAGCCTCGCCATGGGCGCCACCCCATCGGAAACCGTGAAGAAGGTGATGGTGCCCGCCGCGCTGCCCGGCATCATGGGCGGCGTGCTGCTGGCTGTGAGCCGCGCCATTGGTGAGACGATGATCGTGGTGATGGCGGCAGGGCTTGCGGCCAATCTCACCGCCAATCCGTTCAGCAGCGTCACCACGGTTACCACTCAGATCGTCGCGCTGCTGACCGGCGATCAGGAGTTTGACAGTGCCAAGACGCTTTCGGCCTTTGCGCTGGGGCTGGTGCTGTTCGTGATGACGCTGATCCTCAACATCTATGCGCTCGCCGTGGTGAAGCGCTATCGCGAGGCTTACGAGTGATGGCGACGATTGCCGCTCCCGCTGCGCCCATCGCCGAGCGCCAGCCCACCGACTGGGCGACGCCGGCCATGCGCTCGCGCATTGCTGCGCGCTACCGGGCGGAGCGCAACTTTCGTCGCCTGGGTGCAGCGGCGCTGGTGATCGCGGCCAGCTTCCTCGCCTTTCTGCTGTTCACCATTGTGCGCGACGGCTGGACCGGGTTCCAGCGCACCGAAACCCGCATTGATGTGCAGTTTGATGCCGCCACGCTGGGCGTTGATCCGGCGGCTGTGGCTGGCCCGCAAGGCCAGGCGTTGCTGGCTCGGGCCGATTATCAAGCGCTGCTGCTCAAGGCCGCCGAACAGCTCGGCCCGGCCGATGACACGCTGTCGGATGCGGCCTGGATGGAATTGCGCGAAGCGCTGATGGAAGACCCCGCCCTGCTCGGCAAGCGCGCCAGCCTGTGGGTGCCGGTGCGATCGTCGATCGATCTGCTGGCCAAGGGCAAATATGATCTGGCCGCGCCCGCCGAAAGTCGCGGCGTGACCGATCGCGAAGTTTCCGATTGGCGCTGGCTTGATGGCAAGGGCCGGCTGCGCACCGGCTTCAACACCACCTTCCTGTTTGGCGCCGATTCCACCGAACCGGAACTGGCCGGCATCGGCGGCGCGGCGCTGGGCTCGTTGCTCACGCTCATCGTCACCATCGCCATTGCCTTCCCTTTGGGGGTGTTTTCGGCGGTGTGGCTGGAAGAATTCGCGCCCAAGGGCCGGCTGGCCGACATCATCGAATTGTCGATCAACAATCTCGCCGCCGTGCCATCGATCATCTTTGGCCTGCTGGGCTTGGCCTTCTTCCTGAATTTTGCCGGCATGCCGCGATCGGCGCCGCTGGTTGGCGGCATCACCCTGGCGCTGATGATCATGCCGGTGATCGTGATTGCCTCGCGCGTCGCCATCAAGTCGGTGCCGCCATCGATCCGCGATGCCGCGCTGGGCATCGGTGCCTCGCCCATCCAGGTGGTGTTCCACCATGTGCTGCCGCTGGCGCTGCCCGGCATCATGACCGGTACCATCATCGGCATCGCCCGCGCGTTGGGTGAAACCGCGCCGCTGCTGCTGATCGGCATGCGCGCCTTTGTCACCGATGTGCCGCAGGGCTTCACGTCGCCGGCCACGGTGCTGCCGATGCAGGTGTTCCTGTGGTCCGATGATGTGCAGCGCGGCTTTGTTGAAAAGACGTCGGCGGCCATCATGGTGCTGATGCTGGTGCTGATCGCCATGAACAGCCTGGCCATCTATCTTCGCAACCGTTTCGAGAGGCGCTGGTGAACTCCAATCCTGCCATCGGGCATAACACGCCCCCAAAGATGACGGCGCGCGACGTCAATGTGTTCTATGGCCAGAAACAGGCCATCAAGAACGTGTCCATCGACGTGTCCCGTGAACATGTGACCGCCTTCATCGGGCCGTCGGGCTGCGGCAAGTCCACCTTCCTGCGCTGCCTCAACCGCATGAACGACACGGTGGACGGTGCCCGCGTAGAAGGCCGCATCGAACTGGATGGCCAGGATGTCTATGCCAGCGGCATGGATGTGGTGCAGTTGCGCGCCCGGGTTGGCATGGTCTTCCAGAAGCCCAACCCGTTCCCAAAGTCGATCTATGAGAATGTCGCCTATGGCCCGCGCCTGCATGGCCTGGCGCGATCGAAGGCCGATATGGACGAGATCGTGGAAAGCGCCCTCAAGCGCGCCGGCCTGTGGGATGAAGCCAAGGATCGGCTGAACGAAAGCGGCACCGCCATGTCGGGCGGGCAGCAGCAGCGCCTGTGCATCGCGCGCGCCATCGCGGTTGATCCCGAAGTCATCCTGATGGACGAGCCGTGTTCCGCACTGGATCCGATCGCCACGGCCCGCATCGAGGAACTGATCGACGAACTGCGCGGCCGCTATGCCATCGTCATCGTCACCCACAATATGCAGCAGGCCGCCCGCGTTTCCCAGAAGACGGCTTTTTTCCACCTCGGCACCCTGGTGGAGTATGATGACACCTCGTCGATCTTCACCAACCCGAAGGCGACCCGCACCAAGGATTATATCACCGGACGTTACGGCTGATCCGCCCCTAGATCCGCCGCCCCTGAAAGGCAAAACACATGGCCGAATTCGCCGCCCACACCGTCAAGAGCTTCGACGAGGATATTGCCCAGCTGCGCGCGGTGATCACCCGCATGGGCGGCCTGTGCGAAACCCAGATCGCCGAATCCGTTGACGCGCTGATCAACCGCCATGCCGAAGCCGCCAAGACCATCATCGAGAATGACAAGCGCCTGGATGCGCTGGAAGCCGAGGCCGAGGCGCTGGCGGTGCGCATCATCGCCCTGCGCGCGCCGATGGCCGATGATCTGCGCGAGATCGTGGCGGCGCTGAAGATCGCCGGCGTGATGGAACGCATCGGCGATTATGCCAAGAACATCGCCAAGCGTGCTGGCGTCATCGCCCAGTCGCAGCCGGTGGCGCCGGCAGTGATCATTCCGCAAATGGCCCGCGTGGTGGTGGAAATCATCCGCGACACGCTGGATGCCTTCGTTGATCGCGATGCGGAAAAGGCGCTGGCCATCCTGCAGCGCGACCAGCAGGTTGACGAATATTACAACGCGCTGTTCCGCTCGCTGCTCACCTTCATGATGGAAAATCCGCACTACATCACGCCATCCACACACTTGCTGTTCGTCGCCAAGAATCTGGAACGGATCGGCGATCACGCCACTTCGGTGGCCGAGATGGTCTATTTCACCGCCACCGGCCAGCGCCCGGCGGAACGGCCCAAAGGCGACTTCACATCCAGCGTTTACAACCCGGAATGATCCCGGCCCCCACAGGAGACTGACCGATGCGTGCCAAGATCCTGCTTGTTGAAGATGACGCCAGCCTCGTCGAGCTGGTGACCTACAACCTTGAAAAGGAAGGTTTTGACGTGGTCCGCACCGGTGACGGTGAGGAAGCGTTGACGCTGGCCGAAGAGGAAAAGCCCGATCTGGTCATCCTCGACTGGATGATCGCCAACCTGTCGGGTATCGAAGTCTGCCGCCGCCTGCGCCGCGCGCCGGCCACCGCCAACCTGCCGATCGTCATGCTCACCGCCCGCGGCGATGAAGCCGATCGCATCCGCGGCCTCGAAACCGGCGCCGATGATTACATGACAAAGCCTTTCAGCCCGCGCGAACTGGTTGCCCGCATCCGCGCCGTGCTGCGCCGCCTGCGCCCGGCCCTGCAGGGCGGCGCGCTGGAATTTGCCGGCATCACCATGGACACGACCGCCCACCGCGTCACCCGCGATGGCCGCACCGTGCAATTGGGCCCCACGGAATTCCGCCTGCTGCGCCACTTCCTGGAACATCCCGGCCGCGTGTTCAGCCGGGAACAATTGCTGGACGCGGTATGGGGCCGCGACGTTTATGTGGAACAGCGCACGGTTGACGTGCATATCCGCCGCCTGCGCAAGGCTGTGAACGCCGGCCCAGGCGGCGAGGAACTCGCTGATCTGATCCGCACCGTGCGCTCGGCCGGCTATTCACTGGATGCAAGCCCGGTGTCGGCACAGGCAGCGGCCTGATCAGCCCGTTCTGGCGCTTTGCCTCTGTGTCCCAGTGGCGGAATCGCTTTGCAGCATCGGCCGGCTTGGTTAAACCGCCCATCTGCGAGCATGATTCCATTGATTAGGGGTACAGCATCTCATGACCATCAGTTTTGAAGGGCGCGTTGCCATCGTCACCGGCGCCGGCGGCGGCCTTGGCCGGGCCTATGCGCTTGATCTGGCGCGGCGCGGCGCCAAGGTGGTTGTCAATGATCTGGGCGGCGCCCGCGACGGTTCGGGCGCTTCGCTTTCGGCGGCGCAGGCCGTTGTGGACGAAATCACCGCGTTCGGCGGCGAAGCCATGGCCAACGGTGCCAGCGTCACCGACATGGCGGCAGTGGAAAAGATGGTTGCCAACGTGAAAGAACGTTGGGGCCGGGTCGATATCCTGATCAACAACGCCGGCATCCTGCGCGACAAGACCTTTGTGAAGATGACGCTGGATGATTTCCGCACCGTCATCGATGTGCACCTGATGGGCAGCGTCAACTGCACCAAGGCGGTGTGGGAACTGATGCGCGAGCAGGGCTATGGACGCATCCTGATGACCACCTCCTCCACCGGCCTGTACGGCAATTTCGGCCAGGCCAATTATGGCGCGGCGAAACTGGCGCTGGTCGGCCTGATGAAGACGCTGGCGCTGGAAGGCGCCAAGTACAACGTTCATGTGAACACCATCGCCCCGCTGGCCGCGACCCGCATGACCGAGGATCTGATGCCGCCGGCCATGTTGGAAAAGCTGGGCCCGGAAACCGTGGTGCCGGCCTCGGTCTATCTTGTGTCGGAAGAAGCGCCGACCAACGTCATCCTCAACGCCGGCGGCGGCGGCATCGAGCGGGCGTACGTCACGCTCACCCGCGGCATCCATCTGGGGGGCGATGAACTGACCGCAGAAAATGTGGCAGCACGCTTTGCCGAGATCAGCGACCGCACCGGTGAAGTGGCGCCCGATAACGGCGGCGCACAGGCGGCGATGGCGCTGGGCGGCGGGCGGTAAACACTTCCCTCTCCCCTTGCGGGAGAGGGCGAGAGACGCGCGAAGCGCGGCCCGGGGTGAGGGGTTGCTCATGCGGCCACGTTTGCTACCCCTCACCCCGCTCGGCTCCGCCGAGTCGACCCTCTCCCGCAAGGGGAGAGGGGATTAACCCTCCACTGCTTTCAGCAACCGCCGTTCCACCACGGCCAGCACGCCCGCCAGTTCGTGGCCGCGTTTCAGCACCACGCCGCCTTCGCCATACAGCACCCATTCGCGCTGGCGCAGGGATGGGTCTTTCACCAGCCGCACCTCCGGATTTTCGGCTGAACGGCGGAAGGCGGAGAAACTCGCCACCTTGGTGCCCAGTTCCAGCGCATAATCGCGCCACAGGCCGGCGGCGACCATGCGGCCATACAGCGACATGATACGATCAAGTTCTTGTCGGGTGAAAGCAACCTGGCGAACGCCATTGGTTGGGGTCAGCGGGACGATGATGCTCACGCGTCAGATTTGGCCTGCCGTTACGGCGCGGTCAACCGGCCTTGCGGTGCGTTTCCTCGCGGGTCAGTTCGTCCAGCCGGCTTTTCAGCACCTCGATCTCGCAGCGCAGCAGCTCCAGCTTCTGGGTTTCCGGATCGAATTTCTGCGCGCACGGCGTGCCATAGGGCAGGAACGGCTTCACATAATCCTCTGCTGCCATCACCACCGGCTTGGCCGGGATGCCCACCATGGTGGCGCCTTCCGGCACGTCGCGGGTGACGACCGCATTGGCGCCGATGCGGGCCTTGGCGCCCACGGTGATCGGACCCAGCACCTGCGCGCCGGAACCGACGATGGCGCCATCGAGGAGGGTGGGGTGGCGCTTGCCGCCCATGCCGCCGGCCGGATCGGTGCCGCCCAGCGTCACGCACTGATAGATGGTCACCTCGTCACCGATTTCGGCGGTTTCGCCGATCACCACGAAGCCGTGATCGATGAAGAAATTGCGGCCGATGCGGGCGCCGGGGTGAATGTCGATGGCGGTGAGGAAGCGGCTGAAATGATTGACCAGCCGCGCCGCGAAAAAGAAGCGCCCGCGGAACAGCATATGCGCAACCCGGTGCAGCCCAAGCGCCCAGACGCCGGGATAGGTGAGGATTTCCCAGCGCGAACGCGGCGCCGGATCGCGCTGTTTCACCGAGTCGAGATAGGCGAGCAAACCCATGGCGGTTCTCCGGCTGGCCAGAAAGGGGCCACCGATTTGAGTGTCACTTAAGCCATTTCAAACAAAAAGGCCAGCCACCCCGCGTGGGATGACTGACCTTTCATGTTGGGAAGCCGGGGCGCTTACAGCGCCTGGAGAGTCCGCGCCACCGCATGCACCACGGCAGCAATGCGCACGGCGGCCTGGATCTTGTCGGCACCCACGCCGTGCTGGGCCAGCACCTTGTCGTGCGCGTCGATGCACATGCCGCAGCCGTTCACGGCGGAAACCGCCAGGCTGTACAGCTCGAAATCGGCCTTTTCGATGCCCGGCGTGCCGATCACGTTCATGCGCAGCTTGGCCGGCATCGTCTTGTAGTCCGGCCGCGACGCCATGTAGGTGAAGCGATAATAGATGTTGTTCATTGCCATGATGCTGGCGGCCGCCTTGGCGGCGTTCATCGCTTCGGGGCTGAGCTTGGTGGCGGCTTCGGCTTCCACTGCGTCGATCAGCGGCTTGTGCGCGCAGGCGTGCGCCACGGCAACGATTGTGCCCCACTTCTGCTGATCGCTGAGCAGTTGCTCGGTCAGCAGGCTGGAGACGTTGAGCCGCAGATCCTTGGCGTAATCCGGCAGGGTCTTGGCGAGTTCGGAAAAGATCATGGGGGTTCCTTTCCCCTCTCCCCTTGCGGGAGAGGGAGGGGCCCGCGCGCAAAGCGCGTGGGAGGGAGAGGGGGTGCGAGGCGGGGAGGGGACGCCTGCAGCAACCCCTCTCCCCGCTCGGCTGCGCCGAGTCGACCCTCTCCCACAAGGGGAGAGGGAAAGCTCGTTACGCGGCTGGCTTCAGCGTGTCTTCGCCGCCCTGCCAGTTGCACGGGCACAGCTCGTCAGTCTGCAGCGCGTCGAGGATGCGCAGCGTTTCGGCCGGGTTGCGACCCACGTTCAGGCCGTTCACCGTGATGTGCTGGATCACGTTTTCCGGATCGATGATGAAGGTGGCGCGCAGCGGCACACCGGCACCGGCAACGATGATGCCCAAGGCATCAGCCAGCAGCTTCGAATTGTCAGCCAGCCACGGGAAATCGCAGGCGGCCAGACGCTCGTCGCTCTTGCGCCAGGCGAAGTGCACGAAATCGGTGTCGGTCGAAGCACCGATCAGCACGGCGTCACGATCAGCAAAGTCGCCCTTCAGATCGCCATAGCCGATGATTTCGGTCGGGCAGACGAAGGTGAAATCCTTCGGCCAGTAAAACAGGATCTTCCACTTGCCCGGATAGGCGGTGGTGATGTCCAGGGATTCGCCGTTCGGCAGCGCGGCAACGCCCTGCTGCACCGGCAGATCGAAGGAAGGAACTTTATCGCCAACAGTGAGAGCCATGGTCATATCCTTGCGGTTTTGCGGTTGAATTTCAGGCGAACGGGGCGATTGCCGCGCTCGACGCTTGCCCAATGCGCCGCCACCAGATAGAAATCCAATCGATAATATCGCTGTTACAAATCGAGTTTGTCGATGACGGCTTTCCTGCCCACACTGAAGCAGCTGCAATATCTCACCGCGCTGCACATCCATGGCCATTTCGGCCGTGCCGCCGAAACCTGCTTCGTCACTCAGTCCACGCTATCGGCCGGTCTGGCCGAACTGGAATCGCTGTTGGGTGTCCGCCTTGTGGAGCGCAACCGCCGCGTGGTGCGCTTCACCCCGATGGGCGAACGCGTGGTGGCCAAGGCCTATACGGTGCTGCGCGAGGCTGATGAACTGGCCGGGCTGACGGTAGGGGGAGACAAGCCCCTCTCTGGCCCACTGCGCCTTGGCGTCATCCCCACCATCGCGCCGTTCCTGCTCCCACGCGCGCTGCCACGTGTGCGCGCCGATTGGCCCGATCTGAAACTGCATCTGCGCGAGGAGATGAGCGGCCCGGCCACCGAAGCGCTGGCGCGCGGTATGCTGGATGTGGTGCTGCTGGCGCTGCCGTGGGACACGGCGGGGCTTAGCGTGATGCCATTGTTCGATGATCCCTTCTTTCTGGTGTTCCGCCCCGGCGATCTGCCCGATCCGCCGCCGGCCGTCGCGCCCGATGCCATCGATCCGCACCATCTGCTGCTGCTGGAGGATGGCCATTGCCTGAAGGAACAGGCGCTTTCCGCTTGTGGCCGCCCGGAACTGCGCGCCGATCCTGCCCATCGCGGCACCAGCCTCGTCACGTTGGTGGAGATGGTGGCCGGTGGCATGGGCCAGACCCTCGTGCCGAAACTGGCGCTGGATGCCGGCATCCTCACCCACGGCAATCTGATTGCGCGGCCGGTATCGGGCAATGCCGCGCGCACCGTGTCGCTGGTGTGGCGGCACGGGTCCCCGCGCGAAGCCGAATTCCGCCTTCTGGGCGAATCATTAGTGGCAGGATTGGCGCTGTCGTAAGCCGCGGCTATTGTCGGGCGAAACTTGGGAGAGCATCACATGAAGGCCGTGCTGTGCGTTGAACATGGGCCACCGGAAAAGCTGGTGGTGAAGGATATCCCGACGCCGGAGCCGGGCCGTGGCCAGGTGCGCATCAGCGTGAAAGCGGTGGGGGTGAATTTCCCCGACACGTTGATCATCCAGAATCTCTATCAGTTCAAACCGGCGCTGCCGTTCAGCCCTGGCGGCGAATGTGCCGGCGTGGTGAGCGCGGTGGGTGAGGGCGTTTCCGATATCACCGTGGGCGATGAAGTGATCGCCATGACCGGCCATGGCGCCATGGCCGAGGAAGTGATCGCCAATCGTGGCCAGATCGTGAAGATGGCGCCGGGCATGCCGTTCGACGTCGCCGCCGGTTTCACCATGACCTATGGCACCAGCCACCATGCCCTGAAGCAGCGTGGCGCGCTGAAGCCCGGCGAAACGCTGCTGGTGCTGGGCGCGGCCGGCGGTGTCGGCCTCACCGCCGTTGAGCTCGGCAAGGTGATGGGCGCCAAGGTGATTGCGGCGGCATCATCTGATGAGAAACTGGCGCTGTGCAAGGAAATGGGCGCCGACGAGGTGATCAACTATGCCACCGAGGATCTGAAGGAGCGCATCAAGGCGCTGACCAATGGTCGCGGCGTTGATGTGGTCTATGATCCGGTGGGCGATCGTTATGCCGAACCGGCCTTCCGCGGCATTGCCTGGAATGGCCGCTATCTGGTGATCGGCTTTGCCGCCGGCGCCATCCCGGCGCTGCCGCTCAATCTGCCGCTGATCAAGGGCGCCAGCATCGTCGGCGTGTTCTGGGGCGCGTTCACCCAGGCCGAACCGGCGCTGCACCAGCAGAATATGGAAGAACTGTTGCGCTGGTATGCACAAGGCAAGCTGAAGCCGCACGTCTCACGCCATTTCGCGCTGGATGAAGGCGCCGCCGCCATCCGCTGGATGATGGATCGCAAGGCGCTGGGCAAGATCGTCCTGACCGTCTGAGGAGGCACGACAATGGCGCTGCGCGACACCTATCCGCTCTATGTGGCCAATGTGGCCGAGCAGCCCAACGCCGATCTGGTGGTGACCGACAAGTTCACCGGAAAGCCCGCAACGCGCGTCGCCATGGCCGATGCCGCCACCATTGACCGTGGCATTGCAGCCGCGGTGGCAGCGGCCGAGCCGATGGCGCGCATGGCCAGTTTCGAACGTCAGGCCGTGCTCGCCCATTGCGTGGCGCGTTTCACCGAACGCGCCGATGAACTGGCCCACGCCCTGTGCATCGAAGCCGGCAAGCCAATCCGCGATTCGCGCGGCGAGGTCGGCCGGTTGATCGACACCTTCCGTATTGCGGCGGAAGAAAGCGTTCGGATGACCGGTGAAGTGCAGCCGCTCGACATTTCGGCGCGCGCCAAGGGCTATCAGGGCATGTGGAAACGCGTGCCCATCGGCCCATGCAGCTTCATCAGCCCGTTCAACTTCCCGCTCAATCTGGCCGCGCACAAGATCGCGCCGGCCATCGCGGTGGGCTGCCCGTTCGTGATGAAACCGGCCAGCCGCACGCCCTTGGGGGCCATCATCATCGGCGAAGTGCTGGCCGAAACCAGCCTGCCGCCCGGCGCCTTCTCGATCCTGCCGGCCCACCGCGAAGGGGCTGACCTGTTCACTACCGATGATCGGCTGAAACTGCTCAGCTTTACCGGGTCGCCCGATGTGGGCTGGGATCTGAAGGCGCGCGCCGGCAAGAAGAAGGTGGTGCTCGAACTGGGCGGCAACGCCGCCGTGGTGATCATGCCCGATGCCGATCTGGATGATGCGGCCGATCGCACCGTGTTTGGCGCCTTCTATCAATCCGGCCAGTCGTGCATCGGTGTGCAGCGCATTCTTGTTCACGATGCCGTGTATGACGCGTTCAAGGCCAAATTGGTCGAACGCACGGCCAAGCTGATCGCTGGCAACCCCAGCGACGAAACCACCTTCATCGGCCCGATGATCGATGTGAAGGAAGCCGCCCGGCTGGAAGGCTGGATATCCGAAGCCGTGGCCAGCGGCGCCAAGCTGCTCTGCGGTGGCCAGCGCGACGGCGCGATGCTGGCGGCAACCCTGCTGGAAGACGTGCCACGCGGGGCCAAACTGAACACCGAGGAAGCCTTTGGCCCGGTCGCCTTCTTCACCCGCTTCAAGACGTTCGATGAAGCCCTGCGCATCGTGAACGACAGCAAGTTCGGCCTGCAGGCCGGCATCTTTACCCGCGATCTGTTCCACATGTTGAAGGCCTGGGACGTGCTTGATGTCGGCGGCGTCGTCATCAACGATGTGCCCAGCTACCGGGTGGACAACATGCCCTATGGCGGCGTGAAGGACAGCGGCCTGGGCCGCGAAGGCGTGCGTTTTGCCATGGAGGACATGACCGAGATCCGCAATCTGGTGATCAGGCGGCGACCGCAGGACATGTGACGTTTATTCCCACCCCCAGCCCCTCCCGCAAGCGGGAGGGGAGCCGTGTAGGGTTGTGGGGAGATTGTTCTGCACGCGCTGATTGCTCCCCTCCCGCTTGCGGGAGGGGCTGGGGGTGGGTCTTGCAGCCAGCCCCCATTCATCCGCTGTCGCGCACCTTTCCTGCCGCAACCCATCCTGCTAGAGCTTCCTCCATGTCCCGCCCCAATCGCATCGCTCTCGCCCTTTTGCTGCTGTCGCCCGTGTTGCTCACCGCCTGCGGTGGCGGCCGCAAGGCCAAGAAGGACCAGAGCTACCTCGCGCAGGATGTGGAGACGCTCTATAGCGCCGCGCGCGAAACGCTGGCCAAGCGCCAGTATCGCCTGGCCGGCGCGCAATTCGATGAAGTTGAACGCCAGCATCCCTACAGCGTGTGGGCCCGCCGCGCGCAGTTGATGTCGTCCTTCGCTTATTATGCGGCCGGCGAATATCAGGAAGCCATTGGCGCTGCTCAACGCTTCCTGTCGCTCCACCCCGGCAGCCGCGAGGCGCCCTATGCCTATTACATGGTGGCCTTGAGCCACTACAACCAGATCATGCCGGTCAACAAGGATCAGAAGACCACGCAGCAGGCGCTGGATTCGCTGGGCGAACTGATCCGCCGTTATCCCAACACCGATTATGCCGCCGATGCCCGGCTGAAGATCGATCTTGCCCGCGATCACCTTGCCGGCAAGGAGATGGAGATCGGGCGTTTCTACCAGAGCCAGGGCCTCTATCTGGCCGCGATCATCCGGTTCCGCACCGTGGTCGACAAGTTCGATACCACCAGCCACGCGCCCGAAGCGCTGCACCGGCTGGTTGAATCCTATCTGGCCATGGGCATCCCTGAAGAGGCCACCAAATCGGCCGCTGTTCTGGGCAACAATTATCCAGAATCCAAATGGTACGGGCGCAGCTACAAACTGATTGGCCGCTGGGTGCCGGACGCGCCGAAGAAGGTGGCGGGTCAGGGGTGATGCCGATTCCGGCGACCCTGATCACCGCCGGGCTGCTTGGCATCGTTTTCCTGGCGCTCACCGTTCGTGTCGTTGGCCGCCGCATGTCCGGCAAGATCATGATTGGTGATGGCGGCGACCAACAGATGCTGGAACGCATCCGTGCTCACGCCAATTTCACCGAACATGTGCCGCTCACCCTCATCCTGATGGCGGGTGTCGAGATCACCGCCGGCCATCATTCGCCCTGGCTGTGGCTTTCGGGCGGCCTGCTGGTGCTGGCCCGCATTGCCCACGCCATCGGCATGAGCCGGCCGTCGCCCAACCCGTTCCGGGCTGGCGGCGCGCTGATCAGCTGGGGTTTGATTTTGGCGCTGTCCCTGTGGGCGCTGTGGATTGGTTTCGGGCTGCAGCCGCCCGCGCCAAATTACGTGTAAGCTTTCGTCCTGCAAGCCTGAAGCCGCTCATGCCGAGCCTGTCGAGGCAGGCTCCACAGTCGGTCAGTGCCTCGACCAGCTCGGCATGAGTGGGGCGGTGCGAGCGCGAAAATGCTCAGCCGAGCATCCGATCCGCCACAAAGGCATTGGCCTGGCGTTCACGGCCGAAGGTGCTCATCGGGCCGTGGCCGGGCACGAACGCCGTTTCATTGCCCAGCGGCCACAACTTGGTGGTGATGGCTTCCACCAGATCGTTGAAATTGCCCTTGGGAAAATCGGTGCGGCCGATGCTGCCCTGAAACAGCACATCCCCCACGATGGCCAGCTGCGACGGCGCGTGGTGGAACACGACATGGCCGGGGGTGTGGCCGGGGCAGTGATAGACATCCAGCACCAGTTCACCCACCGTCACCTGGTCCCCATCATGCAGCCAGCGATCGGGCGTGAAGGCTTCCGCACCCGGCACGCCATAAGCGGCGCCCTGGGCCGGGTTCATGTCGATCCAGAACTTGTCGTCGCGGTGGGGGCCTTCGATCGGCACCCCCAGATCACGCGCCAGAACGGCGGTAAGCCCGCAATGATCGATATGGCCGTGGGTGACGAGCAACTTCTCGATGGTCACGCCATTGTCGGCCGCCACCTGCTTCAACCGATCCAGATCGCCGCCCGGATCGGTGAAGGCGCCGCGCATGGTTTTCGTGCACCACAACAAGGTGCAATTCTGCTGGAGCGGCGTGACCGGCACGATAATGGCTTGCAGGGGCGGCTTGGCTGTCATGCTGCCATCAGTGGCGAATCCGCAGGCCTCACGCAAGCGGGCACAAACATTGCTGTTCCGTAATGACGCGATGCGGCACAGGGCTGCTATCCATTGCCGTATTGTCATAATAGAGGCGTCAGATGCACGAAAAGACAGGCCTGCTGGCCAGTTGGCGGCAGGATGTGCCGGCTTCAATCGTGGTTGCGCTGGTGGCGCTGCCCTTGTGCCTGGGGGTGGCGCTGGCATCGGGTGCGCCGCTGATGGCGGGGCTGGTGGCCGGGATTGTTGGTGGCATCGTGGTCGGTGCGCTCAGTGGCTCGCCGCTGTCTGTCTCCGGCCCGGCAGCCGGCCTTACCACCATCGTGCTGGCCGGGATCACCAGCCTGCCCAATTTCGAGGCGTTCCTGCTCGCGGTTTGCCTGGCCGGGGTGCTTCAGCTGATCTTTGCTGCGACGCGTGGCGGGGTAATTGCCGAATTCGTGCCCGGCGCCGTGATTACCGGCATGCTGGCGGCCATCGGCCTGATCCTGATCCTCAAGCAATTGCCGCACGCTGTGGGCTATGATCGCGATCCCGAAGGCGACATGGGCTTCGTGCAGCCCGATGGCGAGAACACGCTCACCGCGCTCAGCCATATCCTCAGCAACAATATCCTGTGGGGCGCCGCCCTGATCGCAGCGTTCAGCCTGGCCTTCCTGTTCTGGTGGGACAAGGCCAAGCCCAAGGATGGCCCGCTCAAGCTGTTGCCCGGCCCATTGGTGGTGGTGTTGTTTGCCGTGGGTGCCAACGAAGCCTTCCGCCAGTTTGCGCCCGAACTCCATATTGCCACCAGCCACCTGGTGCAGGTGCCGGTATCGGCAACGCCCTGGGCGCTGGCCGATCAGATCCGCCTGCCGGATTTCACCGCCATCACCAATCCCAAGGTGTGGACGCTGGCGCTCACCCTGGCCATCGTTGCCAGCCTCGAATCGCTGCTCAGCGTCAAGGCGGTCGATGAACTGGATCCCAAGCGCCGGGTGACCGACAAGAACCGCGAATTGCTGGCGCAGGGGGCGGGCAATGTCGTGTCTGGCCTGCTCGGCGGCCTGCCGGTCACCTCGGTGATCGTGCGCTCATCGGCCAACGTCGAAGCGAGCGCGGATTCGCGGCTTTCCACCATGCTGCACGGCACCTGGCTGCTGCTTGGCCTGGCGCTGATGCCCGCCATCCTCAACCTCATCCCGCTCTCTGCGCTGGCCGCCGTGCTGATTGCCACCGGCTACAAGCTGGCCAAGCCGGCGCTGTTCCTGCAACGCTGGCAACAGGGGCTCAGCCAGTTCATCCCGTTCGTGGTGACGGTGCTGGCGATCCTGTTTACCGATCTGCTGGTGGGCATCGCCATCGGGCTGGTGGTGGGCATGGGCTTTGTCATCTGGCGGTCCACCGGCAATATCATCACCTATGTCGAATATGGGGAAACCGTGATGGTGCGGGCGCGGCGCAATCTGTATTTCATGCACAAGCCGGCGTTGCAGCAGGCGCTGGAACGGGTGCCGGAAGGTTCGTCGCTTCTGATCGATCTTTCCGCCACCTCCTATGTTGATCTTGATTGTATCGACATCATCAACGGTTTTTCCAAGGCAGCCCAGTATCGCGGCATCGATGTGAAGATCCGCGCCGATCACACCCGCAAAGCGGCCGACAAGATCAACGCCCCCATCACCCGCGCCCGCGCGACCTGAATCGGGATTATCGCCAATGAAGGAAGTCGATCAGCTGTTGCTGTCAAACCGGGCCTGGGCCGCAGAAATGCTGGCCGAGAACCCGGAATTCTTCAATCGCAACATCAACTGGCAGCGGCCAGTGTTCCTGTGGATCGGCTGTTCCGACAGCCGTGTGGCCCCGGATCAGATGACCCAGGCCGTGCCCGGCGGCCTGTTCGTGCACCGCAACATCGCCAATCTTGTCTATCCAGACGACAAGAATCTGATGGCCGTGCTGCATTATGCCATCAACGTTCTGGAAGTGCAGAACGTGGTGATATGTGGCCATTATGGCTGCGGAGGCATTCAGGCTGCGCTGGATGGCGGCGTGGAAGGCCCAATCGCGCACTGGCTGGAACATGCCCGCCAGGTGCTGGTGGATCACCGCGGCGAGATCGAGGCGCTGGCTGAAGGCGAGGAGCGGGTGAACCGGCTGGTGGAAATCAACGTGCGCGATCAGCTGCTGCACCTGGCGCGCACCGGTCCGGTGCAGGATGCGTTTGCCGCCGGCAAGCCCTTGCTGCTGCATGGCTGGGTCTATGATCTGCGCGATGGCCATATCAAGCCGCTGATGCGCATCGACCGCGAAACGATCCTCAACGAAGTGCCCAAGCCGGAACGCGTGCTGGTGTAGGAACGGGAAAGGGCCGCCGCGTCGCCGCGACGGCCCTCCTGCAATCGCGTCAAACGCCTTACTTGGCGGCGATCACCGTCAGCTCCACCAGGAACTGCGGGCCAGCCAGCGCGGCCACCTGCATGGTGGTGCGGGTTGTGGTGGTGGGGTTTTCGGCCGTGTTGAAGAACTCGGCGAACCCGGCGTTGAAGCCTGCGAAGTCCATCTTGCCGTCCATGCCCGGTGCTGCCACCAGATAGGCATCCATGCGCACGATGTCCTTCATCGTCATGCCGTGCGCTGCCAGCAGTTCCTTGATCTTCTTCAGCGTGCTGATTGTCTGGGCCTTGGTGTCACCATAATCGCTGCCGCCGGGCGTGGCCGGCGAGGCGAGGTTGCCCGAAAGATAAACGGTGGTGGCCTTGGCCGAAACCTTGGCCGCGGTGAGGATGCGGCCGCCGGCCGGGCCGACCTTTTCAACATTGGCCCCATCCTTGTCTTTGGCGGGCGCGGCCAAAGCCGGCGCAGCAGCGGCCATCGCCAGGCCAGCAGCAGCAAGTGCGATCAGTTTCATTATGGTTCCCCTTCGGTTGCAAAAAGAAGCGGGCGGCAGGATTGCCCTGCCGCCCGCTGTTGGCAAGCGATAATGCCCGCCTCCGCCTTAGAATTTGGCGGTTGCGCGCACGTACCAGAAGCCGCCCGCCTGACCCAGCGGCGAGGAGCCGGGGTAGATGGAGCCGTTGGCCTGGCCGCCGGTGGACGGATAGGCGTTGCGGGTTTCGACATCCGGATAATTGTTGAACAGGTTTTCGACACCCACCGCGAGACGATAATTCTCGGCGATGGTGAAGCCGGCTTCGACGTCGATGCCGATTTCGGCGCCGAAGGTCTTGCCCCATTCACCCGTGGTCGCATTGGCATTCGGCGCCGGATAGAGGGCGCGGAAGGCCACCGGATCCACCCCGGCCGGGATCGAGCCGACCGGCGTGAAGTAGGTGGTGAACTTGCCGAAGTAATTGGCACGCACGGTCAGATCGAAGGCACCGCTGGTGTAGTTGGTGCTCAGCACGGCGCGCCACCGCGGGTTGCTGTCTTCGATGTTGCCCAGGCGGGTGTTGTCGATCAGGCTCAGCACGCGGGTGTCGGTCGGCCGGATGGTCGACAGCGCGATGGTCCGGCGATCAGTGACCTTGGTCTTGTTGTAGTTCACCGCCAGGCTGCTGTTGAAGCGGCCGATGCCGGTATCCGCCCGGTGCGACAACACGATGTCGAAGCCCTGGGTGCGGGTGCGGAAGCCGTTGGTGAAATAGTTCACCTGGCCGAGATCGAGCGCGGTGGTGAGGCCGGCCGCAAGCAGGGCCTGCTGATCAGCGCCAGTCACGTTGATCGACGAGGTGATGCCGATACGATCACGCACGACGATGTTGTAGAAGTCGACCGTGAGGTTGAAGCCACCGCCCGGGGTAACGACAAAGCCACCCGAGAAGCTGGTCGACTTTTCCGGAGCCAGCGGCTGCGCGCCGAAATAGGCGGCCGAAACGCTGTCCGGACGCGCGGTCTGCACCGCCACCGGGACCGGGCTGCCCTGCGGGAAGTTGGTCTGGGTGTTCTGGGTGAACTGCTGGCCCGGCGTCGGCGCACGGAAGCCGGTCGACGCGGCACCGCGCAGGGCGATGACTTCGTTGATGGCCCAACGGGCGCTGAACTTGCCGTTGAAGGTGCTGCCGAAATCGTTGAAGTAATCGTAGCGGGCAGCGAGGCCGAGATCGAGGCCTTCAACCACTTCGGCTTCGAAATCGAGATAAGCCGAATAGTTGTTGCGGCCGCCTTCAGCCACCGAATCCGGACCGAAGCCCGGGAAGCCGTTGGCGCCGACCGGCTTGGTCACGTTGAAGCGGGTGCCATCATTGCGTTCCACCAGCTGCGAACCGAAGATGCCCGGTTCCCAGGATGCGCGGTCACCGAGGCCGACAGCGAAGGTTTCGCGGCGGAATTCGAGACCGGCAGCGATGAACAGCGGCTTGTAGAAGCCGATATCGGTTTCATAGCTGAAATCGGCGTTGATGTTATATTCCTGCTGCGTGACCTTGCCGAGATAGAAATCGGTCGGCGACGCCGGACCCAGCGACGGGTTCAGCGTGTCATACATGAAATAACGGATCTGGTTGCGGCCATAGGCGGCGGTGAAGTCATACTTCAGGCCACCTTCGGTCGAACCCTTGTAGCCACCGACGATCGACAGATCCTCGATCGAGGCTTCGAACACCGGCACGAAGCCGTTGGGGAAGATCGAGGTTTCGCTGAAAGTGCGACCTTCGGCGTCAAAGATGGCGCGGCCCGACACCGGATCGGTACCGATGCGATCGAGATACCAGGGCGTGCCGATCGACTTGCCGAACGTGCCGGTGCCCGGACGCAGCGGGATGTCAGCCGCGCTCACGGCGATCGGGCGGCGATAGTTGAAGTCGTTGGACTGGCGCTGCCAGCCATAGTTGCCGAAGGCATAGACTTCATCACCGTCACCCACCGGCACGGCGGCGTTCCACACCACGCGATAGGCGCGGTTGGACGGCTGGCCGAGGCGGTTGCCGGTCGGGCGCGGCGGCGTGATGCCGGCGGCGATCAGCGGGGCGATTTCAGGGCGCGGCACCGAGCGATCGAACACGTTCTGATCGATGAATTCGCCAGTGATGTTGAAGAAACCGCCATCACCCAGCTTGAAGCCGGCGTTGGCGCTCAGTTGGAGGTCTTCACCGTCGCCGCGATAGGTCTGGCCATAGCGGGCAGCGAGGTTGAGGCCGCTGTCTGCACGGCTGAGGCCGATGTTGATCACGCCGGCGATGGCATCCGAACCATATTGGGCGGCAGCGCCGTCGCGCAGCACTTCGATGCGGCTCACGGCCGGGGAGGAAATCTGCGACAGATCGGGGCCCTGCGAACCGACGTTCAGGGCGTCACCGGTGACCTGGACCAGCGCCGAACGGTGCATGCGCTTGCCGTTGATCAGCACGAGAATCTGGTCAGCCGGCAGGCCGCGCAGGTTGGGCGGACGCACGAAGGCCGAAGCATCGCCCAGCAGGTTGCGGTTCTGGTTGAACGACGGCACCAGCGTCTTGATGATGTTCTGCAGCTGCGGCGACGGCTGCGCCTTGAAATCATCCGCGCTGAAGACGTCGATCGGCACGGCGCTTTCCGACACGGTGCGGTCAGTCCGGCGGGTACCGGTGACGATAATCGTGTTGTCGCCTGTTGCTGGTTCAGCGGCAGCCGTTTCCTGATCATCGGCGGCAGCATCGGCAGCCAGTGCCGGTGCGGCCATGCCGGCCAGCACGAGAGCGACCATCGAGGTGGCCAGCTTCAGATCGACCCTTTGGGCCTTGTCGTTCAATCGCTTCATGTCAGTCCCCTGGTTGTAATTCGTCATGCCAAGTCGCCGTTTCCTGTGCAGCGGCCTTTCAACCGCCCCGCAGTTCCAGCCCTGGCGGGCCAAACCGAATCGGCAAACGGCCAAAGCCGCCGCTGATCCGCGCTGCCCACTCATTGGCAACGCCAATCGGCACCTGTCGACAAAGCCTGTCTTTCAGGCCTGCAAGCAGGTATCGATGGGCGTCTTCAGCGCCATTCCAACCGTGCATGACATACGCCATTTGCGCACCTTACAAATTGACCGCAGGGCTGTTGCCGCAATGATACAGTTGCCGGGCGTGGCGTTGGCGCAACAGTTTGCGGCCATGATGGCCTGATTCAGGCAGGGAATTGCTTGGCCATCGGTACGAAGCGCACCGCCACCCCGCCGCAATCCAGATCGATCGGCGCCTGGCCGGCATAGCCATGGGCGGCATAAAACGGCTCGCCGGGCAGCGTTGCCATCAGTTCAGTGCGGGTGAAACCGGCCGCCGCCGCCGCGTCTTCACAGGCCTTCAGCAGCGCCGCTCCCACGCCGCGCCGGGCCGCGTGCGGTGCCACGAAAAAGGCGCGTATCTTGGCGGCATCGCGCGCCGGATCAAGCAGGCCGGATTCGCGGCCGGCAAATTTGTCCCCGCCAAACAGCGTGGCGCGCTTGCTCCAGCCGCCGCAGCCCAGCCGATCTCCGGTATCATCTTCAACCACCAGATAGGTACCGTCGGCGACCAGTTCCGAATCCACGCCAAACACATGGGCGATGGCGGCTTCGGTTTCGGCTGGCGTGTAGAAGCCCTTGCTCAGGATGCGGGCCGAAGCGGTGATGATGGCTTCCAGCGCCGGGATTTCGGCGGGCAGGGCAGGGCGGATGCGCAGATTGGTCATGGTGGCAAGGCTCATGCCCGATACTGGCTGCGCCCGTCCACCACGGTTTCGATGATGGGAATGTCCTTGATGCGCTCTGGCTTCACCGCTGTCGGGTCTTCGCCCAGCACGACATAATCGGCCAGCTTGCCGGCGGTCAGGCTGCCCTTGATGGCTTCCTCCTTTGCCGCCCACGCGCCATTCAGGCTGTTGATGCGGATGGCTTCCAGCACGCTCACGCGCTGGTTGGCGCCCCAGGTCTCGCCGTTCCAGCCCGTGCGGGTTACCATGCCCTGGATGCCCATCAGCGGCGCGAACGGGCCTGGGAAGAAATCGCTGCCGGCGCAC
>Ga0209278_1000326_pt1 | contig 42076 bp, 62 predicted proteins | sample JI81BgreenDNA_FD_187504 | JGI IMG/M metagenome (GOLD analysis project Ga0209278, IMG submission 187504) | Wastewater effluent complex algal communities from Wisconsin, to seasonally profile nutrient transformation and Carbon sequestration -... | ecosystem: Engineered > WWTP > Effluent > Algae...
CCACCGGCACCAGCGCGTACCCGGCAGGCACCGCAGCGGGCTTGTCTTGAAGCGCCTCCAATCCCGCAACGATCAGCCGCGCGTCGTCTTCGGTGTCGGCTTGCGCCATCCAGCCGCGTTGCTTGCCGTAAACATCCCAGCGAGCGCCTTCCCGTTCAGCCCAGTAGGTGTCAGCCATTGTTGTTCTCCTTTTTGGCGGCGGCGAGCATGGCGTCATCGATGTAGCCAGCGAACGTTTCAGCGATGTGCTCAGAGCTGCAACCCTGAAAGGTGTGACCAAAAAACTCAGCCATCAGCAGCTCCGCGTAAAGCGCGCAAACTCCGCGCCAACGCTCGGCGTCGCGCTGCACCTCGGAAGGCACCGCAGCGGGTGGGGCTTCAATCTTCCCGGTCACGCAGTCACCCACTTGCACGTACTGCTCCATCCCTTCGGGCCAGTGAACCAGCACGCCGTCACCGTAGCGTTCGACTACCGGCTGCGCGGGCTGGGCTTGGGGGGGGGCGAGGTAGAGGCCCACAGTCTTGCCGGGGTTTGCATCGCAGTAGGCATCAACGGCCTTGCCGCTGTTTGCCTCGATGTCCCAGTCGCCGCGCTCGTTGCCGTAGATCGCGCCGGTATGAAGCAGGAACAACGGCTCGGCCTGCGGCTGCGTCGCCAGCTCCGACCGCTGGTTCAGCGCGGCGGCGATGCGCTGGGCGTCGTTTGGATTCGGCAGCGTTGCGGGCTGCTCAAGGGACGGCCCGTAGACCGTCCAAGCGCCAACGCCGGTTCGCTCAACACGATGCTCACTCACGGCCCACCCCCAGCGATGCGCGGATGCGCTGCCATGCCTTGACCGCAGAGGGGAAGTCGCGGTGCGTTGTCTTGAGGCCGATTACATCGCCAACAAGCGCCACATCCTCCGCGCTGGCCTGCGGGCTGGCTGCTGCATTCGCGCGACGCAACGCTTCTAGAGCGTCTTGCGAGGACGGGCTGGCCTGCGGCTGCGGGGCGGCGTAGAGAGGTGTATTCCTCGCGCCACTGACGGGGCCGGTGGTGAAAAACCTGCCGAGGCGCATTTCGCCGGGGTAGTCCACAAACCACGCCACCGGCTCGGCCTGCGGCTGCGGGGTCGGCTGCAACTTTTCGAGTTCGTCCAACGCCTCCACCACCCCGGCCTGCGCGTTAAGCGCGGCGGCGATGCGCAGTTGATCGCGCTCCGCTACGGCGACCTTGTGAAACGACTCAGCAACGGCGAGTTCTCGCTCCAGCTTTTCGATTTCAGTGACAACCCACGGGGCACATTCGCTGCCTGCTCGGACTCGCGCGGATAGCTTCACGTTCATCGGCGGGCCTCCAGTGGCGATTGGCCGCTGTTGTTTCGATCTTCGTAGTAGGACGTGATTGGGTCGCGGTTGTCGGTCGCGTCAGCCAAGTCCACCCAGTCGCTGATCTGCGCCGGAACAAAGCCGTTTCGCTGCTGGCGACCACGCGTTGTGCTTGCGAGATGGCAATACGTTTTGCCTTCATCATTGATGCGCCCAAAACCAATGACGCGCCAAGTGTCGCCGTCGTGCTTGATGGTCAGCTCACCCATTGGACACCCCCAAAGCGGCGAGGATGCGCTGCCATGCCTGCGTGACGCCTAGCGGCGCGTGCCATTCCACATGCCGCTGGATGACACCATCCACCACCGCCAAGTCCTCCGCGCTGGCCTGCGGCTGCGGGGCGGCTTCCTTGAAGTGCCACGACTCGCTTGGGCGGTACGGGTTGCGAATCTCAAGGTCGGGGCCGTCAGCGGCCTGCGGCTGCGGCTGCGGGGTCGAAGCTGGCTGCAAAAGCCACGCCTGCAAGGCCTTCCATTCGTGGTTGCGGCAGCCGCTCTCGACGTAGGTGCGGTAGTTGCCGCTGTGCTTGCGGCTCTCGTACTCGACGCGCTCTTTTGCCGCGTCGTAGCTCAGGTAGGCGTCAACGAAAACCCATTGCGTGCAGTAGCCCACGCGGCGGTATCGGTCGGGGATCGTCCACCCGCGATTGAACCGGCGCTCAAGACGCTCCGACAGATCGGAGGCGCATACCTCACTGTCCTCGATCCACGCAAAGTGCTCCGCGTAATCGGGGTCAAGGCCGTAGATTCGCGTCTCTCGCTGCACCGTGTAGATCGGGTCGGCGGTGAAGTGATCGTTCTTCTTGCGGTCTGCAAGCAGGCGACGGCGAACTTCCACAAGCGCCTCGGGGAGCGCCAACGCAGGAGGCGGAGTGGCTTGCTCGGCACGCACAGCGACCAAATCGTCGATTTCGCGCAGGCGCTCCTCTTGGTCGTGCCCGAAGCCGTTGCGAGCGATGTACCCGCGGTCCTTCTCCGCCCATGACACGCCAAGTTTCATCGGGTGCGTCGTTTCGCCGTCGAAGGTCACGAGGAATTCGCACCCGTCGAACCATTCATCGACCTCGCCAGACGCCACCGGCTCGGCCTGCGGCTGCGGGGCGGGCGGCATTCCGCCATAGCTCATGATTTCGTCAAAGTTGGCGATTGCCACCGGCTGCGCGGGCGGGGCTTTCATCACCTCGCCCAACTGGATCGTCAACTGCCCAATGCGACGGCGGGCGTGGTCAAGCTGCGTCACAAGGTCGGGCGGGGCGAGGTAGAGGGGCGAGAACTTCCAAGACGAATGCCATCCGGTGCGCGGCCCCTCCTCGGCCGGCGCCGGCGCATCCGGGGCCTGGCGCGCCCACAGCTCATAGGTGGACGCCGACATTTCCAGCGATTCCGCCACGTCGCGGTAATCCTTCGCGTCCATCGGCTCGCCGCGCAGCTCCGCGATGCGTGCGTCCCATCGGTGCGCCTCGGCCTTCAGGCGCATCGCCTTGGCCTTCGCGCTGTTGAATTCCCACGTGTCGCAGGTGTTCATCGGTTGCTTCCCCTGTTCTTGAGCTGCTGCTGGAATCGGAGGCCGGCCACGCACTTGGCGGCCAGTTCATGGGCGCCGTGCGCGGCGCGGTAGCGGGCCAGGGCTTCGCGGCGCTGTTCATCCACGCTGGGAGGCATGGCCGGGCGCTTCGCCCACCGCTCGAGCGCGGCCACCAGCACGGCGCCGGCGGCGATGAAGGCCAGTAGCGGCAGCAGCGGCGCGATGCGCGGCCACAGCGCATAGAGCGCGCCCAGCAGGCCGATGGCGCCGGCGGTGTAGCAAATGGCATCTTCGGCGCGGTTCATGCCGCAACCTCGCGCGCCTTCAGCATGGCGTCGGCCAGCGCGTAGGCCACGATGGCGTGAGCGTCGAAGCCGTCCACGTGTTCTTGAGGCGCGGCTAGAAGGCCCTGAAGCGCCTTTGCCGCGAAGTAGTCGCGCAGGGTCATGCCGTCGGCCGGGCCGTGCGCCTTGAATTCTTCGCCGGGATTCAGCGGCACCGGGAACGCAGGCCCGCCGTCTCGCGCGCTCACGCTGCCACCTTCATCATGCGAGGCAGGAACAGCCCGCCCACCTTGCCGGTGCGCCGGTCCAGGTGCGTGAGGATGCCGCCCACGTCATGCTCCAGGTTGAATTCATCGGCGGCCAGCATGCGCTCCAGGTCCAGCGCGCAGCCGTTCCGGTGGGCCATCAGCAGCGCCAGGGTGGTGTCCAGCAGAGTGGGCACGGGAAGCGGTTCGCGCCCTTCGGCAGCAGCCTTCGCTGCGCGGGCCTGCCGCTGTTCCACGTAGCGGCATGCGATTCGGATGATGGTTCGGTGTTCCGGCGGCTGCGCGGCTAGGGTGGTGCGGAGTTCGGTTTCCATTGCGGCGTCCTCGCTTTGGGTTGGTGCGAGAACACTACCCCCGGTAGTAGGCCGATGGAATGGGCAAGCGCCTTTCCAGTTACCTGCCGTTCAGAAATGAAGGGGCGCACAGTCGCACCTGAACGCCCGCGCGCGCGAACGGCATCGTGGCCGAAACGTGGACAGCCGCGAGCCCATGAAAGCCGTTTCCATCTTCCGACCCGGTACGCACACCAGCGCAGCAGGCGCCACGCTGTCCTTCAGCGACAGCGACCTGGAGGCCACCATCCGGGCCTATGACCCGGCGAAGCATGAGGCCCCGCTGGTGGTGGGCCACCCGAAGGACAACGGCCCGGCCTACGGCTGGGTGCGCGGCCTTTCGTTCGCGGACGGCGAGCTGCTGGCGGACGTGGACCAGGTGGACCCGGCCTTCAGCGAAATGGTGGCCGCCGGCCGCTTCAAGAAACGCTCCGCCAGCTTCTACTCGCCCGACAGCCCGAGCAACCCGGTGCCGGGCGTCTACTACCTCCGCCACGTGGGCTTCCTCGGCGCTCAGCCGCCGGCCGTCAAGGGCCTGAAGGAAGTGGCATTCAGCGATGCCGAGGAGGGCGTGGTGGAGTTCGCGGACGATGCCCTGACCCTCTCCCTGGTGTCGCGCATCTTCCGCGGCCTGCGCGACACCCTGCTGGCGAAGTGGGGTCAGGAAGAAACCGACAAGGCCCTTCCCAGCTACCTGGTGGAGGAACTGGAGGCCGAGGCGCGCCGCGCGCGCGAAGCCATGACCGCAGAGCCGGCCATGCCGGCCTTCAACGAACCGAAAACCGAGGACAACACGATGACCCCGCAGGAAATCGAAACCCTGAAGGCACAGGCCGCCAAGGCCGAACAGCTCGAGCGCGAGAACGCGGAATTCCGCGAGCGCGAAGCCGCCAATGCCCGCACCGCCAAGGTCGCCGGCTTCAAGTCCGAGCTGGCCGAGCTGGTGACCGCCGGCAAGCTGCTGCCCGCCAAGGTGGACGCGCTGGCCGAGTTCATGTGCCGACTGGACGATGCCGAGGGCGTGGCCGAGTTCGGCGAGGCCGAGGAAGGCAAGCCGGCCACCGCGCTGGTCTTCCTCCGCGGCTTCCTGTCCACGCTGCCCAAGGCGGTGGACTTCAACGAACGCGCGCCGGGCTCGCCCAACGACAACGAGCCGCGCAACGCCCAGGACCTCGCCAGCCGCGCGCAGGCCTACCGCAATGAGCAGGAAAAGGCCGGCCGCCTCATTTCCTTCACCGAAGCCGTGGACGCCGTGCAGGCGGGCCGCGACCAGCCCACCACCAAGTAACGCCCCGAGGAAAACGCCATGAACCACGGCCTCATCAAGAGCTACACCGCCGGCGGCGCCATCGCTGCCAATACCCTGCTGAAGTTCGGCGCCGATGACCGCACGATGGTGCCGGCTGTCGCCGCAACGGACGCCATCATCGGCGTGGCGGACGGCTACGCCATCACCACCGGCCAGATGGTGGATTGCATCATGGACGGCATCGCCATGGTCAAGGCTGGCGGCACCATCACGCGCGGCCAGCCCATCACCGCCAACGCCTCCGGCCAGGGCATCGTTTCCACGGCCGCTGTCGGCGCCCGCATCGTGGGCTTCGCCCTCGCCAGCGCGGTGTCGGGTGACCTGTTCCCGGTCCAGCTGTCGCCGGGCTTCAACAACGCCTAACGGCGCCTGACTTCAAGGACCCCTGAACCATGAGCATCGTTCGCCCCTTCCCGCTCGATACCCGCCTCACCGGTATCGCCCTCGCCTACATGAACAAGTCCCTGATTGCGGACGCGGTGCTGCCGCGCGTCCCGGTGGGCGGGCAGACGTTCAAGTGGCTGGCCCACACCCGCGCCGACCGCTTCACGGTCCCGGCCACCCGCATCGGCCGCAAGGGCCGCCCGCAGGAAATCGAGTTCAGCACCTCCGAGGTTCCGGGCCAGGTGTTCGACTACGGCCTGGATGACGTGGTGCCGAACGATGACATTGCCGCCGCGCCGCAGGGCTTCGACCCGCTGGGCAATGCCACCGAAATCCTCACCGACCTGATTCTGCTGGACCGCGAAAAGCGCACGGCTGACCTGGTTTTCAACCCGGCCACCTACCCGGTGGGCAACAAGGTGACCAACAGCGCCGGCACCTATTGGGACGTGGAGGCCAACAACCCGGTGGCCCAAATCACGGACCTGCTGAACGGCATGCTGGTGCGCCCCAACGTTGCGGTGTTCAGCCGCCGCGTGTATGACGCCCTGCGCCGCCATCCCAAGGTCATCGCCGCGGTGTTCCCGATGGGCGGCAACGCCGCGCAGTCGGGCATGGCCAACCGCCAGCAGCTCGCGGAGCTGTTCGAGCTGGAGGAGGTCCTGGTGGGTGAGGGCTTCATCAACACCGCCAAGCCGGGCCAGGCCGCGACCATGGCGCGCGTGTGGGCCAACCATGCCGCGTTCATCCACCGCAACCGCCTGGCGAACACCCGCAGCCCGCAGATGACGTTCGGCTACACCGCACAGTGGCAGGGCCGCGTGGCCGGCCAGATGGCGGAGCCGCAGACGGGCCTGCGCGGCGCGGTCCGCGTGCGCACGGGCGAGTCCGTGAACGAAATCGTGTGCGCGGCGGACGCCGGCTACCTGGTGGAAAACGCCATCACGCCGTAACCCGGCGCGGTGACGTGACAAACCGCTGGGGCGCCTACGGGCGCCCCGGCTTCAACAGACCAGCGAGGATTCCACCATGCCGAAGTTCATCGTTCAGCCCGGCCACGCCATCCATGACGGCCACAAGGTCCGCAATGAGGGCGAGGTCATCGAATTGACCGACGCCGACGCGGAGCTGCTGACCGCCTCGGGCCACGTCGCCCCGGCCGAGGAAGCGCCGAAGGGTAAGGGCAAGGCCAAGGCCGCCCAGGCCGCGGACGCCCCGGCCGACACCGCCTCGGACGCCGCGGCGGAGTAACCCGTGCCCTACGTCGCCACCTCGGACTTCATCGCACGGTTCGGCCAGCGCGAGCTGGACCAGCTGCTGCCGACTGCCCCGGCGGATGACGGCCGCACCTTCACGGCGGCGGAGGCCGACGCCTCCGCCATCGTGGACAGCTACCTGGCCAGCCGGCCAGGTCGCACCTATTCCCTGCCACTGGTCACGCTGCCGCCGCGCCTCCTCGAGGTCGCCGCGGACCTGGTGCGCTATGAGCTGTACGGCCACGCCGCGCCCGAGGAGGTGGAAACCCGCCGGGATGCCGCCATCGCCTTTTTGGAAAAGGTGGCCAAAGGTGAATTGACGGTGGCCGGCCTCACGCCGGAGCCGGTGCCCGGAGAGGTGTTCGCGGTGTCCTACGCCGCGAAGGACCGCGTTTTCACCGACGACGCGCTGGCGGGGTTCTAAGCCGTGGCGCGCATCCGCATTGACGCGAAGCTGGAGGAGGTGGAACGCGCGCTGCGCGACACCGGCCGCCCGGAGCGCATCACCGCCGCGCTGAACGCCTTGGGCCGCGTGCTGGTCACGCGCATCCAGCTGACCTTCCGCCAGTCCACCGCGCCGAACGGCGCGAAGTGGGCGCCGCTGAAGCTGCGCCAGGGCCAGCCCCTGGTCAGCACCGGCCGCCTGCGCGCCAGCATCACATCCAAGGTGCAGGACCGCGAGGTGGTGGTGGGCACCAACGTGCAATACGCCCGCGTCCATCAGTTCGGTGCCGTCATCAAGCCTGTGCGCGCCAAGCTGCTGCGCTTCCCGAATGGGGCCGGCGGCTTCGCCTTCGCGCGCCAGGTCAAGGTCCCGGCGCGCCCGTTCATGCCCATTGGCCCATCCGGCCAGGTGGACCTGCCCGCTTCCTGGTCCGCCGCGGCCATCAATGCCATGGCCCGCGCCATCAGTCCGACCCCATGACCATCAAGGCCCTGGAATCCGCCATCGTCGCCCGCCTCCAGGCGAAGCTGGGCGCCGCCGTTCGCCACGTCTACACCGCGGCCGAGGTCGCGCAGGTGGAGGAGCGTTCGCAGGTGGTCCCCTCCGTGGCCGTCATCTACAACGGCATGACGCCCACGCAGGAAGTGGGGCACGGCATGGTGCAGGAGGTCGCGCTCCAGTTCCTGGCCGTGGTCACCACGCGGAACGCCCGCCAGTCCGGCACGCAGGAGGGCGCCCGCGAGGATGCCGCCGAGCTGGTGGACGCGGTGCTGGAGGCCCTGCTGGGCTTCCGCCCGCTCCCCAACTGTGGGCCGCTGAAGCTGGAGCAAGCGCCAGGCGCCGGCTTCACGGATGCGGGTTTCGCCTACTACCCGCTGGCCTTTGAAATCCGCCGCAGCTATCGCGGCACACCCTGAACAAACCGCGAGGACTGAGCAATGAGTGACTATTCCTATATCGGCGTCGGCCAGTGCTACCTGGAGGAAGTGGGCGGCACCACCGGCCTGCTGCCCATCGGCAACGTGTCGGCGCTGTCCTTCGCGGTTTCCGAGGAGGTCAAGGAGCTGAAGGACTACACCAAGGGCGGCGGCGGCACGCGCAATGAAGTGCGCCGCGTTTCGTCCGTGGAAGCGTCCATGACGCTGCATGACCTCAGCCCCGAGAACCTGGCGCGCGTGCTGTACGGTGTCAGCACCGCCGGCGCCGCTGGCGCGCTAACGAACCAGCCCATTGGCACGTTCCAGGCCAGTGCCTTCGATCCGTTCCCGGCCATCGCCGCCGCGACCCCGGCGCCGGTAATCCGCGCCACCAACGGCCGCACGGCCGCCACGCGCGCGAACACCACGGCCTACGCCCTGGGCGTGTACCTGATCCCGGCCGCGCCCAACGGCTTCTACTACCGCGTGACCACCGCCGGCACCTCGGCCGCTGCGCCGCCGACCTTCGGCACCACCGTGGGCGGCACCACCGTGGACGGCACCGCTACGCTCACGTGCATGGGCCGCACGCTGCTGACTGCGGGCACGGATTACAACGTGACCGGCAACGGTGTGACCTTCACCGCCGCCGCAGCGGCCACCGCCGGCGAGCCGATGGAAGCGGACTTCACCGCCGTGGCCTCGGACCTCACGCAGGCGCTGACCAGCTCGGGCAAGGAATACCGGCTCTACTTCGACGGCCTGAACGAGGCGCGCAGCGGCAAGCGCGTGCTGGTGGATGCCTTCCGCGTCCGCATCGGCGCCGCGCAGAACCTCGGCCTCATTGGCGAGGAATACGCCGCCCTGGAGGTCACCGGCAAGGTGCTGGCCGACACCACCAAGCTGGGCGTGGGCGTGTCGCAGTATTTCACCGCCCGACAGGAGCGGTAACGCATGGATGGCGCGCAGGGGCTGGAGGTCATCCAGCCGGCCGTTGGCGAGGTCACCCTGGGCGACGGCCGCACCATCACGGTGCGGCCCGTCACCATGGGCCAGCTGCCCAAGTTCATCGCCGCGGTGGAGCCGCTGCTGGGCGTCATCGGCGGCCTGCCGAAGGACGCCAGCGAGCTGGTCATGTTCGCCGCGCTGGCGAAGCATGGCGAGTCCGTGAACCAGGCGCTGGCCATCACCACCAAGCTGCCGCTGGAGGAGCTGGAGGAGCTGGGGCCGGATGACGGCCTGGCGCTGGTGCTGGCCGTGTTCCGGGTGAACCGTGACCTTTTTCAGCGGCGCCTGTTGCCGATGCTGGCGCAGGCGCTCGCACCGGAAAGCCCGCCCGCCTGAAGGACAAGCCCGGCCCATGGGGCTGGGCGGACACCATCGCCGGCCTGGTTCAGGCCGGCTTTTCCCTGTCCGAGGTCATGGCCATGACCATGGCGCAGGTGCGCGCCTATTCGCAGGCGGTGGAGGGCGCGCGGAAGCGGCACCATCGGGACCTGCTGGTGCTGCTGCGTGGAGCGCAGTATGACCAGGACGCATTCACCAAGCTGCTGAACGCATTGGAGCCCTGACCCGTGGCCAATCCCCGCCTGGAAATCAGCATCGGCGCGGAAATCCGGGAGCTGCGCACAGCCCTGGCCTCGGCCCAGCAGTCCATCCAGCGATTCGGCCAGCAGGCCGAACAGGCGAACACCCGCGCGGCCAAGTCCGCGGACCAGCTCCGCGGTGCCTTCGGCGGCATCGCCGGGCAGCTCGGCGGCCTCCTCGCCGGCTTCGCCAGCTTCGCCACGGTGGCCAGCCTGGCGCGCATTGCGGACGACGCCACGCGCCTGCGCGGCCAGCTGGACCTCGCCACGCAGTCCGCCGAGGACTTCGCGGAGGCGCAGCGCGCTACGTTTGAAATTGCCCAGCGCACCCGCTCCAGCCTGGAGTCCACGGTGGCGCTGTTCTCGCGCATCAGCCGCGCCACCGAACAGACGAACATCAGCACCCGCCAGGTGCTGGGCCTGACTGAGGTTATCGCCCAGGCCGGCCAGCTGTCGCAAACCAGCGCGGGCAGCATCGAAGCGGCATTTTTCCAGCTGTCGCAGGGCCTATCCTCCGGGCAGCTGCGCGGCGAGGAGCTGAACAGCGTGCTGGAGGGTACGCCGCGGCTAGCGCGCGCTATCCAGGACGGGTTCCGCGAGCTTGGCGTGGACGGCGCCGACAACCTGCGCAAGCTGGCCGAGGATGGCCAGCTGACTACCTCCAACGTGCTGGCCGCCCTGGCCACGCAACAGGAAACCCTCCGCGAGGAGTTCGAGCGCCTGCCGGTGACTATCTCCGGCGCCTTCACGCAGCTGAAAAACAGTTTCACGCTCCTGGTGGGCGAAACGGACCGCGCCGCCGGCTCCAGCTCCGCCCTGGCGCAGAACATCAGCACGCTGGCCACCTTCCTGGGCAACTATGCCCAGGCGCAGCAGGGGGCCGCGAGCGCAACGGGCCAAACCGGGCAACAGGGCCAGTTCCTGGTCAGTGTGGTGCGCGTGCTGGGCTCCGCGTTCCAGGGCGTCGTTTTCGTGTTCCAGGCGGTGGGCAAGGCCATCGGCGCGGTGGGCGCCATCATCGCCGCCTCCGCGCGCAAGGTGTTTGACCTTGGGGCATTGGTTCAGGATTACCTAACCAGCTCCGGCGACGCCCTCGCGGCATTCTTCCGCGGTGACTTCGCAGGCGCGCGCGCCATCCGTGACGGATTCCTGGGCCGGGCCAATGCGCAGCTTCGCGGAAACCTGGCCGAGGGCCAGGCCATCGTGGACGGCTTCCTGGAGGACCTGAACAACGCGGCACTGGACACCGGCGCGGCCATCAATGCGCTGTGGGACACCTCCGCGGACCAGCAGGGCGCCACCGACCTTGCGCTGGATGCCAAGGCCGTGGCCGATGCGCTGAAGGGGGCCAATCCGCCGGCCAAGGCGCTGGCCGACGCGCTGAACACCAACGCGCTGGCGCTGGACGCCACCAAGCGCCGGCTGGAGGAAATCGAACAGCTCTACCGGGAAAACCAGCTTTCCATCGCGGAGTATTTCCGCCAGCGCCTCGAGCTTCAGCGCGAATCCCTGCGGCTGGAAATCGCCCAGGCCGAGGCCGAGGCCCGCAAGGCCACCACGCAGGACGCCCGCACCAATGCCCTGACCCGCGTTGCGCAGCTGGAGCGCGAGCTGGGCGCGCTGGGACCGGCCAACGCCCGCGAACAGTCCCGCGCCTACGCCGACCTGGAGCGCCAGCTGGACCGCGTGCGGGACCGCCTGCGCGAGGTTCGCGGCGGCGGAACCAACGCCGAAGCCGGGGACGCTGCGGCCAGCCGGGTGGAGGACCAATTCCGCGACCTGCGCGCGCGCCTCGAGGCCGAGGGCGACGGGGAGGGCATCAGCCTGGTGGACGCGCTGGTGTCCGAGGAGCGCCTGGCCGCTCGGCTGGATGACGCCGGCACCAAGGTGCGCGACACCATCGCGCGCCTGCGCGAGGAGCAAAGCGGCATTGCGGACCTTCAGCAGCTCGGGGGCATCAGCGAATCGGATGCGGAAACGCAGCTCCAGGCCGCGCGTGAAACCTCCCTCCAGCAGCTGCGCGACCTGCGCGCCGAGCTGGAGGCCTACTACAACACCGCCGAGGGCCGCACGCCCCAGGTGGCCGCGGCCATCCGCTCCCTGGACGTGGAATACGCGCGCATCCAGCAGAGCCAGGACAAATTCACGCAGGGCCTGAAGGACGCCGCCCAGCAGGGCCTGGAAAATTTCTTCCTGGACATTGCCACCGGCGCCAAGTCCCTGAAGGACGCTGTGCTGGACCTGGCGCGCAACTTTGTGCGCGCGGTGGCCCAAATGGTGGCGCAGGAATTGGCGCTGCGCACGGTGCGCGCCCTGCTGGGCGTCCCTGGCGGCGGTGGCGGCGGTGTGTCGGCTCCCGTGAACCATTCCGGTGGCATGGTGGGAACCGGCCCGCGCCGCATGGTGTCGCCGCTGGTGTTTGCCGGCGCGCCGCGCTACCACTCCGGCGGCATGGTGGGCCTGAAGCCCGGCGAGGTCCCTTCGATCCTCCAGACGGGCGAGGAAGTGCTTTCGCGCACTGACCCGCGCAACGCCGCGAACGGTGGCCGCGCGGGCGCCGGAACCGGCGTGCGCATCGTGAACGTGGTGGACCCGTCCATGGTGGGCGACTTCCTCCAATCCGCTGCGGGCGAGCGCGTGGTGGTGAACGCCATTTCCCGCAACGCCTCCGGCATCCGCCAGGTACTCCAGGGCTGAACCATGACGACCTTTATCGGCACCGCCGCGGGCTACCGCGACCTAATCGGCAAGCTGGACCAGCACCTGACGCAGACGGGGCACGCCTGGGGCCTCACCTTCAGCGGCGTGGGCAATGGCCGCATGCGCGGCCCTGGCGGCACCACGGGCGGCTACATCGGCACCGCCACCAGCGTGACCGAAACCATTACCGTGACCTTCACCAGCGCCACCGCGTTCAACGTGTCGGGCTCCGTGTCGGGCTCCCTGGGCTCGGGCACGGTGGGCACGGACTTCAGCAGCTCGCGCGTGGCCTTCCGCATCGTGGCCGGCGCCACGCCATTCCAGGCGGGGGACGTGTTCGCGCTGAACACCGGCGCGCCGTGGACGCGCCAGCGCCTCGCCGGCATGGGCAACACCGGCGACGGTTTCACCAGCACGCTGTCCAACTTCACGGAGCTGGTGGACGGCGACACCACGCCCACCGCCGCATCCACCACCAGCTTTCCGGCCACGTCTACGTGGGTCATGGACTTCGACACCGCGGTGCGGTCCATCCGTATCCAGTGCGCCACGGCGAGCCGCGGCCCTGCCGCGTTTTCGCTGGATTGGTCGGACGATGGCGTGGGCTGGACCACGCTGCAATCCTGGTCCGGCCTCACTGGCTGGGGCACGAATGAAACGCGCACGTTCAACGTTACCAGCCCGGTGGCAAAGCGCCGCTGGCGCATCGTGGTGACCGCGGGGCAAACCGCCACGCTGGAGCTATGGGAGCTGCGCCTGTGTGGCGACACCGCCGGAACGTACCCGCTGGATGACAACACGCAGGGCATTCAGGCCGTGTGGTTGTCGCCTGGCGTGGATGGTGTCACGAAGGCCTATCACGGCCTGTGGACCACCACGGTTTCCGCCTCGGACGCGTGGAACCTTCGCCTGGTGGGCTTCCGTTTCTGGAATGACCAGGCCACACACCCCAGCCTTCCGAACGTGGCGAACATTTGCACCGCCAAAACGCTGCCCGTCACGAAAACGACCGGCATCGCCTACTGGCTGGTGGTCAATGGCGGGCGCTACGTGCTGGTGTGCCGCGTCTCCGGCATCTACCTGGCGGCATATTCCGGCTTCATCCTGCCGTATGAAACCCCGGCGGACTACCCTTGGCCCATGGCCGTGGGCGCCGTCTATGACGTGGCCACCACGCGGTGGGACTTCTCCACGGAAGGCGGCTTCCGTAACTTCTGGGACCCCGGCGCCTTCTCCAATTCCATCAGCTTTCCCTCCGGCCTTTCCGTGATGCAACCGAACGGCGCATGGCGCGAGTTTGCCAACCGCGTGAACAGCTCGGGCTCTGAAGGTGTAACGGCAAACCACACGACCAAGCTATGCGGCTTGACCTGGCCTTACGCATTCACGGCCGATAGTGGCACGCAGCAGGTGGCCGCTTTCCGTGATTGCTTGGACGGCTCCCTGCCGCTCCTTCCCGTCATCCTGGCAATTCCGCCCATGCCTGGCTTTGCCGGCGCGGTGCTTGGCGAGTTCGATGGAGTCTATTCCATGAACGGCTTTGGCAACACCGCCGAGGCCATTACGCGGGACGGCGCGACGGACGTTCTCAGCGTCCCTAATGCTTTCCGAACCTCGCGCCAGCATTGGGCTGGCATCGCCCTGGACTGACCCATGCCCTACGAAACCGGCACCGCGACCAACCTCCAGGACCTGCTGAACAAGCTGGGCACCTTCGCCGGCGCGAACGGCTGGACCATTCACTTTTCCGGCGCGCGCACCGGCGGCGCTGGCAGCACCGGCCACGCGCTGATTCTGTCGCGCGGCGTGGTCCAGGCCATTCTGCGGTCCAACAATGCGGCCGGCAGCACCAGCGACCCAGGCCCCTACCTGGAGGGCCTGCTGTGGTCGGGCAGCTATACCGGCGCCAGCACCGAAACGCAGCCCAACCCGTCGCCCATCACCAGCACCAACTGGATGACCGGCCCGTATGTGGCATACCACTTTTTCGCCTCGGCGCTCGCCGCGCCGCGGCCCTACCTCCACGTGGTGGTGGAGGTGCAGAGCGGCACCTTCCGACACCTCGGCATCGGCCAGCTACGCCAGTTCGGCACCTTCACCAATGGCGCATACGTCTACGGCACGAACCACAGCCACAACGTGGCCAGCGGATTCATTCACAACGCCGACGCCGCCGCCCATTCCTGGCCATTTGAGCCGGGCGGAAGCTCGGCCAACAACTACGCCACGCTGGTGCGCGCCGACTTCGGCGGCGTCACGCCCCGCTACTGCCAAGGGGCCGCAAACAATCCCCAGGTGGGGCGGCTTTGGTCGGGCTGGCGAAACCCATCGACATTGAACCTGGGAAACTTCAACAGCCTGGCGCTGGCCTCTCCGTCCGCCTTCACCGGCCGCTCCCCAATGTTCCCGCTGCTGTGTTTCGTCCAGGCGGACGCCACGGACAACCTGCGCCACCCCATCGGGTTCCCCGATGACTTCCGATTCATCCGCGTGGACAACTTCCAGCCCGGCGCCACCATCACACTGGGCTCCGACACCTGGCGGGTGTTCCCTTGCATCCGCAAGGGCTCGGCCGTGAATGGTCCGGTGGGCGTTCAGAACAGCTGGAATTACGGTTACGCCTACCGCCAGGTGCCCTAACCGTGCCCGATTACGCCGCCCTGTGGGCCTACACCTGGACGCCGCAGCGCTTCGCGCCATACGCCGCGCGCGCGGACGCTGTGGCGCACCTGCCGGGTGCGCGCTCGCCGGCCTCGCCAATCGTGGAAACCTACCTCCCAGCCGTTGACCTTTTGCCCAGCGTCGTGGGGCAGAGTTTCGGCGGGCTGGACTTCTACAACCGCGTGCATATCCAGTTCCTGGCGCTGGACCTCGGCAACCTGGTTTCCGACCAATCCACCACGCTGTGGGTTTGGAACGCCTGGCGCCGCGCCATCATCCTGTCCAGCCTCGCGGAGGACAACGCCGAAGGCATCACGCTCGGCGGCCAGCCGCTGCCGCCGCTGCAGTTCGCGCCGCAGCAGCAGCGCGTCTATGAGCTGGGCATCAGCACGGACGGGCCGCCGACCATCGGCGCCACGCTCACCTGGACGTTCAACACTGGCCAAGCGCTCCAGGTCCGCATCACTGGCTCGCGCGTCACCGGCTGGGGCTGGTCCGCGGATTGGTCCGCGGGGATGCTCGAGCGACTGGAGTGGGCCACGGACGTGCTGACCATGTACCGCGGCGAGGAACAACGCCGCGCGCTGCGCATCGGCCCGCGCAAGGTCATCGAGTTCAGCGTCATGGTGTCGGGGCGCGAGCGCCGCACGCTCGAGGCCATCCTTTGGGACTGGGGCGCGCGCGTGTGGGCTGTGCCTGTGTGGTGGGACGGAACGCCGACCACCGCGCCGCTGGCCATCGGCGGCTTCACCATCGCGGCCGACACTACCACGCGGGACTTCCAAGCGGACGGCTTGGCCATGCTGCTGGCCTCCGACTCCGCGCTGGACTTCGAGGTGGCCGAGGTGGCGAGCGTGACGCCCGCCGGCATCACCCTGAAGCGCCCGGCGACGCGCAACTGGCCGCAGGGCACCATGGTGTACCCCGCGCGCGCGGCGCGACTGGACCCCAGCGTGGGGCTGGACCGATTCACCGGCGACACCTCCACCACGCGCCTGCGCTTCCTCGCCACGGAGCCGGAGGTGTGGACCGCGGACGCCGGCACGGCCACGCATCGCGGCTACCCCGTCCTCGAGGTTCGCCCAAACTGGACCGGCGAGCCCCAGCTGACGCTGGAGCGGAAGCTGTCCATTCTGGACACCGTGACCGGCACGCGCCGCGTGGTGGATGAAGCCGGCCAGCCTTCGGGCTCGCAGTCCATGCGGTGGACCTTCACCAGCCGCGCGGAAATCGACGCCTGGCGCAAGCGCCTGCACGCGCTGCGCGGGCGCCACGGCGCGGCGTGGGTGCCGACCTGGACGCAGGACCTCGAGGTGGTCACCGCCGTGGGCAACGCGGACCTGGCCATCGAGGTGCGCGCCATGGGCTACGTGCAGTACCTGAAACAGGACGCCGGCCGCCGGGACATTCGCATCGAGCTGGTGAACGGCACCGTTCTTTACCGGCGCATCACCGGCTCCACACTGCTGTCGCCCACCGTGGAGCGCCTGAACATCGAGGCCGCCCTGGGCGTCACGGTGCAGCCGGCGGACGTGGCCATGGTGTCCTTCATGGCGCTGTCGCGGCAGGAATCCGACGCGGCAGAGCTGGCATGGTGGACGGGTGAAACGGTGGACACCTCGGCCACCTTCCGCAGCTTCAGGAACAACACATGACCTACAGCGCACGCGAAAGCAGCGCCGACCAAGCCCGCCCGGTGGAGCTGTACGAGTTCCGCCGCGGGGACTTTGTGTGGCGGTACACCACGGCGGACCGCGACTACACGCAGGACTTCCAGGTGTACCTGCGCGCGGCCATCCGCCGCTCCGGCATCGAACAGGGCAGCGAGCTGAACCGCTCCAACCTGCGCCTGACGCTGGACGGCTCGCTGTCCGTGATGGACCAATTCCGCGCCGGAAACACCGCGGACCCCGTGAGCCTCACGCTGCGCCAGGTCCATGAGGGCGACGGCGAGGCGGTGGTGACCTGGACCGGCCGGATTCTCTCCGTGTCCGTGTGGAAGGACGGCCAGGCGGAGGTGGTGCTGGAGCCGCTACAAACCAGCGTCCGCCGCAACGGCCTGCGCCGCGCCTACATCAAGGGCTGCCCGCATGTGCTGTATGGCTCCGGGTGCAAGCTGAACCCCGCGGCCTGGCGCCAGCTCGGAACCGTTGCCGGCGTCTCCGGCGCCACGGTGACCGTGGGCGCCGCCAGCACCTACCCGGTGGGTTACTTCGACGGCGGCGTGCTGGAATGGGCGGTGGGGCCTTCCACGTGGGAGCGCCGTTTCATCGTCGGCCACACCGGCGCCGACTTGGTGCTGTCCACGCTGCCGCTGGGGCTTGAGTTCGGCACCGCCGTGCGGCTGCTGCCGGGCTGCGACCACACGCTGGCCACCTGCGCGTCCAAGTTCAGCAACAGCGACAACTACGGCGGGATGCCCTATATCCCGACGAAAAACCCATACGGTTCCGACCCGCTTTACTGAGGAGAACGTGCCTTCGATATTTTCACGCAAATCGCGCTATTCATCATTTCGGCGGTCATCAGCTACGCGCTGGCACCAAAGCCACCGCAGCCAAAGCCCGCCAGCCTGCAGGACTTCGACGCTCCAACCGCCGAGGAGGGCCGCCCGATTCCGGTGGTGTTCGGCACCGTGTGGCTGCGCGGTGCGAACGTCCTTTGGTTCGGAGACCTGCAAAGCGAGGCGATAAAAGCGAAAGGTGGGAAAAAATAGGCATGGACAACGGCGCCCGCGTCACCATGGACCATATTCGGCGGCTGAAGCTGTGCGCACGCGGCGCGCGCGCTTGGGCGGAGCGTCACGGCTTCGACTGGCCGGAGCTGCTGCGCGACGGCTGGAGCGCGGACGCCATGGAAGCCACCGGGGACCACTTCGCCATCCAGCTGGCGGAGCTGGCGCGCACTGAATCGAGGGCCTGAGCGTGGGCAGCAGCAAAAAGCAGACGATTGGTTACAAGTATTTCATGGGCCTGCATATGGGCCTGTGCCACGGCCCGGTGGACAGCATCCTGGAGATTCGAGCCGGCGACCGCAGCGCGTGGAAGGGCGCGGCCAACGGCTCCGGGCAAATCTACATCGAGGCCCCGGAGCTGTTCGGTGGCGAGGAGCGCGAAGGGGGCATCCAGGGGGCGCTGGACGTGATGATGGGAGAGGCCACGCAAAAGCCCAACGAGTACCTGGCCGCGCAGCAGGGGACGCCGCAACCGGCATACCGCGGCCTACTGTCCGTGGTGTTCCGCGGCCCCGGCGCGAACACGCGCCCCGGCATTCAAATCACGGTGACCAACCCCGTGCTGGTGTGGGCCGCCGGCGGAACCTTCACCATCCCGGTGACGTTCGACGGCAGCACATTCCTAAGCGCCCTAATCGCTCGCGTCCTTCGCGGGCGCCTCACCGGCCTGGTGGCGGCCAACAATCCATACCTGAAGCCCTGGGCGTTCCTGGTTCGCCGCATCGCGGCCGGCTGGGCCACGCCCGTTTTCCTGCCCTCGAAGGCCTCCATTACGGTGGCCGGGGACGTGGCGGCGATGAACCCCGCGCACATCATCTATGAGTGCCTGACAAACACCGAATGGGGCATGGGCTACCCCACCGGCCAGCTGGACGCGGCGAGCTTCACCGCCGCCGCTGACACCTTCCACGCCGAAGGCCTCGGCCTGTGCCTCGCCTGGCAGCAACAGGACACCATCCAGTCCTTCCTCCAGGTGGTGCTGGACCACGCCGGCGGCGTCCTGGTGCAGGACCGCAGCACGGGCCTGTTCAAGCTGCGCGCCATCCGCGGCGGCTATGACGTGGCCAGCCTTCCGCTGTACGGCTCGCAGCAGGGCAACGTCCTCGCGGTGCCGCGCATCGAGCGCGCGACCTACACGGAGGCGGTGAATGAAATCACCGTGGGCTACGTGGACGCGGTGACTGGCAAGGACGGCAGCGTGACGGTGCAGAACCTGGCCGCCATCCAGGCGCAGGGCGCTGTAGTGCCGCAGGGGCGGCAATACCCCGGCCTGCCGAATGCGGACCTGGCGCTGCGCACCGCGCTGCGCGACCTGCAGGCCGCGACCTCGGGCCTGGCGCGCGTCACCGTGACCGTGAGCCGCCAGGGCCACGCCATCGAGCCGGGCGACGTGCTGCGCTTTGAGTGGCTGCCGGCCGGCATCGAGCAGCTGGTGCTGCGCGTGGGCTCCGTGGATTACGGCAGCCTGACGGACGGCGCGGTGACCCTCGAGTGTGTGGAGGACGTTTTCAGCCTTCCCGCGGCCAGCTACGTGACCCCGCAGGATTCTCTTTGGACCTCGCCGGTATACACGCCGCAGGCCTCGCCCTTCATCGCAGCATTCGAGGCGCCGTACCGCGAGCTGGTGCAGACGCTGGGCGCATCCTCGGCGCAGGCCCTCACGGCCACGGACGCCTACCTGGGCGTGGTCGCGGTGAAGCCGGCCGGAATCACGGAGGGCTACAACCTGCAGACGCGAGCCGGCGCCGCCGCCTACGCCGACGCGGGCCGCGGCGATTGGTGCCCGTCCACCACGCTGTCCTCGGCCATCACGCAAGCCACCACCGCACTGCCTATCGCGGAATCGCCGGACTTGGCGCTGGTGAACCCCGGCGAGCTGGCCATGATCGGCTCCGGCTCCACTGCGGAAATGGTGCGCGTGGACGCGGTGAACCCGGACACCTTCACGCTGACGGTGGCGCGCGGCTGCCTGGACACCGTACCGCGCTCGCACGCATCCGGCACGCGGGTGCTGTTTCTGGACGCCTACACGGCCACGGACGGCGTGCTGTACGCCTCGGGCGAGGCGGTGCAGGGGCGAGCCCTCACGCGCGGCGCCACTGGCCTGCTGGACGCCACGCTGGCACCCTCGGCCACGGTGACCATGGCCGGCCGCGCTGCGCGCCCGTACCCGCCCGGAAACTTCCGCCTGAACGGCGCCGCCTACCCGGCGAGCATCAGCGGCGCGCTGACGGTGAGCTGGGCGCACCGGGACCGCCTGCTGCAGGATGACCAGCTGGTGGACACGACGGCGGCCAGCATCGGGCCGGAGGTGGGAACCGGCTACACGCTGCGTCTCTACGATGAAACCGGAACGCTGAGGCGCACTGAAACCGGCATCACCGGCACCAGCTACGGATGGGTCACTGAAATTGTGGATAGTGGCCTGGTGACTTTCCCCGCCGGTGAATACAGCGGCCCGGCCTGGGCACAATCAAGCACCGGCGCCGGCGCCGTCGCGGCAACCGCTGCGAACATGCGCGACGGCTCCAACACAACCGGCACCGCTACCGGCTCCAGCGCTTTGGAGTGGGTCCGCGCCGACCTTGGGAGCGCGCAGTCTGTCGCGTGCGTCGCAGTTCAGGGCGGAAGCGTGCCAGGAGCCGCGGGCGTCGCCGCGCTCCTGAATGGCTGCGCCCTGGAGTGGTCAAACGACCTTAGCGCCTGGACCTCCGTCGCCACGGTTTCCGGAGTCACCGACACCGGGCCGCCCGTGTTCCTGAATTTCGCCGCGGTAGTGGCGCGCCACTGGCGCCTGCGCCGAGGCGCACAGGTCGCCGTTTCGGAGTTCCGCCTGTTCAGCGGCTCCGGCGGCTCCTCGCGCCTGAACACCAGCGTGCGCGCGGAGCTGTTCGCGGTGCGCGGCGGCGTGGAGTCGATGCAGCGCCATGACTTCACCGTGGCGCGCGTTTAACGGCGGGACAAAATTGGGACAGCGCCGGCAATTCCGGCGCTAGAATTCGCAGCACCGCGCAGTAGCGTGCCGCTCGGAAAAGTCCTTGTGAACAGTCCCCGCGAGGCGTGCCGGGCGGCCTTTTAATCCGTTGGTCGCGTGTTCGAGTCACGCACGACCCACCAATGAAAACAGCCGCGCGCTGCGCTTCCATGGGACAACTGTGGGACACCGCCACGGATGGCAACGATAGAACGCAGGGGCGCGGGACAATTCCGCGCCATCATCAGGCGCAAGGGCTACCCGCCCCAGCGCCGCACCTTCAAGTCCCGCGCCGCCGCTGAAGCCTGGGCGCGCGCGGAGGAAGCGGCCATGGACCGCTGCCAATGGGAGGACGCCTGCGAAGCCCGGCGCACCACCCTGGCCGATGCGCTGGACCGCTACGCGCTGGAGGTCACCCCGCTGAAGCGCGGGGCACCGCAGGAACAGGTCCGCATCCGCGCCTGGAAAACCCACGCGCTCGCCTCGCGCCCGCTGGCGTCCATCCGTGGCGCCGACCTAGCCGCGTGGCGTGACGCGCGCCTGAAGGTCGCCGGCGCCAACACGGTGCGCCTGGAGCTGGCCGTGCTGTCCCACCTGTTCACCGTCGCGCGCACCGATTGGGGTATGGGCGTGGGCAACCCTGCGCGGGACGTGCGCCTGCCGCCGATGCCGCCGGGCATGGATCGGCGCATCAGCCGCGAGGAGGAGCGCGACCTGGCGGCCAAGCTGACTAGCCCGACGCGCGAGGCCTTCACCCTGGCGCTGGAAACGGCCATGCGCCGCGGCGAGCTTGCCGGGCTGGAGTGGTCCCGCGTGGAGCTCGAGCGCCGTGTGGTCCGCCTCCCGCGCACGAAAAACGGCCACCCTCGGGACGTTCCACTGTCCCCGCGCGCGGTACAGGTCCTGAAGGGCATGGGGCAGGGCAGCGGCCACGTTTTCGGCACGCCGGCCGTGGCGGCGGAGGACTTCAGCCGGCAGGTGGGCGAGGTGGCGCGCGCTCTGGGCTTCGCCGGCGTGACGTTCCACACCACGCGGCATGAAGCCACGTCCCGCCTATTCGAGCGCGGGCTGTCCATCGTGGAGGTGGCCACCATCACCGGCCACCGAACGCTGGCGATGCTGCGCCGGTACGTCCATCTTCGCGCGGAGGACTTGGCGGCGAAGCTGGCCGCGTGACACCATCGGCGCATGGTCACCCGGCGGAGCGACGGCCGCCGGGCGGGTGCAGCCGGAACGTGCCCGACAGCGCGGGAAATCTTCCCCCGCGAACGGCCGGCAGGGTGGGCTGGTGTGCTGCCGCTTCAGCGGCTGGGCAACCCGCAGCGAGCCGGAAGGCCTGCGGGCTCCAATCTAGCGTTGGTGACCACCTGGAGCCCCCGGCCGCATACCGGGGGCTTCGACTTTCAGGACCCGCGCCGCTCGCGCTCCTCGAGCCACTTCAGCACCGTGGCGCGACGCCATGCGAGGCGCGTGCCCATCTTGAAATGCTTGGGGATGGCCCGGCTTTCGCGGTACACGTGCGCGCGCAGCGCCGCCTCCGTCATTCCGAGCATGGCGGCCACCTGGGCCACATAGACGACTTCCGACAATCGCGCCTCCGTGCGCTGAAGGTGCCGGAGCCCCGGCGACTCACCACTGACCAGGTGACGGTTTCACGGGGAGGACGCCCCCGCTATCGCTTGGCCCTCGCCGCCTTCCACTCCTCCATGGTGCGGAAGCCGGCCGCCCTGGCCATGTTCAACTGCGCGCGCATCCGCGCGGCGATGCCGCGCAGGTAATCTCCCGCTTCCGCCCGCAGCGCCTCGGGCACTCGCTCGAGCTGCTGCGGCCACGTCCGCGGTTCGTGGTGCCGGTGGATGAAGGACCCCCAGCCCAGCCCCGTGTTCGGCTCCTCGCGGCCGGCCAGCGCCAGCAGGGCGGCGCCCGGATGGGGCGCCTCGGCCTTAGCCCTCCGGCGCGTCACGGTAGCGCCTCCGCTTCATGCCTGGCGCAGCGTTCAGCAGTTTGGCCAGGCGGTCCAGGAAGGCGCTGGAGCGCCCCAGCGAGGCCTCCAGGGCGTGGGCCGCCTCTACGGCCCGCTCCGCTTCGGAGGCCGGCACCGCGGCCTCCGTGAAAGGCCCGAAGTCCCGCCGGCGCGCCACCTGCAGGTCCGCCAGCCAAGTGGAGGCCTCCGGGCGGTAATCCTTCACCAGCAGGGCCTCGGCACGCTCCAGCAGCTCCAGCGCGGCGGCGATGCGAACGCCCATCACCAGGCGTTCGCGCCGCTCCCACGCCAGCATGGCCTCCAGCTTCGACGGTGGCAGCTGCGCGCTCACGCCGCCACCGCCTGGTCTGTGATGCGGTGGGCATCCTTGTGGCAGACCTGGCACAGCCACGACACCAGCAACGGCTGGCTGTAGTCGAAGTGATGCCCAACCACGCGGCGAGTTTCGCCACATGCCCAGCAGGCGCACGGTTTCACCACGCGGCCGTCCCGCACCGCGTTGTTCAGCGCGTTGTTGGCCGCCTTTCGCTCCGGGTGCCGCGCTTCATAGCTGGCCACCGTTCGCTTCATCGCCGCCAGCCGCTCCGGCTTGTTGGCGCGCTCGCGGTCATACGCTCGGATGCGCTTCAGGTTCTCGGCGCGGTGTTCGCGCACGCGCGCCTTCACGCAGTCGCGGCATGAGTTCAGGTGCCCGTCCGCCATGCCCGGATGGCGGTAGAACGCGGCCAGCGGGAGCTGCTGGCCGCACTTGCTACAGGGCTTCATGTTGCACAGCATCAAAAGGGCAGGTCGTCGTCGGGGAACGGGTCATTCCCCTGGTACGGCGGCGGCGCGCTGCGCTCCCCGTACTTCGGCCCGCCGCGGTTCGCCTGCGCCTGTCGGCCGCCGCCACGCTGCTGGCTGCCCTGCGCTGCGCGCTCCTCGCCATCGCGCTGGCCGCCACCCAACAGCGTCACCGCATCGGCGCGGAGCTGAAGCGCGGCCTTCAGGCTGCCGTCCTGTTTCGATTCATAGGCGCGCGCGCCGGGCTCCCCGGTGATGCACACCACCGTGCCCTTGGTGAGGTACTGCGCCAGCGCCTCGCCGCGCTCGCCCCACACCGAAACGTCCACCCATTCCGTTTCGTTGCCGCGTTGCTTGCCGCGGTACACGTCCACGGCGACACGGAAGCCGGTGACGGAATCGCCGCCTTGCGTGAATCGGGTTTCAGCGTCGGCGCCGAGGCGCCCCGCAATGGTCATCTTGAACATGGATTAGGCCCTCCGAACGGCCAGTGATTCCTCGGCATAGACTCGCACGCCAGGGATGCGCGCGGCGTCCTTCATCGCCTTGGCCACACCGTTCAGCGCGGTGGTGTTCGCCTCGAGGTAGGCCAACAGCGTGGCATCCCCGCGCTCGAGCGCGGCGGCCGCGGCCTTCACCAGCGCGGCGAAGTCCACCACCTCGGCCTTCCACACCTTGCGGCCGGCGATGCCGGCGGCCTTCGGCGCAGCATCCACCACCACCGGCGGCGCGACTTCAGCCAGTGCGGCGGCATCGGCTGCGGCTTCAGCCTGCGCGGCGGCTTCCGCCTCCGCTTCGCGCGCGCGCTCCAGTTCCTCGGCGGTGGTGGCCTGTTCGGCGGCGCGGCGCGCTTCCTCGGCGCGCTCGCGGGCCGCGCGCTCCTCGCGCTCGATGCGCTCCCGCTCCGCACGTGCTGCAGCCTCGGCGGCGGCGCGCTCGCGGGCGATGCGGGCGTCCTCGGCCTGTTTCCAGGTGAGCATGGACTGGCGCAGCACCTTGTCCGCCTGCTGGAGGGTGTCCAGCGGCTTGGCGAACAGGTCCATGACGGCCTTTTTCGCTGCGTCCATCGGGCGCGTGATGGACAGCCGCGCGTCCTCCAGGCGCTTCATGCGTCCTGCAATCTCGCGCAGCTCCTCGCCGGCGGCGGCGTACACCTCGGGACTGTCGATGGTGAAGGCCTGCGCGACCAACAGCGCACTGTTGGCGGCCAGCTCGGCGTCATGCGCGGCCGTGGCGGCGCGCTGCGGAAGGGTGGCCAGTTCGGCCGTGGCGGGTGCATTCATCGGGCATTGCTCCAATTGTGGATGGTGAGGGCGGAGAGGAACACGCGCTGGTCCGCTGGGTCATCGAAGGGCACCAGCTGCCACTTGTTGCGCTTGAGGTGCAGCGCGAAGCGGTCCACGCGAACGCCTGGCGGCAGCAGCTCGGGGAACCATTCCCGCGTCGCCAGCTCATAGCCCGCGGTTTGCGGTCCGGCGCTTCGCGGCACTGCGGCGGTGCGCTTTGCGTCGATCAAGACCATGCGGCCGTTGAATTCGCCCAGCAGGTCCAGCGTTCCGGCGAAGCGATACCGCGCGCTGGCCACTCGCGCCTCGGATAGCAAGGGCTTGAAGCCCGAGGTGGCGCGGAAGTCCTGCCACTGCAGCAGGTAATCCACCAGCTGGTCATCCAAGCTGTTCACGTCCAGCCGGTCCGCCAGGTCCAGTTCAATGAGCTTGTGAACGGCACGCCCGAGGCCCGCGGCCTGTTCCAGCACCTCGGCGTCCACCATGGCGTAGTCATTCGGCAGAGACTTCAGCGCCTGCGTGACGCTGGGCACCTTGCGGCCGTCCAGCGTGTAGGTGTGCGTGCCTTCATCGAAGGCCAGCACAGGCTTCAGCACAGGGGAGGCGGTAAGCATCACGCGCCCTCCGTGGGCTTCAGCTGGCCCAGCACCTGGTTGATATTCGCCGGCGTGATGCGGCCGAAGGTGCGCACCAGCGCGTCCTTGTCCATGCCGACGCCGGAGGCCTTAGCCATCAGCACCTTTTCCATGCCAGCGGAAAGGCCGTGGATGCCGGGCTCGCCGCCCTCCTCGCCTGCCACCACCTGGTCCGCGCTCACGGCAGCGGGCCGCTGGTCACGCTCGCGCGGCTCGCGCTGCTGGCGGCCATGCGGCGGCTGCCGGCCACGCTGCACATGGCGCGGGCGCTCCTCGCCTTCGGTGGTGCCGTTGGCGTCGTCGTCGTCGTCAGCAGCGAGGCACAGCAGCGCGGTGACGCCATAGCGGCGCGCGTAGGTCATGCCGCTGGCGTAGGCCTGGCTGGCGTTGTCGGCGGAGCCGCTGAACAGCGGCTGGTCATGGGCCAGCCACTCGCCGCTGGCGTGCAGCAGTGTGGTGCGCAGAAATTCGCGCGGCAGCTTGCCGGTCTCGAGCTGCGCCAGCTCCACGCCCTGCACCAGCGCCAGGCCATGCTTGGCGAGCGGAGGCCGCACCTTGTCCAGGATGGTGTCCAGCGGGGCATAGCTGAACGTGTATTCGGTGTTGGTGCGCTGCGACCTCACGCGGACGGTGCGGTCTCGCGGGATTGGTGGGAATTCGCCCTGGGCAGAGGCAAGGGCCTCGGCCAGCTTGGCGATGGATTCACTACGGAGCATTGGGCGTCCTCCAATGGGCCGGCGGGATTGCCGGGTGGAGGAATGCTACCGCAGGTAGATTCTGGATGCAACAGGTGCAGCTACCGCCGGTAGCACTAGAATGCGCAGGCTCCCGTAAGCATGCCGGCAGCGAAGGCCGCCGCGGCGATAAGCAGGCGGCGGGGCTTGGGGTTTCGGATCAGCTCGAGCGCGCGAGCGCGCACGGCCACCCTTTCGGCGGTGTTCATGGTTTCTCGGGGTTATGCGGCGAGGACGCGCAGCGAAGCCGCCAGCGAGCTGGCGGAGGGTGCAGCACCGTGCGAGGCCTCGCGGTATAGGGCGGCGACAATTTGGGCCGCGCGCCCTGGGGGGAGTTTCACGCCGGCGAGGCGCTGGGCCTCCTCCAGCGCCTGGATACAAGCCTCCAGCGCGGATTCATTGACCGCTGGGGCCTCCTCCTCCATCCCTCCGTCCCCGTAAAGCAGCCACGCCGCGCGGACCTTCAGCCAGTCCGCAATCGCGCGCGCAATGCCGCCCGCCGGTTTCGCCATGCCCTCGGCATATCGCCGGGCCATTTCATAGCTGGACCCGATGGCCTCCGCCATCGCGGACACGTCAACGCCGGAGCGTGACCTGTCCGAGGTGAGGCCGCGCGCCTTTGCCGCCTGTTGCAGGCGGCCGGCGATGGCCTCGGCTTCCACGTCCTTGTGGTGTCGCATGGTGCTGCGCATGGTACTAGACACGGGCGTATTCAGTCCACTACCCTTGGTAGCACTTCCCACCTCGGCAGGTAGCACATGCCCAGCAAGTCCAACCAAATCACCGCCCAGCAGGAGCTGGCCATCCGAAACGGCATTGGCGCCGCTGGAGGCCTGGCCCGCATGGCCCATCAATTGGGCTACCGCACCGCGGAGCGCGTCCGCCAGTTCTACGCCATCGGCGCCGGCGTGCCGGCCGAAAAGTGCCGCGCCTTTGTCCGGGCCGCCCAGGGTGCCGTCACCCTGTTGCAGGTCCGCCCCGACCTGTACGCCGGCCTGACCGTGGAGGAGCTGGGCTACAGCCCCCGAGCCCAGCGCGGGGGGCGCGTCGCCCCGTGAGCATCGTCCTTTCCCTGTTCGATTACACCGGAACCATGGTGAAGCCGTGGGCCGACGCTGGCCACGATTGCGTCATCGTGGACATTCAGCACCCCGGCGGAGCGGTGCGCCACGGCAACGTCACCCGCGTGGGCGCCGACGTGCTGCGCTACCTGCCGCCGCGAGGCGAATACGCCGCGGTTTTCGCCTTCCCGCCATGCACTCACCTTGCAGTCAGTGGCGCGCGCTGGTTCAAGGGCAAGGGCCTTCACGCCCTCGCGGATTCCATCGAGCTGTTCGCGCGAGCCGCGGAAATCGCGGAGTGGTCCGGCGCCCCGTACCTGATTGAAAACCCCATCAGCACCATTTCCAGTTACTGGCGCAAGCCGGATTACACCTTCGACCCGTGCGACTACGCCGGCTATGAGGGCGGCACGGATGACCTCTACACGAAACGCACATGCCTGTGGACCGGCGGCGGTTTCGTGATGCCCGAAAAGCGCCGGCAGGAGCCCACGCAGGGCTCGCGCATGCACCTGCTGCCGCCGTCCGATGAACGCGCCAACCTGCGCAGCGCAACGCCTGCCGGATTTGCCCGTGCCGTGTTTGAAGCCAATCGGGTGCGCGCCTGCCGGGAGGCCATGGCGTGAGCCGCTTTTCCATCATCCCCGCCGGTGCGGTGCTGGACAGCAGGCTGTCCCTGCGCGAGCTGTCCGTGCTGGCCGCCATCGGCCTGCACACGGACCGCCACGGCTGGTGCTTCCCCTCCAGCGAGCGCCTGGGCGAAATGCTGGGCGTTTCCGGGCAAATGGTCCGCCGGTCCATCGCCGCGCTGGAGGCTGCCGGCTACGTCCAGACGGTGGCCCGGTTCGCGGAGGATGGCGGCCGGCTGTCCAACCGGGTGCGGGTGCTGTTCGACAGTGCGCCGCCCTCCGATGCGCTCCGCACCCCCGCAACTGTTGAGGTTGCACCCCCCGCAACCCTAGAGGTTGCGACCCCCGCAACTCCAGCGGTTGCGACCCCCGCAACTCCTGGGGTTGCAGTAACAGTCCCATTGAAGGAACCCAAGGAACGAAAGACTAAGGCGCCGCTGGCGCCTGCGGGCTTCGCCCTCCCCGAATGGGTGCCGCCAACCGCGTGGAACGATTGGCTTGAGGTGCGCCGCAAGCTGCGCGCCCCGAACACCGCCCGCGCCCTGGAGCTGGCCATCCGCGAGCTGGACAAGCTGCGCGCCGCCGGCCAACCCCCCGCCGAAGTCCTCGAACAGTCCACCGCGCGCGGCTGGCGCGGCCTGTTCCCCCTCAAGTCCCCGCAGCCCGGAAGCCACACCCATGACCATGACCCATTCGCACGCCGCCGCGGCGAGTCTGCTGCCGACCATTCAGCGCGCGTCAACGCCATCCATGACGCCCGGGAGCGAGGCGCAGCCGGCCACCACTAGCCCGCAGCCTCCGGCCTTCATGCGCCGCCTGTGGGAGCGCATGGCGGCGGCATTCCCGCACCGCTGGACCTCGGCGGTGGGCGTGAGCCCGCAGGCCCCGGACGGCTCCCTGACTGTCGCCGGCGACACCTGGGCGCGCGGCCTCTCCGGCATCACGCCGGACCAGCTCGGCCAGGGCCTGAAGGCCTGCGCCGCCGGCTCGGACGGCTGGCCGCCCTCTCTGCCGGAGTTCCGCGCCATGTGCCTTGGCATCCCCTCCCTGGCCCAGGTGCGGCTGGAAATGCGCCCTGGCGCGCCGGACGTGTCGCGCTTCACCCGCCTGGTGTACCTGCACCTGGACGCCTGGGCGCTGCGCCATGCCGATTCCCGCGAGGCGGACCGCATGGTGCGCGAGGCCTACGGCATCGCCTATGACCACGTGGCGCGCGGCGGCGAGCTGTCGGAGGCCCCGGTGGCGGCCGTGGAGCATGCGCCGACCCCGCCGAAGCCTGCGGACCCTGCCGTGGCTGCCGAGGCCATCCGCAAGGTGCGCCAGTCCCTGGGCCTGGAGCCCGCGGAGGCCTCGCCGTGAACGGTGCCCGCCAATACCGCCGCGGCGCCGCTTTCGAGCTGCGGGTGCGCGACAAGCTGAAGGACCACGGCTACTTCGCCGCCCGCACGCCGGGCTCCAAAACCCCGGTGGACGTGACCGGCGTCCGCGCCGATGGCGTGCTGTTCATCCAGTGCAAGCGAAACGGCAAGCTGGCCGCGCGCGACTGGAACGAATTGGTGCGCCTCGCGGCCAGCGTAAACGCCACGCCCATCCTGGCATCCATCCCCGAGTCCGGCCGGGGAATCGCGCTTTACCGCCTCACCGGCGAGAAACCCGCGCGCAGCCGGACGCAACCCCGTGAACCCTTCACCCTGGCCGCCGAGGAGGCCCGCACCGCATGAACGCCAAGCTGTCCCCCGATGACTTCCGCGGCCAGTGCGCCGCGGTGTTCCGCCGCCTGAAGTGCGGCCCCTTGACCAGCCTTCAGGCCCTGCGCGAGCTGGGCGTGGCGCGGCTGGCTGCCGTGGTCCTTCGCCTGAAGGACGCCGGCGTGGAAATCGACGCCAGGCTGGAAACCGTCAACAAGGCCACCGGCGGCGTGGCTCGCGTGGCCGTCTACTCCCCGGCCCGTGGCGAGGTGGCGTGATGGCCTCCGCCCTGTTGGATGAAATCGTGGCATTCGCCGGCTTCAACGCCGCGCTGGAGCTGTGCCGCGGCTGGGGTGGGCGCGTCATCTACGTGCCGAAGTCCGAGAACATGGACCAGGCGCACCCCATTGCCCTGGCCATCGGCCTGACCAACGCGCGCGAGCTGTCGCACCGCTACGGTGGCGAACACCTCGCCATCCCTGCGGAGCGCAACGCGCTGCTGGAGCTGCGAAACGCCCACATTGTGGCGAAGTACCGCGACGCCGGCGCCAGCGTTTCGGCGCTGTCGCTGGAGTACGGCATCCACCGCAAGATGGTGGCCACCATCCTGGACCGGGCCGGCGTTCAGCGCCGCCGGGAAGGTGTGGCGTGACCTGGTGGGCCATCCTCCTGGCGTGGTGCGTCCTGTCCATCACCGCCGCCAGCGCGTGGGCGGCCATGTGCTACGCCCGCGACCTGCGCGAGGAGCGCGAGGACCGCATGCGCAAGGCCATAGCGCTGCGCAACCGCGTGGCTGCCTTCCGCCTCGCGCTGGCCGAGCTGGCCGACCAGGACCCCGGCCGCGAGCCTTGGCTGGAGGAGCTGGACGGCATCATGGTGGAGGCTGTGCGCACCGGCGTGCCCTTCGACGCGGAGGCCTCGCCATGGTGAAGCGCTGCGCGAACATGGACACCATCCGGGAAAAGCTCCGCGACGCCGAGAACCCCAAGAACCTGCCGGGCGCGTGGCTGACTGCCTCCGAGTGCCGCAAAGTGCTGGAGGCGCTGGAGGAGGCCGACCGCATCCGCTCCGCCGTCGCAGTGGTGAAGGTGCAGCGATGACGGCGCGAACCATCAAGGCCTCCGAAGCCCGTGATGTGCTGGCCGAATACACCAACGAACAGCTGGCCGAGTTCGCGCGAAACGCGAAGGCGCGCGGCGCTGACTTCGCCCGCCTCGCTGCCGCCCATCAGTCCAACGCCTCGCGCTACACCAAAGAGCTGCGCCGCCGGGCACGCGCCGCAAAGCGTGGCGCGCCATGACCCGGGCCACCTCCGGCCTTCCAGTCAAGGCGAAGCGCAAGCGCGAGCCCATCTACCTGCGCGTGGTCAAGGGCGGATTCGAGCCCGCGGCGGCCTACTACGCCGAACAGCTGCGCGCCCGCAAGTTCAAGGTGGGCGACCTGGTGCGCGCGGAGCTGGTGAAGCCGCGCAACCCGCGCCACCACCGGCTGGTGTTCGGGCTGCTGGCCAAGGTGGCCGAACACCTGGACACCACCACGGACGCGCTGCTGGTGCTGGTGAAGATTCGCATGGGCCTGGTGGAAACCATCATCGACTCCGCCACCGGCCGCACCTACTACGTGCCCGCGTCCGTGGACTTCGAGAACATGGACCAGGGCGCGTTTGCGGTTTTTCACCGCGACCTTTCCCGATTGATTGCGCGCACCTGGCTGCCCGAGTTCACGCCCGAACAGGTGGCGGACCTTGGCGAAATGATGGCCGAAGCATGAAGCGCGCAATAGGAAGCGCCACTGCGGCCCAGCGCCGACGCCACGACGCCATCGCGGAGCTGGGCTGCGTCGCCTGCTGGATGGATGGCCGCGGCCGGATGCCCGCCGAGGTTCACCACCTCACCCTGGGCGGCCGGCACGGCGCGCCGCAGCTCGGCCATGACCGCGTGGTGGGTCTATGCACCTACCATCACCGCGGCTACCCGCCCGAGGGCTACACGAACACGCGCGCGCTGGAGGTTTTCGGCCCCAGCTTCGCGCTGAAGCCCAACGCCTTCAGGGACCACTACGGCCGCCAGGAAGTGCTGGAGGAATTCCAGGAGGCGCTACTGGCGAAGCATGCCGCCCTCTCCGGCATCCGCCCGGCGAATGGTCGCACCTGAGACAGCGCGCGGCTGGCCCGTAGGCTGTGGGCTCTGACCCGCCCCGACACCTACCCGAGGACGCGCCCATGCTTGAATCCGTCGCCATCGCCCTGGTGGCCACCCTGGTGCTGGTCCCCTGCGCTGTCGCCAGCTTCGCCTGGACCGTCACCCTGGGCATGAAGCGCCTGGGCGTCACGGACCAAGACCTGCGGGACGCCATGGACCGCGTGCTGCTGGACCCGAAGGCCACCGCGCAGCTGGCCGGCCTCGCCATGGTCGGCCTTTGCATCCTCCTCGGCCAGGTGTTCAGCTGACCATGAACCCGAAGCGCGAGCCCACAGCGTCCGTCATCTACCCCACGGAGGTGACGCCGAACGACGCCCGCGCGTTTGGGAGTGGGGAGCGCTACTACCCGGCGTACATGAGTGCCGGACCGGACCGCCGCGCGGTGCCGCTGCTGTTCACAGCGAACCAGCTGGAGGTGGCAGCGGAGCGCGCGACCCGGAACCCGGAGGACGTGCCGCCCATGGCGCACACGCCTGGCGAGCGGGAGCGCGCCATCCGCGAGCTGGTGGCCTTCGGCCTGGGCATCCTGCTGTCCATCCTGGTGATGGCGTTCAGCGGTGCCGCCGAGGCTCGCGGCCCGGCCGGCCTGCTGTCGGACCGCTACGATTCGGAAATCCAAAAGGCCGCGAAGCTGTACCTTCCCGGCTGGCGGTGGGAGTGGTGGAAGGCCCAGCTGTATCAGGAGTCCCGCCTGGACCCCTCGGCGGTTTCGCCAGTGGGCGCGCGCGGCCTCGCCCAATTCATGCCGGGAACCTGGCGGGATGAAGCCGGACGCCTTGGCTTCGGCCACCTCTCCCCGCACGCCGCAGAGCCCAGCATTCTGGCCGGCGCCGCCTACATGGCCCGCCTGCGCACGCAATGGCGCAGCGAGCGCCCCGAGTCGGACCGCCGCGAGCTGGCACAGGCCAGCTACAACGCCGGGCTGGGCAACATCCTGCGCGCACAGCAGCGGTGTGACGGCGCCCGCCACTGGCCGGAAATCCAGCGGTGCCTGCCGCAGGTGACCGGCGAGCGCAACGCCCACGAAACGCGCACCTACGTGGAGCGCATCGCACGCTGGTATGGCGTCCTGGTGGTGTCGTCGTGAAGCTGTCCGACCTGAACCCGCAAACGCAAGCCGCGCGCATCGTCGCCGGCATCGTCGGCCTGCTGCTGGTCCTCGCCCTGTGGGCCGCGCCCGCTGTTGGCGTCTACCTGTACCTGGCCGGCCAGCAGGCCATCGCGGTGAAGGCTGCCGAGGACACCACGCGCGCCGAGGTCACCGCCGAGTTCACGAACGCCGCCGCCGAGGCTGTCGCCAAGGCCCGCGCCGATTGGGCGAAGCGCCAGGCTGAAGCCACCCGCCAGGCCGAGGAGGACCGCGCCGCCATCGCGCGCGACCTCGCCGGCCAGCGCACCCGCGCCGATAACCTCCTCCGCCAGCTGCTGGGGCACATCAATGCGAACCCTTTACCTGCTGACTGCCGCCTGGATGCTGACCGCGTGCGGCTCTACTCCGATTCGCGTAGTCGCGGACCCGCCCCAACCGATTGACGCCGGCTGCGGCCCCTGCCTGGCCGCACAATGCCCCCAGCTGCCCAGCCTGACCGCATCCGAGGACGGCACCGCCTCCCCGGATGACGTGCTGGCCCTCGGCCCCGAGGACGGCAAGGTGTCCGCCACGTGCCAGGCCGCGCTCCGCGAGTGCCAGGCCTGCGTCATCCGTGCCCGTGACGCGGGGGCGATTCGGTGACGGGCCAGCCGCAGCTCGGGCCGGGATTCCAGGACCACCACCTGAATGCCCGCCTGACCAACGTGGAGGACGGCCTGGCCGAAACCCGCAGCATCCTGCGCAGCGTGGACGAATCCCTGAAGTCCCTGGTGCGCCTGGAGGCCCACCACGCCGAAACGCGCGAGGGCATGAACCGGGCGTTCAAGTCCATCAAGGTGCTGGACCTCCACGCCAAGGAAACGGACAAGGCCGTGGCGGACCACGCCCGCCGCCTCTCCGACACGGAGGAGGACGTGGCCGCCCGCGCCGCCACCCTCGCCTTGATCCAGGGCGAGCTGCCAAAGCTGCGCCAGTCCGCCGGGTGGGTGAATAAGGCCGTGCTGGGCGCCGCCGTCCTGGTGGGCGGCATGTTCGGCACCGTGGCCGTGGACCGCATCCGCGGCTGGTTCGCTCCGGCAGCCCCCCAGGTTCAGGCCCCCGAAACGGACCGCACCACCTCCCGGTAGCATTCCGCTATCCTTGGTAGCGGTCCCCTTACGGTAGAGTCCTGACAATGGCAGCCCGGAAGCCATCCAAGCCCACCAAGGGCAGCAAGACCGGCAAGCGCAAGCCAACCCGCAGCCCGAACAGCACCATTGACGTGCTGGCCGACATTCGGCAGGCCCAGGCGCTGCGCCTTCGCATCCGCGGGCTGTCCTTCCGGGAAATCGCCGCGGAGCTGGCCGTGACCCACACCACGGCCCACGACTACGTGAAAAAGGGCCTGGCCGAGCTGGCCGAACACAGCCGCGGCACCGCCGAGGAGCTGCGCGCGCAACAGGAGGCACGCCTGGCCGCCGTCATGGCCGCCAATTGGCCGCTGGCCCTGGGCGACACCTCGGACCTGGTGCGCAAGGTCCGCGAGGAGGGCGAGGCCCGCGGCATGGCCCCCGACGCCCTCGCCAAGGCGCTGGGCCGCCTTCCGCTCCCTGGCGTCCCCTCCACCGAACACGGCAAGCGCGTGCTGGATTGCCTGGCGCAAATGGCCAAGCTGCGCGGCCTGGAGGCCCCGGTGAAGGTGGCGAACACCAACCCGGACGGCAGCGAGGAGCGCCCGGCCGCCGGCTACGTGCTGCCGCTCCCGCCCACCATGGACCTGGCCGCATGGCAGGCCGCCGTAGCTAAGGCCGCGCAGCGCCCTGAATGACCGCGCCCGCGCCCGTCGCGGTGTGGGCTCCCAACCCTGGCCCGCAGTCCCTGCTGGTGTCCTGTCCCGTGTGGGACGTGCTGTACGGCGGCGCGCGTGGCGGCGGGAAAACGGACGGCCTGCTGGGCAGCGCCGGCATGCGGTCCCTGTACCTCGCCCTGCACCGCGGCACCCGCGCACCTTGCGGCGCCAGGCTGCTGCCGGCCGCCCACTACCGGGGCCTGTTCATCCGCCGCACCTATGACGAGCTGGACGAAGCGGTGAGCCGCTCGCATGAAATCTTCGGCCCGCTGGGCGCGAGCTGGCGCGCGAGCCGCTACACCTGGACCTTCCCCTGGGGCGGCTACCTGAAAATGCGCTATCTCGCGCATGACCGGGACGCGGCGCGCTACCAGGGCCATTCCTACAATGACCTGCTGGTGGATGAAGCCGGTAACTTCCCCAGCCCGGAGCCCATCGGGAAGCTGCGCGCCACGCTGCGCGACCGCAACGGGGTGCCGGTGCGCATCCGAATGAGCGCCAACCCTGGCGGCCCAGGCCATGCGTGGCTGAAAGCCGACTACGTGACCCCGGCGCCGCCGTTCACGCCGCACGCCGACCCCAACACCGGGCTACCACGCGTCTACATCCCCTCCCGGCTCGAGGACAACCCGGCGCTGGTGTCGAATGACCCGACCTACGCCACCCGCCTGCGCGGCTCCGGTCCGGCCTGGCTGGTGCAGGCCTGGCTGAATGGCGATTGGGACGTGGCCCCGGAGGGCGGCATCATCAAGCTGGCATGGTTCCGCCGGTACGCCCTGGGCCAGGCGCCCGTCCCGCCGGAGCGGTACATGGTGGTGCAGTCCTGGGACACCGCCTACAAGCCCGGCCAGCACAATGACCCCAGCGTATGCACCACCTGGGCGGTGACCACCACCGGCTACTACCTGCTGGACGTGTTCCGCGAGCGCCTGACCTATCCGGCGCTGAAGGCCAAGGCCGTGGAGCTGGCGCGCGCCTGGGGCGCCGATGCTGTCCTGGTGGAGGACAAGGCCAGCGGCCAGTCCCTGATTCAGGACCTTGGCGAGTCCACCACGCTGCCCGTCATCGCGGTGGAGCCCGAGGGGGACAAGGTGACCCGTGCCCTTGCGGTGACCGGCGCTATGGAAGCCGGCCGCGTCCACCTGCCGGCCACCGCGCCCTGGCTGCTGGACTTCGAGCTGGAGCTGTCCATGTTCCCCACCAAGGGCGTCCATGATGACCAGGTGGACAGCGTGACGCAGTTCCTACGGTGGGCGGCCGTCCACGCGGTGCGCGCCATGGAAGCCTTCAGCTCCGGCGTGCTGAACGTCGGCGCGGCCGTGGACCCTGGCGAGTCGGCTGCGAATGGTCGCAGGGCGACGGAGGCCATAGGCTGGGGCACAGTGTCCAGCGTCAATGACTCCGCCGGATACCTGTAGCGCATGGCAGTGACCAAGCCCGTAAAAGAGGAGCTGGCCCGCCGCGACGAGGGCCTGGGCGCCGTTTCCGGCTTCGCGTCCCTGCTGGCCACCGATGATTCGGTGCTTAATAGCCGCGGCCGGGACTATCGCATCTACCGCGAAACCCTCCGCGATGACCAGGCCGGCAGCACGTTCGCCCAGCGCCGCCTTTCCGTCGTGTCCAAGGAATGGCACGTGGAGCCGGCGAGCAAGCGCCGCGTGGACGTGGCCGCCGCCGACTTTATGCGCGAACAGCTCCAGGTCCTGGAGTGGGACCGCATCACGGACAAAATGCTGTTCGCGCGCTGGTACGGCCATGCCGTCGCGGAATGCATGTGGCAGACGGATGGCCGCTTCATCACCCTGGCCGACGTGCGGGTGCGGGACCGCTCCCGCTTCGCCTATGACCGCGACCGCCAGCTGTACCTGGTGGACGGTGGCCGCACCGTGCCGATGCCGGAGCGGAAATTCTGGACCATCAGCACCGGCGAGGATAACGACGACGCGCCCTATGGGCTCGGCCTCGCCCATTGGGCTTACTGGCCGGTGTTCTTCAAGCGGAACGGCATCAAATTCTGGCTGACCTTCGCGGAGAAGTTCGGCAGCCCCACCGCCGTGGGCAAGGTTCCGGCGGGCCAGCTCGATGACCCGCAATTCAGGGACAAGGCGCTGCGCGCGCTCCAGGCCATCGCCTCGGAAACCGCCGTGCTGGTGCCCAACGGCATGGAAATCACCCTGCTGGAGGCCACGCGCGGAGGCGCGGCGACCTATGACCAGCTGGTGGACGCCATGGACGCCGCCATCGCCAAGGTGGTGGTGGGACAAACGGCCAGCACCGAGGGAACGCCCGGCCGCCTGGGCAATGACAAGCTCCAGGGCGAGGTCCGCATGGACCTGGTGAAGGCCGACGCGGACCTGGTGTGCGGCAGCTTTAACCGCCAGGCCGCCGCGTGGCTGACGGAATGGAATTTCCCCGGCGCCCGCACCCCGAAGGTGTGGCGCGTGGTGGAGCCGTCCGAGGACCTGAACGCGCGCGCGGAGCGCGACACCAAGGTGTTCGCCCTGGGCTATGAGCCCACGGAGGAATACATCCGCGAAACCTACGGCGAGGGCTGGCAGAAAAAGGCCGCCCAGGCCGGCGTGGACCCCGCACAGGTGCCGCAGCAGCTCGCCGCCGAGTTCGCGGAGCTGGGCGCGCTGTCGGCCATGAAGCTGGGCCACCGCGGCGACCAAACCGCCATTGCCGAGGCCGCGCAGGCCTTCGCCAACCGCTATGAAACCGTCCTGGGCGAGCGCGTCCAGGAGCTGCTGGACCTGGCCGAGAACACCGGCGACTACGCCACGTTCCAGGAGCGCATCAAGGCCATGATGGCCGAGCCGGCGAAGGCCGACACCACCAACGCCCTGCGCAATGCCGGCGTGTTCTCGCGCCTGCTGGGCCTGTTCCGCCAGCAGCGCAATGACCGCACCAAGGGCGAGGCCGTGGCCTTCGCGGAAGCGCAGGCCGAACGCGAGGCGCGCCGGGACAGCTGGCTGGCCGCGCTGCTGTTCCGGGAGCCCAAGGCGCCCACCATCACCGTGAACCCTGCGCCCGTCACCGTTCAGGTGGACGCGCGCCGCGGTAACGGCACCGTTACGCAAACCTTTGAACGCGACCAGGACGGCAACGTGTCGCGCATCACCACGTCCGAGGACTGACCCGTGCCCCTGCTGGTTCCCAACCCGTCTGAAACCACCATGCTGGAGGCCATCCTGAACAAGGTGGCCCCGCAGAACCTGGTCCTCCGCCTGTTCACCAACAACGTGACGCCGGGCGAAACGGACCTGGCCGCCACCTACACCGAAGCCAGCGGCAACGGCTACGCCGCGCAGAACCTCACCGCCGCGAGCTGGACGGTGGCGGAAGGCGCGCCCACCGAAGCCACGCACCCGGAAATGACGTTTACGTTCACCGGCGCCCTGGGCAACGTCTACGGCTACTACGTGACGCAGGCCACCAGCGGCAAACTTATGTGGGCGGAGCGCTTCACCGGCGCGCCGTTCAACATCGCCAACAATGGTGACCAAATCCGCGTCACGCCCAAGCTGGCGCTGGAGTAACCCGCCCATGTTCGCGCCAGGTGACCGCGTGGTGGTGCTGCCCCCGTTCGGGGACGGCGCCACGCCCATGGTGGTGCTGGAGGTTCAGCACGTCACCGCCGAGGGCGAGATTGTGGCCGAGCCCGCGGCCACGGTGCAGTACGTCCTGGCCGCCGAGCCGGAGGGCGAGGGCTGCGCCTTCGCTTCGCAGTACGTGGAGGCCGCGCCGTGACCATCACCACTGAGGACGGTGTGGTGAACGCGCTGGCCAACAATTCCAGCCACATGGTGGTGGACAAGGCCAGCATTTCCAACACCGCCGCAGGGCAGCCCACCAGCATGTGGCGCGCCACCGGCGTGCCAGGCCAGGGCGCCATCCCCACGACTGCCGCTATCCCAACGCGCGCCACGACGGGCGCGGTGGGCTTCGCCGCGCAGACCGCGCCGGCTACCAGCTACCTGGGCTGGATGCGCGCGGCCACGTCCAACGCCGCCACCACCGTGGAAATCCATGACCGCGTGGCGCACATGGGCGGCCTAAGTGGCACCGTCGCCACCGCGCAGTCCGCCAGCATTGACGTGGGTTCGGCGGGCCTGAACCTCCCGGCGGACCGCCGCGGGGATACCAATTTCAGTGACCTGCAATGGTGGCTGGAGGTCTACACGGACCTGGGCGCCACGGGCGTGAACGCCACCGTGGCGGTGACCTATGACGACGGCAGCACCGGCAACCTGGCCGCCATCGCGATGGGCGCCACGCCGCGCGCCGGGCGCTTGTACCGGCTGGTGCCGGCTGTCGCCGGGCGCTTCATTCGGGCGGTGAACACCGTCACCCTGTCGGCCACCACCGGCACCGCCGGAAACTTCGGCGTGACCTGCACCCGCCCGCGCACGGGCGTGGACAGCATCGTGGCCAACAAGGCCGAACCGTATGACTGGCGCATGCTTGGCCTGCCCGAGCTGCCGAACGATACGTGTCTCCAGTTCATCGTTTTCCCCAGCACCACCTCCACGGGCACCGTTCGCGCTCAGGGCAAGATTGCCCACGGATAACCGGCAATGAGTGAATGGCGCGGCTGGCATAGGCTCACGCCCCCGCGCACGCCGTGGGGCAATGCGGCATTCAGGGCGCTGGTTGACGCGCCCTACCTGCCGCAGGGCGCGCAGTCCTTCAGCTTCACCGCATCCGGCGGCGTCACGACGGGCGGCACGGCCCTGGTCGCGCGCCGGGTGGTGCTGCCCTACGCCGCGACGGGCGGGGCCATCCTGGGCGGCGCTGCGGCCGTCACGTTCCAGTCCGCCGGCTTCAGCTTCACCGCCTCGGGCGGCGTCACGCTGTCGGGCTCGGCGCTGCTGGAGCGCGCCTACGCCTGGCCGGCATCGGGCGGGCTCACCACCGGCGGCGCTGCGGCACTGGAGCGGACCTACGCGCGCGCGGGCACGGGCGGGCTTGTCCTGGGCGGCGCGGCCGGCATCGCCACCACCGTGGTGCCTCCGGCGGGCGGGGACCTGGCGCTGGGCGGCGCTGCTGCGGTGGCGCGCACCTTCGCGCACGCGGCCACCGGCGGCCTGGTCCTGGGCGGTGCGGCTGGCGCCGCATACCAGCAGGGCAGCCCCTCGCATGTGGCCAGCGGCGGCGTGGTGGTGTCCGGCGAGGGCTTCGCCTACCGCGTCTACACCTACGTGGCGCAGCCCCCGGAGCTGGGCACCGGCCCCGGCCCCAGCGAGCCCGGCGAAGTCATCATCCAGCAGGTGGGCGGCGGCGGGTGGATTGCCACCACCGCGGCCTTCCACTACGCCGGCGGCGGACGTGTTCGCACTGGCGGCGCCGCGTCCGTGTCGGCCATGCTTCGCCCCAGCCCGCGCGCCCTGCTGCTGGCCAGCGGCCCACGCCTGCGCCTGCGCGGCTCCGCGAACGCCTACGCCCTGCCCCGGCCGCGGCGAAACCGTGACCTGGAGGACCTGGCCCTGGCGAACCTGGCGAGGACGGCCCGATGAACGCGCGGGACCTGGTGGAATTCTTCGACGCGCCCGCGGCGGGCAGCTTTACGCTGGTCCCGGAACAGGCGCTGGCATTCTTCCGCGCCAAGGGCCTGGCCACCAGCTTCACCTGGCGGGACCTTGTGGCCGACGAACACGCCACCGCGTTCACCGTGGCGAAAATGATGGACGTGGACCTGCTGCGGGACGTTCAAACGTCCCTGGCGGACGCGCTCGAGCGCGGCGTGCCGTTCCGCGAGTGGGCGGACAGCATCACGCAGGTGCTACAGGGCAAAGGCTGGTGGGGCCGCCAGCGCGTGGTGGACCCCATCAGCGGCCAGGTGGTGGTGGCCGAGCTGGGCAGTCCAGGCCGCCTGCGCACCATCTTCCGAACGAACATGCAAAGCGCCTACAGCGTGGGCGCGTGGCAGCGCATCCAGCAGCAAGCCGCCGAGGCGCCCTACCTGCTGTATGACGCGGTGGACGACCACCGCACGCGGCCCGAACATGCCGCGTGGGATGGCCGCGTCTACCCGGTGGACTCGCCATTCTGGCGCCAGCACTACCCGCCCAACGGGTGGAATTGCCGGTGCGGCGTCATCCAGCTTTCCGATGATGACCTCCAGGCCCTGGGGCTGAAGGCCTCGCCGCCCCCGCGCATCCAGCAGGTGGAAACGCCGAACCCGCGCACCGGCGGCGTGATGCGCCACCCGGTGGGCGTGGACCCCTCTTTCGCCTACAACCCCGGCCAGCTGCGGCAGCAGGAGCTGCAGCGCCTCGCCCTGGAAAAGGTCCAGGAGCTGGAGGGCTCCTATCGACAGGCCGCCATGGCGGGCATGGAAGCCTCGAGGCAGGCCGCGAGCGCCGCCGGCGCCGCTGCCGCGGCGATGAAACCGCCCGCAGACGCAGCGCGAAAGGCTGAAGCGTCGATGCGCGCCGCTGACCGGAAGGCGCAGGCCGAAATCGACGCCGCCCTGGCCAAGGGCGCCCCTTACCTGGCGCGCGCCATCCGGCAGGTGCAAGAGGAAGCGCCAGGGCTGGCCGCCTCCGTGCTACTGGAGCGCGCGGTGGCGCGGGCGGCCCAGCTGAAGGCCGAGGCCATGCTTTCGGGATACGTCTCTGCCATGGTCGCCGGGCGGACACCAGCGGCGCCCCAGCGCGCAGCTTTTGAGGCCTTGCCGGCCACCGCCAGGGCGGCGGTGGAGTCGGAAATCCGGCGCCGCCGCGGCTGACCTACTGAGGCGGCGGGAACAACTCCAGCGCGCGCTCCAGCGTCATGGTGGTGCGCTTGTGGCTGGGAAGGTACTCCACACCACGCTGGTGTCCTCCGGGCTCAGGAGGCTGGGCTGAATGTGGTGGATGAAGGCCTCCGCGGCTTTCCGGCCGTCCTTCGCCGGCCGCTTCACGATGGTTCCGCTCGATAGGTGCGTGTTCATTCGGATTGATCCAGGCAGGCGCGGACGTAGGTTTCGGCGTCGCGCTTCGCGTCCGCAAGCGAAGCGACAAGCATGGTGCGGCTGACCGCCAGCGGCACGCGAAGGGCGGGGCAGCCCGCGGCCCACCACCAGCCCGAGGCCTCAGAGCCGCGGACGGTGGCCAACTGGTGGTTGTAGTGGCGCAGGGAAGCCGCCACGCCGTTGGGCTCGGGCTTGTGATACCAGCGAATGCGCATCACTCCCCCTCCCGCATGGCGGCGAGCATGGCGGCGCGGCACTCGTTCCAGCCGCGAACGTAGGCTGCCGCCTCGTAACCCTCCTCTAGCGACAGCGAGGCCGGATCATCGATGCGCTTCTCGGCAGGCACCGCAGCGGGCTTGTCTTGAAGCGCCTCCAATCCCGCAACGATCAGCCGCGCGTCGTCTTCGGTGTCGGCTTGCGCCATCCAGCCGCGTTGCTTGCCGTAAACATCCCAGCGAGCGC
>Ga0209278_1000327_pt1 | contig 41950 bp, 36 predicted proteins | sample JI81BgreenDNA_FD_187504 | JGI IMG/M metagenome (GOLD analysis project Ga0209278, IMG submission 187504) | Wastewater effluent complex algal communities from Wisconsin, to seasonally profile nutrient transformation and Carbon sequestration -... | ecosystem: Engineered > WWTP > Effluent > Algae...
GTGAAACTCAAAGGAATTGACGGGGGCCCGCACAAGCGGTGGAGCATGTGGTTTAATTCGATGATACGCGAGGAACCTTACCTGGACTTAAATGGGAATTGACGAATGCAGAAATGTATTGTTCCTTCGGGACAATTTTCAAGGTGCTGCATGGCTGTCGTCAGCTCGTGCCGTGAGGTGTTGGGTTAAGTCCCGCAACGAGCGCAACCCCTATCTTTAGTTGCCAGCACGTAATGGTGGGGACTCTAGAGAGACTGCCTGCGCAAGCAGAGAGGAAGGTGGGGATGACGTCAAGTCATCATGGCCCTTACGTCCAGGGCTACACACGTGCTACAATGGCCAGTACAGTGGGTTGCTACACAGTAATGTGATGCTAATCTCCAAAGCTGGTCTCAGTTCGGATTGAGGTCTGCAACTCGACCTCATGAAGTTGGAATCGCTAGTAATCGCGTATCAGCAATGACGCGGTGAATACGTTCCCGGGCCTTGTACACACCGCCCGTCAAGCCATGAAAGTTGGGGGTGCTTGAAGCTGGTAGCCGCGAGGAGCCAGTTAGGGCAAAACCGATAATTAGGGCTAAGTCGTAACAAGGTAGCCGTACCGGAAGGTGCGGCTGGAACACCTCCTTTCTAGAGGGCCACTTTGGGAGGAGAGCAGGAGTCTGTACTCTGTGGTGAGTTGATCCTTACTTAGCATTCAGGAAAATATACAAGCGGGAGCTGGTAGCTTAGCTGGGGACTGTACTGGGTAACTGGTGGCCTGAAGGGGTTACGGGTGAGCTTGGAGAGAGTCCCGTAGCTCAGTTGGTTAGAGCACTACACTGATAATGTAGGGGTCAGCAGTTCAAATCTGCTCGGGACTACAGATGGGTGTTGTTTTTGTTGTGAGCGATGAAGGAGTCGTTTTGGCAAGGAATAGCGCTTATTGGAAACGGGGGATTAGCTCAGCTGGCTAGAGCACCTGCCTTGCACGCAGGGGGTCAACGGTTCGAATCCGTTATCCTCCACAAAAAAAGGAAAATGGGAGTGGGGATTCAAGCACGGTAGTGTGTTTGGGTGGCATATACGGAGGAGCTGTGTATGTGTTGGTGAAGGAGTAAAGTAAAGAGGTAATATCACCGGTTATAGGGGTGAGTTGATCGGGGCGGCTCCGAGTTACCTAGCGATGCAGAAGTTGCTTTTAGGAGTGATGGAAGCATAGTTCATTGACATCGTGGAAAGGAGAGCATACAGCTGTAGTGATACGGCTAGTGATAAAGTGAATAAGGGCGTATGGGGGATGCCTAGGCTCTCAGAGGCGAGGAAGGACGTGGCAAGCTGCGAAAAGCCACGGGGAGCTGCTTACGAGCGTTGATCCGTGGATGTCCGAATGGGGCAACCCAATCCAATGAAGTTGGATTACCTGATATAGGAGCTAACCCGCTGAACTGAAACATCTAAGTAGGCGGAGGAAGAGAAAATAATTGAATGATTCCCCAAGTAGTGGCGAGCGAACGGGGAAGAGCCCAAACCGCACGGGTTACGGCCTGTGCGGGGTTGTAGGACTTGCATAAAGTGTAGACAGCGAACTGGAACTGGTTGGAAAGCTGGGCCGTAGAGGGTGATAGTCCCGTACAGGCAGTGGGTTTACATGGGCGAGTATCCTGAGTACCGCGGAACCGGAGGAATTCTGTGGGAAACTGCCAGCACCATCTGGTAAGGCTAAATACTCCTGAGAGACCGATAGTGAACTAGTACCGTGAGGGAAAGGTGAAAAGTACTCCGAACAGGAGGGTGAAATAGAACCTGAAACCATACGCTTACAAGCGGTCAAAGCCCTTTCGTGGGGTGATGGCGTGCCTTTTGCATAATGAGCCTACGAGTTGCTCCTCACTGGCGAGGTTAAGTCCATGGATGGATGGAGCCGAAGCGAAAGCGAGTCTGAATAGGGCGTATAGTCAGTGGGGGCAGACGCGAAACTTTGTGATCTACCCTTGACCAGGATGAAAGTTTGGTAACACAAACTGGAGGTCCGAACCAATAAGCGTTGAAAAGCTTCTGGATGAGTTGAGGGTGGGGGTGAAAGGCCAATCAAACTGAGAGATAGCTCGTACTCCCCGAAATGTTTTTAGGAACAGCCTGGAGGTTGAGTGTCATAGAGGTAGAGCTACCGATTGGACTAGGGGGTGTCACAGCCTACCAAATCCAGACGAACTCCGAATGCTAATGACATATACTCTGGAGTGAGCCCATGGGTGCTAAGGTCCGTGGGCGAGAGGGAAAGAACCCAGACCAACAGCTAAGGTCCCTAAATTACTACTAAGTTGAACTAACGAGGTCCAATTGCATAGACAGCTAGGATGTTTGCTTGGAAGCAGCAATTCATTTAAAGAGTGCGTAACAGCTCACTAGTCGAGCGATAGGGCATGGATAATAAACGGGCATCAAGTAGTATACCGAAGCTTTGGATTCGAGAGAGTGGTAGGGGAGCATTCCAGCGGCGTTGAAGGTGATTTGTGAGGATTGCTGGAGCTTCTGGAAAAGCAAATGTAGGCATAAGTAACGATAAGGCATGTGAGAAACATGCCCACCGAAAGACTAAGGTTTCCTGCGCAATGTTAATCAGAGCAGGGTTAGTCGGGGCCTAAGGCGAACCCGAAGGGGGTAGTCGATGGACAACTGGTTAATATTCCAGTACTAGCATATACTGCGAAGGAGGGACGGAGAAGTGAAAGCACCGCCTGCTGACGGAATAGCAGGTTGAAGGAGTTAGGTAGACGTTGGGTAGGCAAATCCGCCCGATGTGCTGATCTCCGATAGTACCGCGAGGCTTCGGCTGAGTGGATAGTGTGCCTAAACAGACTTCCGAGAAAAACTTCTAAGCTTCAGGTATATGGTACCCGTACCGTAAACCGACACAGGTAGTCGAGGAGAGAATCCTAAGGTGCTCGAGTGATTCACGGCTAAGGAACTCGGCAAAATGGCCCTGTAACTTCGGGAGAAGGGGCGCCCTCTGCAAAGGGGGCCGCAGTGAAGAGGCCCAGGCGACTGTTTAACAAAAACACATGGCTATGCGAAATCGAAAGATGAGGTATATGGCCTGACACCTGCCCGGTGCTGGAAGGTTAAGAGGGGATGTCATCGCAAGAGAAGCATTGAATCGAAGCCCCAGTAAACGGCGGCCGTAACTATAACGGTCCTAAGGTAGCGAAATTCCTTGTCGGGTAAGTTCCGACCTGCACGAATGGTGTAACGATCTGGGCGCTGTCTCGGCCGTGAGCTCGGTGAAATTGAAGTCTCGGTGAAGATGCCGAGTACCCGCAACGGGACGGAAAGACCCCGTGAACCTTCACTACAACTTAACATTGACTTTGGGTAAATCATGTGTAGGATAGGTGGGAGACTATGAAGCGGCGTCGCTAGGCGTTGTGGAGTCAACGTTGAAATACCACCCTTGATTTATTTGGAGTCTAATCTGTCGGATGACGGAGACCGTGTTTGGTGGGTAGTTTGACTGGGGTGGTCGCCTCCAAAAGTGTAACGGAGGCTTCCAAAGGTTCCCTCAGCACGCTTGGTAACCGTGCGCAGAGTGCAATAGCATAAGGGAGCTTGACTGTGAGACCGACGGGTCGATCAGGTACGAAAGTAGGGTATAGTGATCCGGTGGTTCTGTATGGAAGGGCCATCGCTCAAAGGATAAAAGGTACTCCGGGGATAACAGGCTGATCTCCCCCAAGAGCTCATATCGACGGGGAGGTTTGGCACCTCGATGTCGGCTCGTCACATCCTGGGGCTGGAGAAGGTCCCAAGGGTTCGGCTGTTCGCCGATTAAAGTGGCACGCGAGCTGGGTTCAGAACGTCGCGAGACAGTTCGGTCCCTATCTGTTGTGGGCGTTGGAATATTGAGAGGATCTGACATTAGTACGAGAGGACCGTGTTGGACAAGCCTCTGGTGTACCTGTTGTGGCGCCAGCTGCAGCGCAGGGTAGCTATGCTTGGAAGAGATAAGCGCTGAAAGCATCTAAGTGCGAAACTCGCCTCAAGATGAGTATTCCTTGAGAGTCGTAGAAGACTACTACGTTGATAGGCTGCAGGTGTAAAGGTGGTAACATCATAGCCGAGCAGTACTAATTACTCAAAAACTTTACACAGTACGATTTTCTATGTGCTGTATGTTCTCCTAACCTTGATGTTATCGATATACCAATGGTGATTATAGCGTGGGTGAACACCTCTTCCCATTCCGAACAGAGAAGTTAAGCCCCACAGCGTCGATGGTACTGCAGTAAAATGTGGAAGAGTAGATCGTTGCCAGCCTGGTACAGAACCCCGACCTAACCGTCGGGGTTTTTTGTTTTATACCCCTTCCCCTCCTGATACCAACTCAGCGCCTAACCCACACAAAAAAACCTCCACAGGGGAGGTTAAAGATTGGTTTGAAATTGTTCTGAGCTATAAAGAGAAGTCAATTTGTCCACTTACTTCTTTAGGACGAATACTTAATACGGGTATAGGTGATTTATTTATCATTTGCTGAGCAAATTCACCCATAATAAGACTTCTTACCGATGGTTCTTGCTCGGTCATAATGGAAATCAAATCGGCCTTAACAGCTTTAGAAAAAAGAATGGTATTGTCGGTAATATTCCCTCCGGTTTCGATACTAGTTTCATAAATAATGGCGTGTGCATGTAAATACTCGCCAACTTGTTGCGTTAATGCCGTGAGTTTATTTTGAGCTTCTGGGTCAGTGTCGATAGATACTCCAAAGACATATATTTTACTGTTAAAGGCTTTGGCAATCTGAGCAGTAGTTTTGACTTTTTGTCTACTATAAAAGCTTGTATCGATTGGCATTACTATTACTTTATACCCTTTGGTATAGTTATCGTCGTTAGGGAGTGTGATTACGGGACAATTGGCCGTCGCAGCTACTCTAAAAGAATTACTTCCTATTAAATATTCTTCGAAACCTTCAATACCATGAGCCCCCATTACGATGTACGTGGCATTCAATTCATCCGCAATACGTACGATGGTTTTATGAACACTACCAAATTCAATCCGGTATGTGAAATGATATCCTTGCTCATTGTATTCAGCGCTAACAGTCTTTAGTCGGTTCTCAACGGCTTCAACGAGTTTTTGTTCAGCTGAATCCTCTTTCATGGTGAGCCCCGCTAAACTAAAACCCTCGAACAGCGTTTCAATTACATGTAATAATACTACGTCTGTTTTACTAACGCGTGCTAAATGAGCAGCATGTTGAATGGTAGTGCTAGTGCTTGCAGAAAAATCTACCGGAACAATGATGGTTTTGGACCTTTCCATACGCTTACTCTTGAGGCTTCATTTGCTCAACTAATTCTTGACTCACACCCGTAAAAGAGAATCCACCATCATGGAACAGATTCTGAAGGGTAACCATCCTGGTTAAATCGCTGAACAAGACAATACAGTAGTCAGCACATGATTCGGCACTAGCATTTCCTAATGGCGACATTTTATCGGCATAATCGAAAAACGCATCAAAGCCTTTAACACCGGTGCCAGCAGTAGTACGGGTAGGAGATTGTGAAATGGTATTTACACGGATTTTTTTTGCTTTACCTAAGTGGTAACCAAAACTTCGTGCAATCGATTCCAAAAGCGATTTAGCATCAGCCATATCATTATAGTCAGGAAATACCCGTTGAGCAGCGATGTAAGAAAGAGCAAGAACTGAAGCGCCTTCTGATAAACTATCCAAGCGCATAGCTGTATGCATAACTCTATGAAATGACATTGCCGAAATATCTAGGGTCTTGTGATAGAAATCATAATCTAGATCAGTATAATGTTTGCCTTTTCTGACATTGGGCGACATACCAATAGAGTGCAAAACGAAATCCAACTTACCACCTAAAATTTCTTCGGATTTTTTAAAAAGATTTTCCAAATCTTCCATACTAGTAGCATCTGCGCCAATCACTTCTGCTTCACATGCAGCTGCTAATTCATTGATTTTACCCATGCGCAAAGCAATTGGGGCATTGGTGAGGGTAAATCTAGCACCTTCTTGATAGGCACGTTCTGCTACCTTCCATGCTATAGAGTTAGGGTCTAGAGCGCCAAATATGATTCCTCTTTTTCCCTTTAATAAATTATTTGCCATAAGAGTAGGTTTGTTTCAAAAATAGAGAATTATTGGGTAGTAAGTAAGGTGCGTGCGTGTAGTATTGCTGTTTCTGAGGCCTTTTCTCCACCAAGCATCTTTGCAAGTTCAAGAATTCGCTCCTCAGACTGTAATACTTTTATCTTGGAAACCGTTTTTGATTCGTGAACCGACTTGCTAACATATAAGTGATTGTTGCCCTTTGCTGCAATCTGGGGTTGATGTGTTATCAAGATGATTTGATGCTTTTCAGCCATTTTGGATAACACATTACCAATTTTTAATGACGTCTCACCTGAGATTCCGGTGTCGATCTCATCAAAAATGGCCGTTGGCAATTCTACACGATCGTGCAGTAAGCTCTTAATGGCCAACATCAGCCTTGAAAGTTCGCCTCCAGAAGCAACCTTATGCAATTCTTGCATTTCACTACCTTGATTGGCAGAGAATAAGAATTTAAGCTGATTTTTCACCTGAGGCGCTTGTCCAAGATCGATGGCTTTTTGTAAGTCAATTTTAAAACGAGCATGTGGTAATCCTATGGATGGAAGTAATTCACGAATGCTATTTTCAATGACTTCGATGCTGTTCGTTCGATTCTCATGAATTTGAGTGGCTAATTTTTCAAGAAGTACCCTTTGCTCAGTAATTGTCTTTCTGAGCACTTCCAATTCTTCGCTAGAATTACTCGATATTTTTAACTTCTCGGCAATTTCCTCTTGCCTCATCAAGAGGGTTCTTAGGTCACTGGCTTGATGCTTCTTGAGTAGTTTGTTGATTAAGTTAATCCTAACTTCCAGTTGATTTATTCGTTCTTCATCCGAATAAAATGCCTCACTCAAACGAATAGACTCATTGGCTAAATCCTTCGTTTCTTCTTTGAGTGCATTTAGTCTCTCAATTATTTCAGTAATTCGATTATCAATACCGCGAAAGGGATGGAGCGAGCTCAGAAGCTGTCCCAGTTGCAATTCAATTGGAAAATCACTTTCTGATAATTGATAATGAAGTTGAGTTAATGCCGACTGAATCGCGTTTGCATTGGTGAGCACATTAAATTCTTGCTCTAATTCGTTCAGTTCATCTTCACCGGTAAATTCTGCTGCTACTAACTCATTCCATAAATAGTTCAAAAACTCAGTTTCTCGTTCCGATGACGAGAGTTGGTTCTCAAGCTTTTCTAAAGCATCTATATTTTTTTTCCATGCTTGATAAGCACGTGCATACTCACCCGTCAGATCGAGAGAGTTTGCCATGGCATCTAAAAAGGTGTATTGGAACTGACGAGTATTGAGTTCTAAAGCGTCGTTTTGATAGCTAATATCGAAAAGCAAATTGCCTAAGACCTTTAACTGTTGTAGGCTAACGAGCTGATCGTTTATAAATGCCCTTGATTTACCATTCGGTAAAAGTTCACGTCGAATGATGAGCTCATCGCCAAATAATTCTAAGTCTTCTGACTTCAGATAATCAATAACTCCTGGTAAATCGGGCTTGAAGTAACCTTCTATCAACGCCTTTTCTGCTGAATCAAACAACAATCCCGTATCAGCACGTGAACCCGACAAAAGATTTAGTGCTCCTAACAATATGGATTTGCCTGCACCTGTTTCACCAGTGATTACAGTTAGACCTTCAGGAAAATAGATTTCACTTTCCTGTATTATTGCAAAATTCCGTATTGCTAGTTTTCGAATCATCGGTAATACAAAGGAATATTGCGGCCGTCGAAAATACTACTGCTGCTGGGTAATTTTTTGATACTGTAAAATGTTCGACGGGTCTATTTCTGATAACATCGTGAGGACCTGTGTTTTTTCTTCAGGAGTAGCTTTACCATATAGCCCTACCAATTCATTTATTTTCGCAGCAGTGTATATCTGCAATGCCATTGATCCTGGTTTGACTTTATGCACCTGATGAATTTTAGTGATGGCTTTCGTAACCTCTCGTCGACTTTCCTGCATTTTTTCCATTTTATGCATATTATCAAGTCCGAGCCTATGGTAATCGTACAATGACTCGCGGAAAGGCCTGAATTGCGGATTCAATAAATTATCAATCAACCAAAATCGATTCCGTAGACTTTGACTTTGCTTCCAGCCGGGTTCTGGAGCATTTTGTGCATTATTTAAAACTAATTGTGCTTTTTGAATCCATTCCGAACCACCTAAGTTCGCATAAGAATCATAATCTAAACCGATAAATAAATAGGCGTAAAAGGCCAATAATGAGCTTAAATTACCCAGATGAGTAGTCTCATTAAATTCTAATGGTTGAAAATCGTTAAACTCAAAGGTCCAATCAGGGTCGGTATAACTAATCAAAACTGAATTATAGGCTGAACTGTAGATTGGACGTGTACTTTGAATTTGCGCCTTAGCTACAAATTGATTGGTACTAGGCCTGCTTTCTAATATGATGGTGATATTACAATTGATTCGTTCTTGCTCGAGAAAAACGTCGTTTGTCCAACGCCTGTTATTCATGAAATCCCGAATCGTTGTCTCCATATTCGTGAAGAACTGCTGGTCGGCTCCACCTATTTGTTGGTAATTAATGCTCACCCTACAATTCAATTCTTGCGAGAATAGTGGTAAAGAATAGAGCGAAAGAAGAATTATTATGATGGGACCAAATCTTTTCATCCACTGATTTTCCTAGTTAATATGTCTGCGATTTCGTCTTTCGAACGTAGGGAAACGACTTCTGTTGTTTTACGATCAATAATAGTTACTTGGTTCGTTGAATGCCCGAAACCTGCACCAGCATCGCGTAAACTATTTAAAACAATCATGTCTAGGTTTTTACGCTTCAACTTGTCTTCGGCATTTTCAATCTCATTTTCAGTTTCGAGAGCAAAACCCACCAATATTTGAGACTCTTTTTTGTGTTGTCCCATCCAAGATAGAATGTCAGTAGTTTTTTGAAGTTCCAAAGTGAACTCTGCTGATTTCTTTTTAATTTTTTGATCAGCAACATTGACAGGGGTATAATCAGCAACTGCTGCGCTCATAATCACGATATCTGAACTATGAAAAATGTTGACACATGCATCGAACATTTCTGCAGCGCTTTCTACCCGAATAAAACTTGCCAAGCCCAAAGGAAGAGTTTCGGAGCTGGGCCCACTAATTAGCGTAACTATACCACCCGCATTCATCATTGACTTAGCGATAGAATAGCCCATTTTGCCACTCGAGCGGTTGCCTATAAACCGAACTGGATCAATGGGCTCATAGGTTGGGCCAGCAGTGATTAATATTTTTTTGCCTGCAATTCCTCCCAGTTGAAAATGCTTCAACAGAACCGAAAAAATCTCCTCTGGTTCTGCCATTCTACCTTCACCTTCTAAACCGCTTGCCAAAAAGCCTGCTCCGGCCGGAATAAGTGTATTCCCGTAACTAACCAATAGATCAATATTGGCTTTATTGCCGGGATGTTTATACATATCAAGATCCATCGCTGGAGCAAAATAAACCGGGCATTTGGCTGACAGGTAAACGGCAAGCAATAGATTATCGCATAATGCATTGGCCATTTTGGCAAGGGTATTGGAAGAGGCAGGGGCTATTACGATTAAATCGGCCCACAACGCCAAATCAACATGATTTACCCATTCACCTTGTTTGTTTTTTACGAACTCACTGTATACTGGTCTTCCAGAGAGTGTAGACAAAGTCAAGGGTGTAACAAAGTCAAGAGCTGAGGGCGTAGCAATTACTTGCACCTCAGCTCCTGATTTAACAAGCAGCCTGACTAAAAAGGTAGTTTTATACGCTGCAATGCTTCCGGTGATGCCTACTATTATTTTTTTACCGGTAAGCATAAAATTTATTTGTCCTTCTTCTCTCTTTGTGGATTTCTGAAGTAAACTTTGTCCTCCATAAAATCCTCAATAGCTATGAGAGTAGGTTTTGGCATACGCTCGTAGTGCTTCGAAATTTCGATTTGTTCGCGGTTTTCGAAAACCTCTTCCAGGTTATCGCTAGATGAAGCAAATTCCGAGAGTTTATTATTCAGCTCGTCTTTGATTTTTACACCTATTTGATTGCTTCTTTTTGCGATGATTGCAATTGATTCGTAGAGGTTGCCGGTTTTTTCATCAATCTGACGGAGATTTCTCGTCTCTGTGTTGTTCGATGCCATATGCTTTAGTTTATAATGTTTGGATTAGTGGAAGGCGTAGGTTTATCCTGCAACTTTTTAAGTTCTTGACGCGCTTTTACAGCATAACCTTCTGCTTCTTTCATGTACGCGCTATTGGGATAATCTTCTTTTAATTCGTTATAGAAGCGTAGAGTTTCGTTGAAACGCTCTTCTTTTTTACCTTCAATACTATTTACCGAAAGGTTATAAAAGGATTTGATAACCAAAAAGGACAAATATTCTCTTTCTGAAATGTCGGGATAGTCAGATAGCGTATTTCTAAGCATTATTGCCGCAGCTCTGTAATCTTCCATGCGGTAAAAAAGCAAGGCACTTTCAACCGATTTCTTTTCAAGTTTTGCTCTCAAAATATCCATCATCCTATTACTTTCTGCCACTTTCGGACTTTTCGGATGCTTGTTTATAAACAATTGAAATGCTTCTAGAGCCTTTTTAGTACTGATTTGATCCAACGCGTAGGTAGGAGATTCCAAAAACAGACAGTATGCATACATAAAGTCTACTTCTTCTACTCGTTTACTATTCGGAAAGGTTGTTGCGAAATTCTTAAAATGAAAACTGGCTACCTGATAAGTCTGCAAATGGTAGTCGCACCAAGCATAATAATAGTAAACGTCTTCGGCTTTGTCAGAACCTCTGTAAGCGGTTAGCAACTCTTCTAAAAGTGGCTGTGCTTTGTAGTATTGACCTTGATAATAGAACTCCCTAGCTTTCTCGTATTTAAAACTCAAATCAGGATTCTTGAGAATTTTTTGGTATGGATCACAGGCCGTTAGGAATAGCCCAACTGCTAATAATAGCAAAAGGGATATCCGCTTGATTAATATAGTTACGACCATAGCCTGCAAAAATAAGATTTAATAAGCACTTCTCAACCAATTTTGCTGGGATATAGTATAGCAATCAGGCTTTTTTCATGGTTTTTTTTCTAAATGCGATTGAAAATTCCGATTACCATTAAATTTGAGGCTTCTAATAATAGGATTGTGGATTTATTCGAAAAGTTACTCACTCGCATGGGGCCACTGGGCCAACATGCAAAAGCTGCCGAAGGCTATTATATGTTCCCTAAGTTGGAGGGTGAAATATCCAGCAAAATGATTTTTAGGGGTAAAGAGCGTTTGGTTTGGAGCTTGAATAATTACTTAGGATTGGCGAATCACCCAGAGGTTCGTGAAACAGATGCAGCAGCGACTGCTGAGTTTGGTATGGCTTATCCAATGGGCGCCAGAATGATGTCGGGTAATTCGAATTATCACGAGCAACTTGAGAAAGAGTTGGCTTCCTTCATCCATAAACCTAAAGTCCTTTTGGTGAATTACGGTTACCAAGGAATGGTTTCTGCAATTGATGCCCTTGTGGATCGTCACGATGTAATTGTATACGATGCCGAATCACATGCTTGTATCGTTGATGGAGTACGTCTACATGCAGGCCAACGCTTTATGTTCAAGCACAACGATGTAGATAGTTGTGAGAAACAACTTCAGCGTGCACAGCGGCTCCTGGATGAAGGTGGTAACCGAGGTTCTATTTTGGTGATAACCGAGGGAGTTTTCGGAATGACGGGAGCCCAAGGAAAAATAAAAGAAATTGTCGCGCTCAAATCAAAATACAATTTCAGGTTGTTGGTCGACGATGCGCATGGATTCGGTGCTATGGGCGAAACAGGAGCGGGTGCTTGCGAAGCACAGGGATGTATGGATGGCGTTGATATTTACTTCAGTACTTTTGCCAAATCTATGGCAAGCATCGGCGCTTTTTTTGGCACTACTCCAGAGATTGCAGATTTCCTGAAATACAATATGCGCTCTCAAATTTTTGCCAAGAGCTTGCCAATGCCTATCGTTTTGGGTGCCCTCAAACGTTTGGAGCTACTACGCACCAAACCTGAACTACGTGAAAAGCTTTGGACAATTGTCAACGCATTACAAGGAGGACTAAAAGAAAGAGGTTTTGATTTGGGTAAAACCACTTCTCCCGTTACACCTGTGATGATGCATGGTAGCTTGGGTGAGGCAACCGCCCTTGTAGTTGACTTGCGTGAAAATTATAACATCTTTTGCTCTGTTGTGGTCTATCCGGTAGTTCCTAAGGGTGTAATATTGCTCCGTTTGATACCTACAGCAGCGCATACCCTTGAGGATGTGGAAGTTACGTTAAGGGCGTTCTCGGAAGTGGCTGCCAAACTCAAAGAGGGTAAATATGCTACTAACGAAGTTGTTGCTATGAGCTAAAGAAAAAAAATGGCCTTTTTGTTTGCCTTTTGGGCGAAAAGGCTATTTTTGGAAAGTCTAACCTTAAACGCTACTATATGAACCAATTTGAAACTTTGAAAAATCTTTTGATGTCAATGGAAAAAGATTTTGAAAAATTCTACGACAAGAACAACAGCGCTGCTGGAACACGTGTTCGTAAAGGTCTTCAAGATCTCAAAAACCAGTGCCAGGAAATTCGCCTCGACGTTCAGAATCGTAAAAACGCAGGTTAATCTGAACGAACTATACAGAAAAGCCCACCTAGGTGGGCTTTTCTTGTTTAAAGTGTTTTCTTTTCTACAGAGCTGCGTGCGCAGCGCTAATTCGTTCAAGCAGGTAATTGCTGCTACGAATTAAGGGTAGTCTTAAGTTGTTTGCTAGTAAACCCTGCACATACATCGCCGCTTTTACTCCTGTTGGGTTACCTTCATCAAAAATTAAATTCATCATATCCAGCAGTTGAAAATGAGCTTTTCTGGCAGAATCCCATTCATTGTTTAAAGCAGCTCTAGTCATTTCGCTAAACTGCCTAGGATATGCATTGGCAATTACAGAGATAACGCCTTCGGCACCCAAACTAATCATCGGTAAGGTGAGCAAGTCGTCACCAGATAGCACCTTAAATCCTTTTGGTCTATGCTGTATGATTTTCATGATCTGAAGCAAGTCTCCACTGGCTTCCTTAATGCCAATGATTTGAGAGAAATCATTGGCCAATTTTAGTGTGGTTTCGGCTTTCAGGTTGCAAGCGGTTCGAGCAGGTACGTTGTAAAGCAAAATAGGAAGATCGGTAGCCGAAAGCATAGCTTTGTAGTGTTGATACAAGCCTTCCTGACTGGGTTTGTTGTAATATGGTGTTACAGACAATAATCCGGCTATCCCTGCCATATTGAAAGAATGGAGGTAATCCAACAACTCTGCAGTATCGTTACCACCCATTCCCAATACCACTGGCTTCCGAAGGTTAGTGTACTCCAAAATAGCTTGAGTAACAGCCCACCGATCTGTCTTACTCAAAGCGGGTGTTTCCCCCGTTGTTCCAAGGGCTACAATAAAGTCTACTCCTCCTTCCACTACGTGGTTTACCGATTTCTTAAGTGACTCAAAGTCAATAGATCCATTCTCATGAAACGGGGTGATAAGCGCAACTCCTGTACCTGTAAAGTCGAAAGTCATAATGGCAACGTTTTAAGTAGTAAGTCTTTTAGTTCAAGAATCAATTCCTTCTCAGAATCGGTATTTGAATGGAGAACTACATGGTAAAAATGAGCAAATTTAGTAGGAAATACACTTACCCTATAGGAGGCACTTATGCTGATTGCGACTGACTCTACCATAGGATTGCCTATTTTATTATTCAGAATAATCATGTCATAGACTGTTGTTTGTTGGGTAAGCCAACTCGTTCTTGGAAATAAATCTAATCCAAAACTGGTTTTGTTGAGCGTAACTTGAAGGTTTTGTGTTGAAGTGTTATCCGCTTTTTCTTTAGAAATAGACAAAAAATTCAGCGATACTTCAGTATTCAATTGGAAGTTTTCTAGCCAAATGAATTCATCCAAGGTTTCTTTTGGTGCAACAATCAATATGTTTTTAATTCTTTTTCCCTGCAATTGAAAAATTGGAGGCTTGGATTTTCTCATCCGAGTTGAGAATAAAAACTGTTGTAAGCGGTATAGGAATTTCATTGAATCATTTTTTCAAATTCCTCTTCGGTTATAATTTTGATTTTCAGTTCATTGGCTTTGGCAAGTTTCGAGGGACCCATCCCGTCGCCGGCTATCAACAAATCCGTTTTTGAATTCACCGAACTTTGGACTTTACCTCCATACGACTCTATAAGAGCTTTAAGGGCATCTCTCTCGTAATGCTTAAAAACCCCGCTTATAACAAGGTTTTTGCCTTCGAATTGGTCTCCTTTGCGAACTATACCTAGGGTTCCAGCAAAATTGAGTTCATGTTTTTTGAGGCGCTCAACTACCTTTTGATTTTCTGGTGTTGAAAACCAGCGAACAATATTCTCTGCGATTTTTGCTCCTATTTCATGTATCGAAGTAAGTTCATCGGTGGTGGCCAATTGCAGTGATTCTAAGGTAGGGTAGTTCTTTACCAATGTTTTTGATACGGTTTCTCCAACTAAACGTATTCCTAATGCAAAAAGAACACGTTCGTATGGAACTTGCTTAGAGGCTTGGATGCCTTGTAAAATATTATCAATACTCTTTTTACCCATCCGATCTAACACAGCAAGTTGTTCTTCCCTAAGATCATACAAATCAGCGACATCCTTTACCAATTGGGCATCGATAAGTTGCTGCAGCGTTTCTTTCCCTATGGCATCAATATCCATAGCCTTACGGCTAACGAAATGCTCTAGCTTCCCCAATAATTGGGGTGGGCAGCTTGTTTCATTCGGGCAATAGTGGATCGCTTCACCTTCGTTTTTAACCAAAGGTGTATTGCAATCGGGGCAATTGGTGATGAAAGAAAAAGATGGAGCTATATTGCTTCTGGCACTCACATCAACACCAACAATTTTCGGGATAATTTCTCCTCCTTTTTCTACGAATACGATATCATTTTCATGCAAATCAAGTCGCTTAATCTCTGCCTCGTTGTACAATGAAGCCCTTTTCACGACTGTACCCGCAAGAAGAACCGGCGCAAGTTCTGCTACCGGTGTTATTGCCCCTGTTCTTCCTACCTGGTAGGTTACCCCCAAGATAGTGGTGGAAGCCGACTTGGCTTTGTACTTATACGATATTGCCCAACGGGGGTTTTTGGCAGTATTCCCGAGCACTGACCGCTGCTCAAGATTATCAACCTTGATCACTATACCGTCGATATCGAAGGGCAAGTGGTCACGCTCCGTTTCCCAGCGTTTAATAAATGATAGAATACCGTTCAAGTCAGTTGGAGGAGTTATGTACTCCGAAATTTTGAAGCCCCAACTTTTAGCTGCTTGCAAACTTTCTGTATGGGTGGCGAACGGTAATGATTCGCTATTGATGTAATATAAATAGCAGTCTAATTTCCGCCGGCTTACTTCTCTACTATCGAGCAACTTGAGTGTTCCAGAAGCAAAATTACGAGGATTGGCGTAGGGTTCTTCACCATTGTTTATCCTGTCTTGATTGAGTTTTTGGAAGTCGCTACGATGAATGAAAACCTCCCCTCTGATTTCGAAGTTTTCTGGATAGTTATTACCAGTCAGTCTTAAAGGAATAGATCGTATGGTTTTAATGTTCTCGGTAACGATGTCTCCTGTTACGCCATTGCCTCGAGTCACAGCCTTCATAAGGAGCCCATTTTGATAAGTAAGACTTATCGCAACCCCATCAAATTTCAGTTCACCGACATAATCAAACGGTTCTTCGAGATTTTTTTTGATTCGGTCATCAAACTCAATTAATTCTTCTTCTGAATATGTATTTCCTAACGACAACATGGGGAATTGATGATTAGATTGCTCGAATCGTTTAATTGGTGTGCCACCAACACGAGACGTGGGCGAATCTGGTCGTTTTAAGTTGGGATAAGTGTTTTCAAGATTTTCAAGTTCTTTTAAAAGTTGATCAAACACATAATCACTTATCGTAGGATTGTCGAGCACATAATAGTTGTAATTATGCATATTTAGCTCTTCCGTTAAAGTATCGATACGTATTTTCGGATCTAACTCAGTCATTGTTTATCGGAAATAGTGGTTATATTCATTTCGATAAAGTTACACTTATGATGCTTTACAAGGTGTGTAAGCACATATATTTGGTTGGCTTCATAGCTCTTTTTGGTTGTGTTCGAGAAGTTAAGCCTCCAAATCCGCCCACCTTGTCCTTCGATATCCAAGCGTCGGAGCTCTCTTTGCAAATTCCCGATACTCTTTTTATACCCGTTCGCGTTGCAGACGAATCGGGACTAACGCTCGTAAGGCTGTCAATTCTCAATCTTGATGGTAGTCAGCTTGGGCCTGCCTTAAGCGTACAACTCAATGGAGAAAAGGAATTTAATCGTACGATAGAGTTACCTGTAACCGAAACATTTATTAGCTCGGGAGTTTACCAGCTATCGTTATATGCTTCTAATGGCAATTCACAAAGTCAACGCTTTTTACCTATTTCAATTGCTGAAGTCCCGAAAAACCTACTTTCGATAGTGGCTATAACCAAAGATCAAGGTTTCGATAGGATTTGGCACTTTAATTCTAATTTCGATTTCCAGTTATATACCATCAATTCAAGTTTTGTCGGTGGAGGTGTGAGCCCTAGAACAGCTGAAGTGTATTTCGTAACTTCTTCAAATCCAGAATTATATCGTATAAAGAGTATGAATAATGGGCCAGTTTGGCTTACTAGCTCATTAGCGGCAAGTTCTGGAAGGAATTGGAATGCCATTACCTCAGACCGAAAATTGTACATCGCTCAAGAAAATGGAATTACTACCGGCCTCGATGAATCGCTTTTGCCTATTTTCCAGTATGCATCCAATAATCAATTTCGTCCCATTTGGCTAAGAAGAACCAGTGAACACCTTTTAATTGCCGAGCAAGAACGGAGTAATGTGGATAGATTCCATTTGCGTTTTGTACATCCTGTTGGCAGAGGTGTGGTTTTTTCAAGAGCGATTGATTTTGAACCTGTCGAGTATTTTCGAGACGATACCAATAGCTTTATCATGTTTGGGAATAAAAACGGACGCGGCTATATTTACAAGTACTTCTACAGCAGTAATTTGATTGTTGAATTACATGAACTGGCTTTTGGCGAAAAAATTGATAAAGTTTGGTTCAGAAGTGACAGCCCTAATGCTCTATTTTTTACTGATGCAAAAAATTACAGCTACAACCTCGCCACCAATATCTTGCAAGCTACGGATGTTACTTTCGGTGGTGGGGCAAGAGTTACTGCATATACATTTGAACCATTGAGCGGCACTACAATTACAAGCGAACAGGAATTTGGTAGTTATTCTCTGGTATTAGAACAGAATGGCCGAAGAATCAAACTTCCGGTTGGCGGTAACTTACGAGAAGTTTATTTCCTCTATAATCGCTGAACTAGCCTTCTACGACTACACCCATACGACTGAATTTGTCGATACGGCTGTTGATTCGTTCTGATGGCGTTAGTTGTGCTAGTTCATCAAGCGTCTCAATTAATTTCGCTTTTAAAATCACCGCCATTCCTTCTGGATCGGCGTGGGCGCCACCCACTGGCTCCTTGATAATACCATCTATCAATCCGTTTGCCAGCATATTGTCTGCCGTGAGTTTCAAGGCATCGGCAGCAGTTTCTTTATAATCCCAGCTTCTCCACAAAATTGACGAACATGATTCTGGCGAAATGACAGAATACCAGGTGTTTTCGAGCATAAATACTTTGTCGCCAACCCCTATGCCTATTGCTCCTCCTGAAGCCCCTTCACCAACAACTACACATATTACGGGCACTTTTAGCATAAACATTTCACGGATATTCCGAGCTATCGCTTCGGCTTGACCGCGTTCTTCGCCTTCAATACCAGGGAAAGCACCTGGGGTATCAATAAAAGTGACGATGGGTTTATTGAATTTCTCTGCCATTTTCATCAGTCGCAGAGCTTTTCGATAACCTTCGGGGTTGGCCATCCCAAAATTGCGATATTGACGCATTTTCGTGTTGATGCCTTTTTGATGGCCAATAAACATGACAGATCTTCCGTCTAAATTGGCGAATCCACCTACTATCGCTTTGTCGTCTTTTATGTTTCTATCGCCATGTAATTCTATGAAGTCGGTACACATGCTGTTTACATAGAAAAGCGTATAGGGCCTTTCCATATGACGGCTTACCTGAACTTTTTGCCAGCCAGTTAGATTGGCATACAGGTTTTTTTTCTCTTCGATTATCTTGTTTTCTAGGGCAGCAATAGCTTCAGAAACATCAGTTTTCCCTTTTGCCTGAATTTCTTGTAGTTTCTCCAATTCGCCATAGAGCTCTTGAATGGGTTTTTCGAAGTCGAGAAAAATCATACTAACGGGTTTAAGGTGCCAAATATAGCTAAATTGAATTTTTAGCAAGTCAAAGGCTATTGCTTTTCACTAAGCTTACTAGAAATGATATATAAAACAAGTCCTGTTTTCCTGTAAAATCAAAAAGCCTCGGAATTTCCGAGGCTTTTTGCGGTCCGGACGGGACTCGAACCCGCGACCCCATGCGTGACAGGCATGTATTCTAACCGACTGAACTACCGAACCATGGTGCCCATTGGGACTGCAAATATAGTGGCCATTTTATTTAAACCAATATACACCACAGAAAAATTTGTGCTTTTCCTCTTCTTCCAATAAAGGATTTAGGCTAATTAATTGACAGTTATGGTTTTGGATTTAGTAACCTGTCTGATTTTATAGATTTTTTTCCCAGAAACCGTCACACTGTTAAAAGTGTAAGGGTTTAACTGCATCAATCCAGATCCTTTTCCAATTTTTGCCATTTCTGCAGCAGTAAAAACACATGAAGTAGCAGATCCAGCTACTGTTTTCATCACAACGTCGCTTCCTCCAACTATAGTGCAAATTACACTATCGGCATTGGTAACTCTATCCCAAGTGAAGGTATAAGCACTAGTAGTTGACGGGGTACCGCTGGTGATGTTCCAGCTTGAACCGGGGAATGTGCCCATTTGTGTGGTGAACTGAGGCGTATTATTTTGGCCTGTTACACTCCAAGTTGATGAGGAATTCCAGTCGATACCAGTAGGATTGGTAGTGCTTACTCCTCCCGTATAAATCCCATTGGTAATTGTTAACGGAGTGCCATCTACTGCGATATTTCCTGCGTTTGAAAAGGTGGTAAAGTTTCCAGTGCTAGAAGGGAAAAATGCCGTAGCTAAGCCAGCTTCAACATCGAATGGACCAATGGGGGTAGATGTGGTTGTTACAGAAATTATACCTACCAGTACACCATCAGCATCCCCAAAATATAGTGCGGCATTTGGGTTAGGAGTAGGGGTAGGGGTGGTTGGTGCAGGCGTTTCTTCTTTTTTGCAGGCAGCAAGAACAGAAATCGACCACGCGAGAAGAATTAATTTTTTCATAAGGCTAATTTTTTTTCAAAGTTAGCTCTCTATTTAATCCTCATTTTCCCACCTATAGGGTAATTCAACCTACCCTGAAGCGGGTATGGCTGTTTATGATTAGCTCACATGTTACCTGATAAAGCTGTTTGTGCATCAGGTTGGCTTTCATATACAGGTAACGAAAATGAGACTTTAGTGCCTTCACCCAAAACACTTTCAATAGTAAGGGTTCCTTTGTGCTGTTGTACAAATTCTCTACCGAGAAGAAGACCTACTCCCGAACCTTTTTCATTCTTTGTGCCTTTGGTGGTATGCCTGCTTTCCCATTGCATTAACTTGGGCAAGTCCTTTTCAGCAATTCCACATCCTGTATCCTTAACACTAATTTTCAAGTAATCAGCCTGATTTTCGGCGGCTATTTCTACAATCCCATTTTCTGTAAATTTCAAGGAATTGGCAACCAAATTTCTTAAAACAAAGAGGATCATTTGTTGATCACCATAGGCTTGGGTGTTCTCAGGAACTAGATTTTTGAGCTCCGTGTTTTTTGACTTCGCCTTGACCGATAATGAATCGAGTAGCTTATTGGAAAGTCCATAAAGGTTGAAGGAAGAAGGGTTAAAGCCAGTGCCTGAGTGCATAGAGTTGGCCCAATGAAGCATGTTTTCAAGCAAATCTCTGCCGTTGCTGATAAGCTTGAGGGCATCTTCCAATACTTCTTTAATTTCTTCGGGGTTTGATTCAGCACCTACGAATTCTAGCAGTACTTGTAAACTATTTAGTGGACCACGAACATCATGAGAAATGACCGATAACATTTTGCTTTGTAGTTGAACTAATTCACTCAGCTCTCTATTCTTTAACCGGAGTTCGAGGAGTTTAACCACTTGATTGGCAAGCACTTCTAGTCCTCTTTTTTGAAGTGGACTCAATTTTCTGGGCCTTCTGTCTATCACACACAAGGTTCCTAATTTGTAGCCATCTGGCGTGATTAACGGCATCCCAGCATAAAAGCGAATATCTGGTTCATTGGTTACAAGTGGATTATCACTGAAACGTTCGTCATGCGTTGCGTCTTCAACGGTCATCAAGGATTCGTTGAGAATTGCATGCGCACAAAATGCCACCGTGCGAGGAGTTTCGGGTAGGTCGAGCCCTAAACGAGCCTTAAACCATTGGCGGTTCGAATCGATAAGTGTTATAAGCGAAATTGGAACTTCGCAAAGCTCAGAGGCCAACTTAACGAGTTCCTCATATTCTTGTTCCATTTCGGTATCGAGGATTTGATATCTCTTCAGCGCGTTAAGTCTTTTTTCCTCGTCGAAACTTATTGGAGCACTTATCATTTTCTAAAACTATTAAAGTAAAATTAAAACAAAATAGCCGGAGATGAATATCCCGGCTATTTAAACTAAACCTTAAACTGTAAACTACAGTTCTTTATATCGATCATCATTTTTAGCATTAAAACCAAAAGATATTCCAAACCGGTTTCCACTATCGGACGGAATCCAAAAGGCATTCAATGGTATATTTAATTTTCCCGACCTAAAAGTCTTACCAAATGCGATAATAAAGCCAGTACTAAAGTTAAGTGTACCTCGGCTATCGAATCTTTGATGATCAAAAAGCTCAACACCATCTATTCGGCTATCGTACCAATTCCCATTTCTATCGATGTAGCCATTTTTTAAACGAATCACATTAAAGGTTGGGCCAATACCAAATTCCCAGCCCGATTTGTTATCTCTAATTCCATTCATTAGGGTGAAGGAAGGGATAATCAATCGTTTATCTAAGCCCGTAATCATCGGTATAAACTCAAACAAGGCTTGGAAACGACCTTCGTTCAAATATTGCTTTTCGAATTGGTAACCAAATTGAAACATGGTGGTATTGCTTAAACCATAGCCGCCGTCGATGGTAGACCCTTTAAGTGTTCCTACGATTTGACCTGTGAAAACAGTAAACCCCATTCTCGGGCCGTCGTTTTGCAATCGGTACCGACCGGGGTTGTTTCTAAAATTGTCGAAGTCGTTCAAAGCAGTTAATTCTCTTTCTATTTCTTTGTTGATAGGACGTTGATACATCTCGTTTAGGGTCATCGAAATCATTTCCTGCAAATTCTTAGGTAGATTAAGGAATTCTTTGACTTGAGAACCTTCAATACTTTCTGAATGAACGTCAATCATGCGAAATTGAATGATGATTTTCTCACCGATCATTTCCACCGATCCGCTGAACATTTTGTCAACCCTAAGGTGTTTTCCCATCTCTACAAGACAGATTTTCCCAAAGCAGCCATTTATATCGAGCCCATTTTTTTTCACTAAATACTCCACATCATATCGGTCAACCACTTCAAATAAATTTAGTTTCTCCAGCTCCAGCCTCACTAAATTGCCCATTGATCCTGGCTCGTAATTCAGGCCCTTAGTGTCAATGTTCAGAACAGCAACTTTCTTTTTGTCAGATTGAGCTTGTGAAACCGTCACTGACATAACCATCATAATTAAAATTAGCTTTTTCATAATTTTTGATTTGATGATGTAAAGCTCGGCTTAAAGAAATGGGCAGAAAACGGAAATCGGGCCGTCAAATTGATAAAATAGCAAGCTTTGCAAGTACGCAGCGTTCTTCTCCCAGCTAAGTTGAGTTATTGTGATTTTCTCAACGCTTTGGCCTAAACATTTGCGGAAATCCGTAAATTCAATCTTTCTAATTTGCAGTTGTCGCAATATATGGAGCAAAGTATTCAAGATAGATTCTTCCAAAAAATCAAGCAGATACTGCCTGCAAACTATGCGTTGGCGGATGAACTCGCTGATGTTTTAAATCTGAGTAAGGACAGTGTCTACCGTCGTTTGCGGGGAGAAACGTCCTTAAGTTTAGAAGAAGTTCTTACTATTTGTCAGCACTACAAAATCACTTTTGAATCGATTGCGAATCCGAATGCGGTAACTTTTGAGTTTAAAGAGATAAATCCCGACGTTGAGAGTTTTCATCAATATTTGATTCGATTATTAGGCGATCTCAAAAGAATAAAATCACTCGAGAACAGTGAAATTCTTTATGCAGCCGAAGACATACCTGTTTTTCATCATTTCAATCACCCGTTGCTGACTTCTTTTAAGCTGTTTTATTGGATGCGATCTGTGATGAATGTTAGGGAAATGGAAGGGCAACGATTTAACCCTAAGCACTTGCCGCAAGAGATGGTGGACCTCGCTAAGGAGATTTATCAAACCTATCTTGAGATACCGGGAGTTGAAATTTGGACAGAAGAAACCTTATCGAGTACCCTTAAGCAAATAGAGTATTACTGGGAGGCGGGTTTGTTTGAGTCTAAGGAGATGGCAGCTCTAGTTTGTGAAGATTTTATTATGGAATTGCATGAAATTCAACGTCTTTGCGAAAAGGGCAGTAAAAGTAATGTGGCTTTTCGATTCTACATCAACGACATTATGATAGGGAATAATTGTATATTAATTAAAGCCGGTGGTAACAAATACACCTATTTGAGTCATCATAGCTTCAATTTTATGCTCACCACTGATTATAACTTTTCAAATCAAACCGAAATATGGCTTGATGGCATGATGCAGAAATCAATGCTCATCAGCAGTGTTTCGGAAAAGTACCGTAACAAGTTTTTTCTGAGACAAATCGGCCGCATTGAACAGCTCAAGCTTCAAATGCTTCAGTCATGAGGAACTAAATTGTGTTCTGATGGCTTTTCAAGCAATGCGCTCCGAAAAATTACTTCTTTTTATCCTCGCCGCTATACAGTTTACCAATATTGTCGACTTCATGATTATGATGCCGCTAGGGCCTCAGCTCATGCGACTTTTTGATATTTCACCACGCCAATTCAGTTTGTTGGTCTCAGCATATACTTTCAGTGCGGGGATCTTTGGGTTTTTGGCCGCTTTTCAGATAGATAAGTTTGACAGGAAAACGGCTTTACTCTTTGTTTATTCCGGATTTTTATTGGGAACGTTTGCATGCGCTCTAGCTCCCGGTTACGAGTGGTTGATAGCAGCAAGGGTGTTTACAGGTGCATTTGGTGGCGTATTAGGAGCTTTGGTTTTAAGCGTAGTTGGGGATACAATTCCTATCGAAAGAAGAGCAACCGCCATGGGGTTGGTTACCGCGGCTTTTTCTGTGGCATCTGTGTTTGGAGTACCCTTTAGCTTGTTTATCGCCTCTGTTTGGTCGTGGCACGCACCTTTTTTGTTTTTGGCGACTAGCGGCCTACTCATCCTTTTTGGTATTTGGAAATGGGTGCCAAAAATGAATAAGCATGTTCAAATAAAAACGAATAGAATTACTCCGTTTGCCTTGATTGCTTCTGTTGCCAAAGAAGCTAATTTACGGTTGGCACTTTTGCTGATGATGACCATCATGTTAGGCAATTTTATTGTTACTCCTTTTATTTCTCCATATATGGTTGCCAATGTTGGTTTTACCGAAAAGGAGTTAACGTATATCTATTTGTTCGGAGGTCTGCTAACCATCTTCACTTCACCTTGGATTGGCAAGCTATCTGACCGTTTTGGCCCGAAAAAGGTTTACATTATTTTCGTTTTCATCAACCTAATTCCGCTTCTATTAATAACCAATCTACCAATTACACCTATACCAATAGTACTTCTCATAACCACTTCCTTTTTTATAGTGAGTGGAGGGAGAATGATCACATCACAAACAATGATTGCGGGTGCAGTCGATCCTTCGAAAAGAGGTGCTTTTATGAGTTTTAATTCTTCGGTTCAACAGTTAAGTACCGCATTTGCTTCTTTATTAGCAGGGTTAATTGTTACAAAAAACGATGCAGGGCAACTTCAAAACTATCAATACGTAGGTATAATCGCAGCCGTGCTGAGTTTAATCAGCATTTTAATTGTCAAAAGAGTAAAATCGGTCAGTTAAAAGGTTGAACCAATACCAAAGTTTAAAAGAAACAGATCGGTGGTACTGTTACGATGATTGAAATAAACTTCATTTTGGATAACGCTTATATCGTTTAAACTGAGGTAACGTGCATTTCCCCCTTTTTGAAGTTGGCCTGAAATAAAGACTTGGTAGCGCACATTTCCCAATTCAAAAAGAGAGTATTTCAAACCAATTCCAAGTCCAAAGGAGTTGGTCAAATCCGAAAAATTTAAAATGCTCGTGAATGAATCTGGATTTCCTGGTTGTGCGATCATTTGAGTACCCTTGGTACTGGTTCGGGTTGCAATGTACTTTAAGCCGCCAAAAAGTTCAATGTAGGGTTGGAAGTCGCCAAACTCAGGTGCAAAACGGAGATGCAAGTTTAGCGGAATCATGAAGTGCATCTTGTCTAGTACCAGCTGGTAACTCGGCACGCTTACAATATACTGTCGATCGTTTTGCTCATAACCGTACAAGATGCCTCGAAGGGAAATGCCAAATTCAAGTGGACTTTGTGTTGGCTTACAAGCGAGATAAAAGGATAAGTTTGAGCCAGTTTTAGGTACTACCCGCGAAAAAGCGCCAGTAGGTATGGCTCCGCCGCCAGAAACTTCAACAATCAGTGGTGTGCTCGAAAAATAAGATGAATGCCAAGATTGTGCATTCGAGTGAATCGATACTAGGTTGACAATAAAAAGAATTAAGCAACGCCAATACATAATTTAAATATAGTCAAATAATTGTGCGAACCACTATGTTGGGAATTTATGCTGAAAAGTGCTCAAAAAAGCCTATTTTTGCGGCGAATTTCAATTACATGCAAGCCATCCGCAACATCGCGATTATCGCACACGTCGACCACGGTAAAACAACCCTAGTCGATAAAATTCTTCATCAAACAAATCTTTTTCGCGAGAATGAGGAGATTGGAGAACTAATCCTTGACAATAATGACCTCGAAAGGGAAAGGGGTATTACCATCTTCTCCAAAAATGTTTCGGTTAATTACAAAGGCACCAAAATTAATATCATTGATACTCCGGGCCACTCAGATTTTGGTGGCGAGGTAGAACGCGTATTAAAAATGGCTGATGGAGTTTTGCTTTTGGTTGATGCGTTCGAAGGTCCAATGCCACAAACTCGATTTGTACTCCATAAGGCGTTAAGCTTGGGACTTCACCCGATAGTAGTAATCAATAAGGTAGACAAAGAAAACTGCCGTCCAGATGAAGTGCATGATCATGTATTTGAGCTATTCTTTAATCTCGATGCTACAGAAGAGCAATTGGATTTTCCTACGCTTTATGGCTCGTCGAAGCAAGGATGGATGGGTACCGATTGGAAAAATCCTGCGACCGACTTTACGCCCTTGCTCGATGCAATTTTAGAACATGTACCTGCCCCCAAACAGCCAGATGGTAATTTGCAGATGCAAATTACATCGCTCGACTATAGCTCATTTGTGGGACGAATCGCTATCGGTAAAGTTGCGCGTGGTACAGTAAAAGAAAATCAGCCCATTACACTCGTTAGAAATAATGGTGGTCAGGTGAAAGCACGCGTCAAAGAACTGCATACCTTCATCGGCTTAGGCCGTCAAAAGGTGACACAAGTTGACGCTGGTGACATTTGCGCTGTTGTTGGTCTCGAAGACTTTCAAATTGGCGATACCATTGCCGATTTTGAAGCACCAGAGGGACTAGCTCCCATTAAAGTGGACGAACCAACGATGAGCATGTTTTTTACGATTAACAACTCACCGTTCTTTGGAAAAGAAGGAAAATTCGTCACGTCGAGACATTTACGAGATAGACTTTTCAAAGAAATAGAAAAGAACCTAGCGATGAAGGTGGAGGAGACCGATTCGCCAGACAGTTATTTGGTCTACGGCCGAGGAATTTTGCACTTGTCGATACTTATCGAAACCATGCGTCGTGAAGGATACGAACTTCAAGTAGGGCAGCCAAGAGTAATCATCAAAGAAATTGATGGTGTAAAGCATGAGCCCATTGAATCGTTGGTGGTTGATGTTCCCGAAAGTTTTGCGGGTAAAGTCATCGAACAAGTTACCCAGCGGAAAGGTGAAATGTTAATTATGGAGCCCAAAGGGGATATGACTCATCTTGAGTTTAAGATTCCATCGCGCGGTTTGATTGGTTTAAGAAATAATTTACTTACCGCTACACAAGGTGAGGCGATTATGGCGCATCGTTTTGTTGACTTTGAACCATTTAAAGGGCCAATTGCAGGAAGGATTAATGGTTCGCTGGTTTCTATGGAGACGGGTATGACTACTGCTTATTCTATTGATAAGCTTCAAGATAGAGGTATATTCTTCGTTGATCCAGGAGAAGATGTTTATGAAGGAATGGTGCTCGGAGAACACAGTCGTCCCGGTGATTTGGTGGTAAACCTGATTAAAGGAAAAGCGCTAACGAATATGCGTGCTGCAGGCAAAGACGATAATGCTAAAATTGCTCCGAAACGTTTATTCTCTCTTGAAGAAGCCATGGAATACATTCAAGACGACGAGTACATTGAAATAACACCTAAAGCCATGCGGATGCGGAAAATTGTCTTGAAAGAAAATGACCGCAAGCGCTTAGGCTCTAAAGCAAGTTTGTAAACATGCAGAAAGCCTCTCTTGAACTTATTTCAAACGAATGGTCGGTACCGTATTGGTTGCTTGGAGTTTGTGCGTTGTTTTTGGGAGGTCTGAGTTATGTAGTCCAAAAATTTGCGCCAGCCTATCAAGGGGTGTTCACAAATGGAATGTTTGTAGTGTTGCTGGCGTTACTCTCAATTTTCTACCGAAAGTTGTATACAACACAAGTTCATCTTCAATTAAGTGATTCGACCGTTGACCTTGAGTACAAAAAGTTACTAATTCCTTCAAAGCTGTCGTTAGTGATTGATGAAGTTCAATACGTTGGTTTAGGAACTACCGAAGAAATCAAGGGTTTGTTCAAAGTTCCCGAGAAACATTGGATTTTGATTGAGTCGAAAGGAAAAAAATACTTTTTCTATGGAGTTGGCCAACAAAAGGCACTAAAGGGCGTTTTCCATGAGCTGATACAGAAGAATCCGGAAATCGTTGTTCGTGAGAATATTTTCAAATAAGGTTTGCACCGCAAGGCTACTAGGGATTATCCTGCTCTACTTTTTTGGGGTACAACATAGTCTGTCGGGGCAAAATCCACTTTCTCCATCAGCTAGCCGTTACGGGGGTTTATTAACTGGGCAAGTAAACCCAGCCAGCTTGTCATTTAACGTTCCAACCTGGACGGTTCACCTTGGTAGCACGCAAGCATACTTCCAAAACAATTTGGTAAGCATGCAGCGGTTGAACGTTTTCGGACTTATTGCTGGAAATAATGTAAGTATTGAACTTGACAATCAGAATAATCGGAATGCAGGGCCCATTACGGCAGATGTCTTAATTCAAGATCATATCGATAAGCCCCTGAGGATGCAGCTAGCTAGTCAGGTAATGCCCATAGGGCTGTTTTTTCAGTTCAATAAACACGCCTTTGGTCTTAGTACTCAATTACGTCAAAATATTTATTGGGACGGCTTCGGCGCAAGAGGGTTTCGTCAGATTTGGGAAGGAATAAGATTTGAGCCTCTAAGAGATAGCCTGGTGAGTAGTCCGGGCATGAAATTTCAAGCAGATTTATACGTAGAAACTTCCTTGTCGTATGCTTATCGTTTTTATGAAACCCGACGGGAAGCAATGTCAGCTGGTGTATCGGTAAAACTATTAAATGGACTTCAAACCTATCAGTTGGATATGACTGGTTTCGATTATTTGGTCAGGTTTGATTCAGTTTTTTTTACCCGATTTGAAGGCACCTATGGTAGGGCAGTAGGGAATCAAGGACTCGGCTCTGGCTTGGGTTTGGCATTTGACCTAGGCTTCAATTATGTTAAAATCGACCAACAAGCAAAGCGTCAATCAAGAACACAGTCAGGTATAAGATGTTTTAATTTTGCTGGAAAGCTACGTATTCGTAAACCTGTCCCGGATTATTTGTGGAAGCTTGGTGTTTCTTGGCTCGATTTAGGTCTTATTAATTATGATGCGCCCTTTTTCGCGGTAAATTCGTTCGGCCGATATAGCACGCTCGGTAGATTTTTCACCATTGGCGAGCCAGACTTTGACGCAGCATTTTTAGGGGAACTGTCGAACAATGGGGTGTTAACTGGCACGCCAAGTTTTTCGGTTGGAGCTCCTACTGCTTTGAGTGTGCAATTTGATGGCAAAATTTATCCTGGAGTATATTTGTTTGCTGGCATTATCCAACGAACACCAATGTTCGGCCAGTTCAGCATGCGTCGAACAAACACGCTTACTGTTATCCCGAGAGTTGAACACCCACTTGGAGAATTTGCTATCCCTGTTACCTTAACGGAATACCGCTATTTTAACCTAGGTTTGTCGGCCCGAATCGGGCCATTGGCCTTTGGCACCGACCGGTTTGGCACCTTATTCGGTTTGCAACGTTTTTCGGGCGCTGATGCTTGGTTTAGCCTTAACCTATTTGAGTTTTGGCGCTTCTAAAAGCGTTAATTTGAATCATCGCCCATTCGAGCTGTTCTTGTTCGTTCATTAAACTGTTGTCGAGAACGAGCGCATCTGCTGCTTGAATCAACGGGTTTTCAGATCTCGTTGTGTCAATACGGTCTCTTTCAGCCAAATTATGCTGAATTTCTTCCAGTGTATGGTGCTGGCCTTTAGCTTTCAGTTCATCGAAACGCCTTTGCGCCCTTATTTCAAGACTTGCGGTCATGAATATTTTAATTTCGGCATTCGGAAATACATTAGTTCCGATATCTCTGCCGTCCATCACTATGCCTTTGTTTTTACCAGCTTTACGCTGTAAGTGCACCATTGTGGTACGTACACTTTTTATGGCCGATACAGGACTTACAAGATTAGATACTTTCAGACTACGGATAGCCTCTTCAACAGATTCGCCATTCAGCCAAGTTTCGTTACGTTGCAATATTGGATTGTAATGAAAATCAATGTGAATATTATGGAGAGCTTCTTCTATGGCTGGAGCATCATCCAGAGGAATATAATGGTGCAAAAAATAGAGCGTTACAGCCCTATACATAGCTCCTGAGTCGACATAAGCATAACCCAGTCGAGCTGCAATTGCTTTAGCCAGCGTGCTTTTCCCGCAAGAAGAGTATCCGTCGATAGCGATGATGATTCTTTCCACGCGGCAAAAGTAGTGACTTAAATAGCTTTAAACCGCTATTGTTGGGAAAAATAGGCATTCATGCGGTAGTTGGGTGTTTTAAGCCTACCTTTGCAGCACATTTTAGTATACATTATTTCATGATCACATTCGAATCGCTTCGGCTTAAGGCTGAACTGGTACAGGCCGTGACGGCTCTGGGGTTCACCGAGCCGACGCCCATTCAAGCACAGGCTATTCCTGTATTACTTGAGGCTACCACTGACTTTGTAGGGCTTGCACAAACAGGAACAGGTAAAACTGCTGCTTTTGGCTTGCCAGCACTCCACCACGTAAATACCAATGAACGTAAAGTTCAGGTACTCATTTTAAGCCCCACTCGGGAGCTTTGTAACCAAATTGCAGAAGATCTTAAAAACTTCTCCCGTTTTATGCCCAGCGTACATGTAGCTGCGGTTTATGGTGGTACCAGTATTCAAAACCAAATCAAAGAAATACGCCAAGGGGTTCAAATCATAGTAGCAACTCCTGGCCGTTTGATTGACCTAATCGATCGTAAGGCAGTTCAGCTTGAAACGGTTTCTTATGTCGTGCTTGATGAAGCCGACGAGATGCTGAACATGGGCTTCCGAGATGATTTAGATTACATACTTTCGAATACCACGCATAAACAATCGACTTGGCTGTTTTCGGCTACCATGCCGGATGAAGTTCGTCGCATTGCCAAAAACTATATGGAGAACCCCAAAGAGCTATCAATGGGGAAAAAGAATAGTGCGGCAAAGAATATTGAGCACGTTTATTATCAGGTTCAAGCTTCACATAAGTACGAAACCTTAAAACGGTTAGTCGATTACAACCCGGGAATGTACGGAATCATATTTAGTCGTACGAAGTTAGAGGCCCAGGATATCACTGAAAAGCTAATCCGTGAAGGTTACGATATAGAATCGTTACACGGCGATTTATCACAGCAACAGCGTGATAAAGTGATGGCTCGATTTAGGGAAAAATCGCTTCAGTTGTTGATTGCAACCGATGTGGCTGCCAGAGGTATAGACGTAGATGGAATTACGCACGTCATCAACTATTCATTGCCCGACGATCCGGAAGTTTATACTCACCGGGCGGGTAGAACTGCTCGTGCGGGAAAATCTGGTATTTGTATCAGTATCGTTAGCAGTAAGGAGAATGGGAGGGTTCGTCAGATTGAAAAAATGATCGACCGTCAATTTACCAAAGCCATGGTTCCAAGTGGTGAAGAGGTATGCGAAAAGCAATTTTTGAGTTTTATTGACAAGATTATCGCGGCCGATGTTGATCATGGCGATTACGAGCGCTATGTGCCTATGGTAATGGAAAAGCTCAAAGACCTATCTAAAGAAGAAATCATTAACCGGGTTGCTTCTTTAGAGTTTAATAGATTCTTGACCTACTACCGCAATGCGCGTGATTTGAACGATGGAGGTAAATTCGACCGAAATCGTGAAGATCGTCCGGGCATGAAGAAACTTTTCATGAGCCTAGGAAGTAAGGACGGATTTTATAAAGCGAGCTTTTTACAGTTTCTCCTCGACAATTCAGGCTTAAAGAAGGCCGATTTAGGACGCATTGACATGGGAGATACGCGTAGTTTTCTCGAAGCCGAAGACCAAGCCGCACAGATATTGGTTGATACGTTTAACGGCACCAGTTACAACGGCAGGCCAATTCGTATCGACATCATGGAAGGTACTGTAGGCGGTGGTCGTAGAGACCGTGATGACCGTGGTGGGCGTCGGGAACGCGACGATCGAGGAGGCTCTTATCGTGGTGGGGGAAGAGATCGTGAAAGAAGCGGTCGCTCAGGCTCTAGCTATGGCTCTGAACGTCAAGAGAGGAGATTTGGTGGCAGCAAACCACGCGGTAATTACCGATACTAAGAATAAAAGCGCCGAAAGGCGCTTTTTTTGTTAAACTGCGAATGATGTGCCGCAACCGCAAGTTTCGGAGGCATTCGGATTGGTAAAGGTAAAGCCTCGATTGTTTAAACCTTCCGCAAAATCGAGCGAAACACCTTGCAAGTAAATGGCATGTGCTGGATCTACTGCTATTTTTACCCCGTCAAAATCAAGGATTACATCAGTTTCTGAGGTTTTTTGGTAATCGAGTATGTAGGTCATTCCTGAACAGCCACCACCTTTCACGCCAATTCGTACTAATGCCCCATTTTCGGGTTTTTCCGACGATAGACGTTGTAACTCCTGAATTGCGCTAGGAGAAACATTCAATTGAAGTGCTTGGTTGGTTTCCATAAATTGTATAAAACAAAGTTAAGGGAGAAGGTTCAAAAGCAAACTGTTTAAAACTTGGTTTTCGACTTGTAGCTCAAGCAGGTAAATTTGAGGTATGACTTTGATCCTGGAACTAATCAAACTTTTATTGCCCTCGTTGGTAGTGGTATTGGCTGTTGATAGAGTAATGCGATGGAATTGGCGAAAACAAGAAAGTCAACAAGCCCATAAGCTGAAACTCGAAACAGAAAAGCAACTTTTGACAATACGTCTACAAGCTGCAGAACGTATGGTTTTGTTTCTTGAAAGAATTTCGCCTGAAGCTCTGTTGCATCGCATAGCTGAACCTGGAATGTCGGCGAAGACTTTACACCTTGCCTTACTTACGAGCATACGGGCTGAATACGAGCACAATTTCTCACAACAATTGTATATCGACGAAAATGTATGGGCAGCAATCCGATCCGCTAAAGAAGAAGTTGTTGCATTAACCAACTCAGCTGGGCAGCAATGTGACGAGCAGGGCAGTTCACTCGACTTTAGTCGTGCTTTATTGGAGCTTATTCAAAAACAGAGCAATTATCCTACAGCGGCTGCTTTAGCATTGTTGAGAAAGTCAATTCAAAATTTGTGAAGAATAGATACTTCATAGTTGTCGTCTTTTTATTAGCAGCATTTTCTTGTCGAGAATCGGCATACAGAGCTGTAAAAGGCGATTACACCCAAAAAGGTATTGATTCTTCGGTTAAAGAAGACAGTGGATTAAACGCATGGTTAACCAGTTATAGAGATAGTTTAGATGGTATAGTAAGCACTGTATTAATTAAGAGTTCGAAAGTTCATACTAAAGGCCTACCTGAATCGCCTCTTGGTAATTTGTTAGCCGATGTTTTACTCGAACAGTCATCCAATCGATTACAACAGGTAGATTTTGCATTATTGAATAATGGAGGGATAAGGGCACCTTTACCACAAGGTGCGGTTACTGTTGGTCATGTAATGGAAGTTCTTCCTTTTATGAATTATGTGGTTATCCTCGAACTATCTGGTGAAACAGTAAAGGAACTTTTGGATCACTGGGCAGCTAAAGGCGGTACCGCAGTGAGCGGTGTTCATTTTCAAATAGTTAATGAAAAGGCCGAGAACATAGAAGTTAACAGCAAACCACTTGTTCTGAGTCAAAAGTATAAATTGGCGACCATCGATTATCTCGCTGACGGAGGAGATGGTTGTGCTTTTTTAAAAAACACGCTTGTACTTCATCGAACGCAATGGTTATTAATGGATCTGTACATAGAGGCATTCAAAGAAATGAATCAAAAAGGATTGGTAATAAATACATCAACCGATGGTAGAGTTACAAGAGAGCCGTAGATCATTTCTCAAACAGTTTGGTATTCTAACAGCCGGAATAAGTTTGGCGTCGTCTGAGGTTTTAGCCTTAGCGAAAGATGATGTAGCAACTTTAACTATCTTGCATACCAACGATACGCACAGCCGGCTCGATCCTTTTCCAGCAAATTCTGGTCGATTGTCGGGTTTGGGGGGGATAGCACGGCGTAAGGCTTTGATCGATACCATACGGTCGCAGACAGCTCAAAGTTTGTTGGTTGATGCAGGTGACATCTTTCAAGGTACACCGTACTTTAATTTCTTCAAAGGGGAGCCGGAGATGAAGGCATTGCAGGCCATGGGCTATGAAGCAGCTACCATGGGCAATCACGACTTCGATGAGGGTGTTGAGAATTTTGCCGAACAACTGAATCATGTAAATTTTCCGTTTATCGTATCGAACTATGATTTTGATGACACAGCATTGGCCGGTCGGATTCACAAGAATCAGATTATCAAAAAGGGAGGGCTGAAGATTGGTCTTTTTGGTCTAGGCATTAATCCAGATGGATTAATACCAGCTAAACTTTTTGGAAAGGTTAAACACCTTGATCCTCTTCAATTAGCAAAACAACAAGTAAGTGAGTTAAAAGAGAAGGGTGTTGATTTTATCTTGTGCTTATCTCATCTGGGTTATGAATATCAAGGTACCCGAATTTCCGACCGAATAGTAGCCCAAGAAGTAGGCGGAATTGACCTCATCGTAGGCGGGCATACTCATACGTTCTTAGATACCCCGGCGGAAATTTTAAACCCTGATAAGCGTGTGACACTAATAGCACAAGCAGGACATTCCGGGGTTAGGTTAGGTAGGTTAGATTTTACGTTTGAAGTGCATGGCAAACGGAGGAAGCATTGGTGGTCGGAAAGTGTGTTTGTAAAGTAATAAATCCAGTACCTCTGCTACACTTTTGGAATCAAAACGAGATAGGGCGATAAACACAAATGTTTGTTTAGGAGGGGATGCAAATAAATCGTCACTAAATAATTAAGTTGTATGTTTCTATCTGAATATCAAGCAGATATAACGAACAAATAAAAATCAAGTGATTCATCTAAAAACTTTTTAGAAAAAGTTTTGCAGTTGAATGTGGGTAAAATCTGTGCTTTTCAGGCCCTTGCTATTTGTATCACACTTGCAAGGGTAAACAACGTTTTTTAGAGAAGTTTTTTTGTTTCATATTCGACCTCCCGACCAATTCGGATACAATGACTGAGCCTATGGAGAGAACGATGGAAATGGTATGGAGCAGCTGCTTGTCGATCATTCGCGACAACGTGAATCCTCAAAGTTTCAAGACCTGGTTTGAGCCTATCAAACCTGTTCGCTTGAAGGATAATGTCTTGACGATTCAAGTACCCAGCCAATTCTTTTATGAATGGTTAGAAGAGCATTATGTGAATTTGCTTCACAAAACAATTCGAAGAGAGTTAGGTGCAGAGGGTAGGCTGGAATACAGTATAGTGATGGACAATAGTTCGGGTGATAAAGCACCGTATACTATCAACATGCCTGGCAGCGGCATGAAAGCGAAGAATCCTGATTTGACTGTGCCTGTAAATATTGGTGCTTCGATAAAAAACCCTTTTATCATACCGGGTTTGAAGAAAATCAACATCGATTCCCAACTAAATCCACGGTATTCATTCGACAATTTTGTGGAGGGTGATTCGAATCGCCTTGCCCGTTCAGCAGGGATGGCTGTTGCTTCAAAACCAGGAGGCACTTCTTTTAACCCGTTGATGATTTATGGTAATGTTGGACTAGGTAAGTCACACTTGGTACAGGCCATAGGTAATCAGGTAAAGCTCAATTTTCCTAATAAAACTGTTCTTTACGTAACTGCCGAAAAATTCACTCAGCAGTTTATAGACTCGCTACGAAATAACTCTGCTAACGATTTTGTGAATTTCTATCAGCTCATTGATGTCTTGGTAATTGATGATGTTCACAACTTTGCGAACAAAGAAAAAACGCAGGATGTGTTCTTTCATATCTTCAACCACTTACATCAGTCGGGTAAACAATTGATTCTTACTAGCGACCGAGCCCCTAAAGATTTAAAAGGGATGGAAGAACGCCTTCTTTCACGCTTTAAGTGGGGATTAAGTACCGATCTGCAAGTGCCTGACTTCGAGACTCGCGTGGCTATTTTAGAAATGAAAATGTATGCAGATGGAATTGAATTGCCTCGTGAGGTAGTGGAGTTCATCGCACACAACATAACTACTAATATCCGTGAGTTAGAAGGGGCAATTACATCTTTGCTGGCCTATACAACCTTGAATAATAAACAGCCGGATATTGAACTAGCGAAAGTGGTGATGCGAAATTTTGTCCGTAACGTTTCGCTAGAAATCTCCATCGAAAGTATTCAGAGTTTGGTTTGCGAGTATTTTGACTTACCTGTTGACTTACTCAAGGCCAAAACCAGAAAGCGAGAAATTGTTCAGGCTAGACAGATTTCCATGTACTTTGCTAAGAAGCTCACTAAAAATAGTTTAAAAACCATTGGGGAATACTTTGGAGGCCGAGATCACAGCACGGTTATACACTCTTGCCAAACGGTAGAAGACTTGATGGAGACTGATCGTAAGTTCAAAGGATTTGTAGAAGATATCCAGAAGAAAATTAAGATAAGTACCGTGTAAATTTGACCTGTCAAACCTTACCGGATGCAAGTTGTAAAACCATCTTTAGCCAGAGGCACCCGTGACTTCGGTCCTGAGCTAATGGCAAAGCGCAAATATATTTTCGGAGTAATTGAAACCGTATTTAGAAAGTACGGTTTCATGCCTCTTGAAACCCCCGCCATGGAGAATTTGAGCACGCTCACTGGCAAGTACGGTGATGAAGGTGATCGTTTGATATTCAAGATCATTAATTCAGGTGATTATCTGAAGGATGTTTCAGACGAGGACTTCAAAGCTGCTCAAAGCAACCAATCGAAATCATTTACCGGATTAATTTCCGAAAAAGCACTTAGATACGATCTCACAGTGCCTCTGGCGCGATACGTATCTATGAACAGGCACGCTCTGGTATTTCCTTTCAAAAGATACCAGATACAACCCGTTTGGAGGGCAGATCGTCCGCAAAAGGGGCGCTATCGCGAATTTTATCAATGCGATGTAGACGTTATCGGTTCCGACTCCTTGTTTAATGAAGCCGAGTTAGTATCAATTTACGTTGAAGTATTTAAGGCGTTAGGGTTTCAGGATTTTACGGTTAGAATTAACAATCGCAAACTATTAGTGCCCTTGGCAAATTGGTTGGGCATGAATGCCAATGCTTCTGATTTTATATTGATACTCGATAAAATCGACAAAATTGGCGTTAATGGGGTAATGGAAGAGTTAGTTGGTTTGGGTGCCGATGCAAAAAAATTAGCTGAGTTCTTCCGTTTACTCGAAAACGACAATAGAATAGACCTGTGGACCAAATTTTCTTCGCTTTCGCAGGATCCAGAATTCCAAAAAGGAATACAGGAACTAGATACTTTGTTTGATCTCTTAAAGCCCTTTGGAGTAGAGCAGTATGCTCATTTTGACCCAACATTGGCCCGGGGTTTAGACTATTATACAGGAACTATACTCGAAGTGGTTACTCACGAAGTAAGTATGGGAAGCATTGGTGGAGGAGGACGCTACGATAACCTCACTGGGATTTTCGGCGTAGATGGTCTAACCGGAGTAGGCGTTTCTTTTGGTGCCGAACGAATTTTGGATGTGATGGAACAATTGCAGTTGTTTCCTCACGATATACTTCGCTCTTGCGATGTTTTACTTTATCTTTTTGGTGATGCTGAATTCGATTACGCAGCCTCTGTTTTACGCAATTTGAGAGCAGCGGGTTGTAAGGCTGAGCTTTATGTCGATGCTGGAAAGATGAAGAAGGCGTTTGCCTATGCCGAGGCCAAAGCTATTCCTTACGTAGCCTTAATCGGCGAAAAGGAAAAAGAGGCGAACGAGGTTATGCTCAAAAATGTGAAAACGGGTGAACAAAGTCCTATTGCATTGGAAATTTTGGCAAGCTGGCTCATAAATGCGCTATGAAAACGATTACCCTTGGATTACCACTAAGTCACGAGTCCATTGATTTGATACGTCGTGCCGAATGTAAACTTGAATTAGCACCTGAGGCCTGTAAGCGGATTGAAAAGTGTAAAGCGTACTTGGATTCTAAGCTTGTAAATAATGACAGGCTATTTTATGGTATCAACACTGGTTTTGGTTCTTTATGTGATATCGCAATTTCTAAAGAGGATTTATCAACTCTTCAGCGCAATCTAGTCATGTCGCACGCCTGTGGTGTTGGCGAACAAGTACCTGATGAAGTAGTTCGAATCATGCTTGCGTTAAAAATTCAATCCTTAGCGTATGGCCACTCTGCGGTACAGTTGGCTACTGTAAATCGATTGTTAGATTTTTATAATCATGATATTTTACCAGTTGTCTATCAGTTAGGTTCACTGGGGGCATCGGGCGATCTGGCTCCTTTAGCCCATTTGAGTTTACCTATCTTGGGATTAGGCGAATTGAAAGTAAACGGAAAAATAACGCACAGTGCAGCCGTTTTGGAAACCATGGGATGGGAACCAATACGCCTTGAAGCCAAAGAAGGTCTGGCGTTACTGAATGGTACCCAATTCATGTCGGCTTATGGATGTTATGCCGTACTTGAGTTTCGACATTTACTTCGCCAAGCTAATCTGATTGCTGCCCTTTCGTTGGAGGCATACGATTGTAAAATTGAGCCCTTTCATCAGGCGATTCATGCTGTGCGACCTCATCTTGGCCAACAAGCTGTAGCTGCAGAGATACGTGCAATTTTAGCCGGAAGCCCAGGGCTCAGTAGAGAAAAGAAGGCCGTTCAGGACCCATATTCTTTCAGATGTATTCCACAAGTTCATGGCGCCAGTTTGGACGCCTTAAATTACGTGGAGGGGGTTTTTTTGACGGAAATAAATGCAGTAAGCGATAATCCGAATGTTTTCCCAGACGAAGATTTAATCTTGTCGGGAGGTAATTTTCATGGACAGCCTTTAGCTTTGGCCCTTGATTTTTTAGGATTGGCTGTAGCCGAAATCGGATCCATTAGTGAACGCCGTACCTTTCAACTGATATCGGGCAACAGAGGACTTCCTTCTTTCCTTGTTGCACACTCAGGATTAAATTCAGGCATGATGATTCCGCAGTATACCGCTGCTTCCATTGTAAGTCAGAACAAACAACTTGCAAATCCAGCGTCTACTGATTCCATTGTATCGTCGAATGGCCAAGAAGATCATGTTAGTATGGGCGCGAATGCAGCCACTAAACTCTACCGAATCATAGAGAATTTAAGATCGATATTAGCTATCGAATTGATGAATGCGAGTCAGGCTTTCGAGCTGAGACAAAACTGGGAAACGTCTGATACATTAGCTGAATTTGTCAAGAATTATCGCAAGATTGTTCCTTTTCTTGATGAAGATAGATATTTGCATCAAGATATTGCCGCTACCATAGCTTTCCTTAAACAAACCGCTTAAAGCTAGTTAGCATTACGCGTTTTACTCGAAGAGATTAACCAAATTCCAAGAAGGACTAATGGCAAACTTAGCCACTGTCCCATGTTCAAGGCCATACCTTTTTCAAAGTCTACTTGAACGTCTTTGATGAATTCAATCATAAAACGGAAACCAAACACGAGCGTTAAGAAGTAACCGAACAGTCGACCACTGTACTTGCCAGCATCCGCCTTCCAGTAGGCTCTGTAAAGAATCACAAAGATGATGAGGTAGGCCAGTGCTTCATATATCTGGCTAGGGTGACGAGGTATATTGTCGCCCAAACGTTCAAATATGAATGCCCAAGGCACGTCGGTAGGAGAGCCGATGATTTCAGAATTCATAAGGTTCCCCAATCGGATACATGCGCCTGCGAGTGCCACAACGATAACCACCCGGTCGGTTACCCAGAAAAAGCCCGTACCCGGGTGTTTTTTCGCAAAAAGCCAGTGAGATAATAATATGCCAATAACTGCACCGTGACTTGCTAACCCGCCTTCCCAGATTTTAAACATTTCAATGGGATGGCTGAGGTAATATTCAGGCTCATAAAAAAGACAATGGCCTAAACGTGCCCCAAGTATAGTTCCAGCACCTACATATAAAGCAAGATTGTCGAGCCACTTTATATCCTTGTTTTCAGCTTTAAATACTTTTTCGAGTATGTAATATCCGAATACAAAACCCGACATAAAGAGAAGACCATACCAGCGAACAGGTAAAATGTCGGGTAAAACTTCTGGATGAACGTTCCAATGGATATAATTCAGCATACCTAAGTGTTTCGCGAATTTAGTTATCGTGTTGCAATGGAATAGCGTTAAATTTTAATAATACCCCTTCAAAGAAACTTAAAGGTAGACATGGCTACCCAGTGAAGGGTATTTTAGCCATTTATTCTTAAAGGAGTTGTAATTGCATGTGTTTGTGTTGTTCGGTAACTAACTTTGGTCTATAAAAATCAAAACGCATGAAAAAGATATTTTTACTTTCTCTGATGCTTTTCACTGCATTTGTTGGGCTCGCAAAATCAAAATCGCCCTTTTCACAAGTTCGCAGTCATCCTCAAGTTCAAACGTTACAGAAACATTTTAGGAATACAATTGTTCCCGGAAACGCTCGGATTTCGTCTTTATCCTACCCCGATTCGGTGCTGATTAATAGCTGGAATGGGGCTAGTTGGGAGCTTGATGCTGCACTTCGCATGAATTACAATGGTGGCCGAATTAGTTCAGCAACTCTTTACCAAGTAGCTGGTCCAATATCCCTTCCAATTGGCGGTTACGCTTTTGTTTACAATACTGCGGGTAAAGTGCTGAGCATTCAGCTTACCGTTGCGCTACCGGGGCAGAATCCTGTTGTAATTAACAGATTTGAACAAAATTTTGATGCCTTTGGAAATCAGACTTCTCTAAAAATATTTGAAGCGGATCAAAATGGCAATCTAGAACTTACCGAGGGTGATTCAGTAGCATTTACTTACTCAGGCAGCCAAGTAACTCAGGCTACAAATTATTTTTGGGACCAAAGTTCGACTCCAGCTAGTTGGACTCCCGAAACAAGGTTTTCGAATCTAACTTTTAATGCTTCTGGCGAGCCTACTGGAGTTACTGTAGCCTATTGGGATCCTACATCGAATGGATTTGATCCAAGTGACGAAAAGTACACCAATCTTCAATGGAGATTTGGTTTCCCCGGAATTTCACTAGCATTTGGCCAAATTGGAGACATCAGCGCGGTTTTATTTAATGAGACTGCTATTCCCAGCGATGATCTTAGACTAACACCTACGGATTATACACTTGAGGAAAAGCTAAATGGCGTGTATGTGAACAGCGAAAAGGCAAGTTCTACACCTGCAAGCGGCCCAGTTGCAATTACACTTTATCAGAGTTGGTCGGGTTCGGCTTGGGAAGATGATTATCGCTATCAATACACCTATTCAGGCAACTTTGTTAATGTGTCGCTTGAAGAATTTTGGACCGGTACGGTATGGGAACCAAACTACAGATATACGTCTACATACAATGCCCAAAATCACTTGACTGAGGAAAAAAATGAGTCATATATTAATTCAAGTTGGTCATTAGTTGTTGCTTATCGGAATACCTATAACTACAGCACAGATAATAGAATTTTTCGTTGGGTTACAGAAGAATGGGATCAATGGAACAACGCTTATGTAAATTATGAGAAGCGCGATTACTTTTATGGCAGCTTTCCACAGTCTGTAGCTGTTGGCAAATTGAATGGGTTTAGCACTTACCCCAATCCAGTTAATGATTTATTATTTGTTGAATTCGAAGCAAAACCGAATAATACTTATCAATTAAGTTTGTTCTCGGTAGATGGGCAGTTGATGCACCATCAAACGATCAGCGGTGTAACAGGAAAACAAAAAATAGACGTCAGTACCGACCAATTGGCTTCAGGAGTATATTTCGTAAGAGTGGAAGGTCAGAATGGAGTTTCCATAGCCAAGATTGTAAAGTAAATCGTCGTAAACGACAAAAGCCCTGTTCAGAACAGAACAGGGCTTTTTTTTACTTAAACTTTAAGCTTTTACGTGGTCGTCTTTGTCTTCAACAAAAATCACGGAAACCGCAGCGATAAGCATAAATACACCAGCCATTATCAAAGCATAAATAGCTTGGTTACCATATATATGCTTAACTATTGGCCCTCCGATTACGCCATTAATGATTTGTGGAAGGGTAATGAAGAAGTTAAATACGCCCATGTAAATGCCCATTTTGTGTACCGGTATTGATCCTGCCAGGATAGCATAGGGCATGGCTAAAATAGACGCCCATGCGATTCCAATGCCGATCATGGGTAAAATGAGTAGGTTAGGATCCTTGACAAAGTAAATGGCAATGAGACCCAATCCACCTGCAGCTAACGAAATTGAATGGGTCATTTTACGTCCTATCTTTAAGGCAATAGCTGGTAGTAAAAGAGCATAAATAGC
>Ga0209278_1000328_pt1 | contig 41845 bp, 38 predicted proteins | sample JI81BgreenDNA_FD_187504 | JGI IMG/M metagenome (GOLD analysis project Ga0209278, IMG submission 187504) | Wastewater effluent complex algal communities from Wisconsin, to seasonally profile nutrient transformation and Carbon sequestration -... | ecosystem: Engineered > WWTP > Effluent > Algae...
GCCACCGCGCCGTCACCGACATGAGCGACTACCTGCGCACGCTGGTGGCGCGGCGCCGGCGCGCCCCGGGCGACCCGCGCCACGATGTGCTGACCCGCCTGATCGAGGGCGAGGCCGGCGGCGAGCGCCTGAGCGAGACCGAGCTGCTGCAGAACTGCATCTTCCTGCTCAACGCCGGACACGAGACCACCACCAACCTCATCGGCAATGCCCTGGTGGCGCTGGCCGAACACCCCGCAGCGCAAGCCCGGTTGCAGCGTACGCTCGCCGAGGCCGACCCCACCGCCGCCCTGGACCGGGCGGTCGACGAGTTCCTGCGTTTCGAGTCGTCGAACCAGCTGGGCAACCGCCGGGCGGCGCGCGACATCGTGGTCGGTGGCGTGGCCTTGCCGGCGGGCACGCGGATCACGCTGGGCATTGGCGCGGCCAACCGGGACCCCGCGGTGTTTGACGAACCCGACACGCTGCGCCTGGACCGCGAGCCCAACCGGCACCTCGCGTTCGGCTTCGGCATCCACCAGTGCGCCGGCCTGAGCCTGGCGCGGCTGGAGGGGCGGGTGGCGATCGGGCGGTTCCTCGCCCGGTTCCCGGGCTGGCGGCTCACCGCCACGCCCACGCGCGGCGGCCGGGCGCGCTTCCGGGGCTTTCTGGCGGCGCCGTTCAGCGCGGGATGACCGGCGCCGCGGCGGCGTCAGCCCGCGCCCGTGGCGGCGCGTCCGGCGGCAGCAGGCCGGTGGTGATCGCCTCGGCCAGCGACAAACCGGTCCACTGGCTGCGATCCCAGAAGCGCAGCGTGCTCGGTTGTCGGGCCAGCAGCAGTCGTTCCACCAGCGGCGCCACCGGCGTGTCCACCGGGTCCACCAGCAACACATAACGCTCACCCGGCTCATCCAGCCGGCCCAGCCAGTCCAGCGCCACCATCGCCGCCACCGGCTCCTCGAGCTGCAGCGCGTCCACGCGCAGGGCCTGTGCCAGCGCGGCCAGACTGAGGCCGCGCGGCGCATCCGCGCCCCCCGGTCGCAGGCGCTCCACCACCTCCAGCGCCAGCTGAAAGCGCCAGCCCGGGGTGTCGCCGCGCCGCGCCACGCCGGTGAGCAGGCTGGGCAGGTAGGCCGAGACGACCGCACCCAGCAGCACGATCACCCACGCCACGTAAAACCACACCAGCAGGATCGGCACGGTCGCGAAGGTGCCGTACACCACCGAAAACGTGGGCACTTGTTTGATGTACCAGGTGAGCGCGCCCTTGGCAAACTCCAGCGCCACCGCCACAAATCCACCGCCGACCAGGGCGTGGGTCCATTGCACCCGCGTGTTGGGGACATAGCGGTACAACGCTGCCACGCCGCCGGCCACCAGCACAAACTGCAGCGAATCCAGCAACAGCCGCGCGGTGCCGGCAAAACTGCCATTCACGCTGCGCGAGGCCGTGAGCGCGTAAGAAGTGACCGCCACACTGCCGGCCAGCAGCAGCGGCCCCAGGGTGAGCACCGCCCAATACACCAGCACGCGCTGCGCCAGCGGCCGGGGCTGGCGCACGCGCCAGATGTCGTTGAGTTTGCGGTCGATCGTGAGCACGAGCGCCAGCGCGCTGATCAGCAGCACGATAGCGCCGGCCGACCCCATCTGCCCCGCCTTGGCCGCAAACTGGCTGAGGTAGGTGAGCACCTGCCGCGCGATGTTCTCCGGCACGAGGCTCTGCACCAGCCAGCGCTGCAGCGTGACCTGCAGCCGGTCAAACACCGGGAAAGCGCTGAACACGGCCAGCACCACGGTGAACAGCGGCACCAGCGCGATGGTGGTGGTGAAAGTCAGGCTGCTGGCGGTCACCCCCAGCTGGTCTTCGCGGAAGCGCTCGCGCAGCGTGAGCGCGGTGTTGCGCCACGGGAAATTCAGGGCATTGCGCCAGAAATCGCGCAGCAGGGATTCGGCTGCGGCGCGCCGCTCGGACAGGTTCATCCCGGTATCATGCCAGCCCACTTTACGAGGCTTTGATGACCGCCACGCCCGCCACCCCGCCCGCCGCGCCCCCCGCGTCTGTCCACACCACCCGCTGGCTCGCGGTGGGCAGCCTGCTGGGCCTCATCGCGGTGGGTCTGGCCTGGGAAATGTGGGTGGCGCCGCTGCGCCCGGGCGGCTCGTGGTGGGCGCTCAAGGTGCTGCCGCTGGCCATTCCGCTGGCCGGCCTGCTGAAGAACCGGATGTACACCTACCGCTGGGTCAGCCTGATCGTGTGGCTGTACTTCACGGAGGGTGTCGTGCGGGCCACCAGCGGCGAGAGCGCGCCGTCGGTGGTGATGGCGCTGCTGCAGACGGCGCTGTGCATCAGCCTGTTCGTGGCCTGCGCGCTGCACGTGCGCATCCGCCTGAAGGCCGCCGGGCGCGACGCGGTCGCTGCCGATGCGGCGGCCGCCGCCGAGGCCGCGGAGCGGGCGGTCCAGCGATGAGCACCCCTGGCGACCTGATCGACGCGCTGCGCGCCGCGCTCGGCGCCGATCACGTGCTGACCGCCGACCGCCACGACCTGACGGGCTTCGAGCAGGACTGGCGCCGCCGCGCCCGCGGGCGCGCGCTGGCCGTGGCCCGGCCGGGCACCACGGACGAGGTGGCCGCGGTGGTGCGGGCCTGCGCCGCCGCCGGCGTGAGCCTGGTGCCGCAGGGCGGCAACACCGGGCTGGTGGTCGGCTCCGTGCCGGACGACAGCGGCCAGCAGGTGGTCCTGAGCCTGCAGCGGCTCAACCGCGTGCGGGCGCTGGACCGCGCCAACCTCACCCTCACGGTGGAGGCCGGCTGTGTCCTGCAGGCCGTGCAGGAAACCGCCGAGGCCGCCGGCCTGCTGTTCCCCCTCAGCCTGGCCGCCGAGGGCAGTTGCACCATCGGCGGCAACCTGGCCACCAACGCCGGCGGCACGCAGGTGCTGCGCTACGGCAACGCGCGCGACCTCTGCCTGGGGCTGGAGGTGGTGACGGCGTCGGGCGATATCTGGCACGGCCTGTCCGGCCTGCGCAAGGACAACACCGGCTACGACCTGCGCGACCTGTTCATCGGCAGCGAAGGCACGCTGGGCGTCATCACCGCCGCCACGCTCAAGCTCTTCCCGCGCCCCGCGGCCACGCTCACCGCCTGGGCCGCCGTGCCGTCGATGCAGGCCGCGGTCGATCTGCTGGGCCTGGCGCAGCAGCGTCTGGCCGCCGGGCTGACCGGCTTTGAGGTGATGGGCCGGTTTGCCCTCTCGCTGGTGGCGTGCCACCTGCCGCAGCTGCGTGTGCCGCTGTGGCAGGACCATCCTTATTGCGTGCTGCTGGAGAACAGCGACAGCGAGGGCGAGGCGCACGCGCGCGGCGCCTTCGAGGGCCTGCTTGAGGCGGCGCTGGAGCGCGGACTGGTGAGCGACGCCGTGGTCGCCGAATCGATGGCGCAGGCGCAGGCGCTCTGGCACATCCGCGAAGGCATCCCGCTGGCGCAGGCCGAGGAAGGCCTGAACATCAAACACGACATCAGCCTGCCGGTCTCGCGCATTCCGGCGTTCTGCGACGAGACCGACGCCCGGCTCTCGCGCGAGATCCCCGGCGTGCGCCTGGTGAACTTCGGCCACCTGGGCGACGGCAACCTGCACTACAACGTGCAGGCGCCGGCCGGTGGCGACGCGCGCGCCTTTCTCGCCGAACAGGAAGCCCGGGTCAACCAGCTGGTCTACGACGCCGTGGCCGCCCACGGGGGCTCGATCAGCGCCGAACACGGCGTGGGCAGCCTCAAGGCCGCCTGCCTGCCCCACTACAAAGACCCTGTGGCCCTCGACCTGATGCGCGCCGTCAAGGCCGCGCTCGACCCGGCCGGTCGGCTCAACCCGGGCCGCGTGCTGGCCTGACCGGGCACCGTCCCACCCAACACCATGATCGACACCCACGCCCACCGCCCCGTGCGCTCGCAGTACGAAGACTTCATGCGCCACGTCTACACGACCGGCGTCACCAAGACCGACCGCACCGGCACCGGCACGATCAGCGTGTTCGGCCACCAGATGCGCTTCGACCTGCGCGAAGGCTTCCCGCTGGTGACCACGAAGAAGGTCTTCACCAAGGCCATCATCGTGGAGCTGCTGTGGTTCTTGCGCGGCGACCGCAACGTCAAGTGGCTGCAGGAGCGCGGCTGCACCATCTGGGACGAGTGGGCCGGCCCGGACGGCGACCTTGGGCCCGTCTACGGCGTGCAGTGGCGCAGCTGGCCCACCCCCGAGGGCGGCCACATCGATCAGATCGCCGAGGTGGTCAAGCAGCTCCAGACCACACCCGACTCACGCCGCATCATCGTCAGCGCCTGGAACGTGGCCGACCTGGGCAAGATGGCGCTGATGCCCTGCCATGTTTTTGTGACTACCGACGCTTTCCCGCGAGCTGCAAGGTGTTCTCTCAGAAGGAAAAGTGTTCGTTTCACCTGCGGGAAACCTTTCCCGCGCGGACATCACTCCTAAGAGCCCATGCACCCTGGCGCTGGTACCTACACTCTCGACAATATTTGCAACCATGACGACCGTCGCATACCACCCTGAAAACCAATACCTCGACCTCATCCGTCGCATCCTGGATGAAGGGGTCGAGCGGCCGGACCGCACGGGGACCGGCACCCTGGCGGTCTTTGGTCATCAGATGCGCTTTAACCTGGCAAAGGGCTTTCCGCTCCTGACCACAAAGAAGCTGCACTACAGGTCCATCGCCATTGAGCTGCTCTGGTTCCTGCGCGGCGACACGAACGTCAAGTGGCTGCAGGAGAACAAGGTCTCCATTTGGGACGAGTGGGCCGACGAGAACGGTGACCTCGGACCGGTTTACGGTAAGCAGTGGCGTGACTGGGTTACAGCTGACGGCCGGCACATTGACCAAATCGCTGAACTGGTGCGGCTAATCAAGAAGGACCCCACTTCGCGGCGCCAAGTTGTGAGCGCCTGGAATGTCGGCGACTTGCCGTCGATGAAGTTGGCCCCCTGCCACTGCCTGTTCCAGACTGCCGTCATGGGTGGCAAGCTCCACCTGCAGCTCTATCAGCGCTCGTGCGACGTGTTCCTTGGGGTGCCGTTCAACATCGCGAGCTACGCACTCCTACAAATTCTGCTCGCGCACCAGTGCGACTTGGAGGTCGGCGACTTCGTGTGGACAGGCGGCGATGTCCACATTTATTCGAATCACCTAGAGCAGGTGAAGACGCAAATCACGCGTACACCCTTCCCACTCCCGCAGCTCCGAATTCTGCGCAAGCCCGAGAGCATTGACGAATACCGCTTCGAAGACTTCGAGTTGGTCGGCTACGAAGCACACCCGCACATCAAGGGCGCCGTCGCCGTTTAGCCCCTTGCGGAAAAGCGTGGGAATCCGCTAGCATCGCGACATCGAGCGAGGGGATTCAACCTCCCAGCTGCGGGCAACCACATTGCTCATGGGAAAAGCCTCTAGAGGGCTCAAGGTTAGCTCGAAGTGGTCCAGGGCCCGCAAGGGGGGCCCAGCGGTCTGATGACCGTCAATAGCGCCCGGCAATGCAGCAGCCAAAGCGCTCCGACTCCAGAGGTGTTTCGCCTCTGGCTTTGGAGTGCTCATGCTTGCAAAAAAACCCGCATTCGTTCGTGAACATCGGCGTCGAGCGACGCCAGTGACCACACCAGAGTTCTGGAAGGTCGGCAAGCTCCGTTACCACGTACCTGACTTCAAGCGAGACTTCGACTACACCACGTTAGGGTTGGTGTTTCAGTTGCCGCTCGCGACCTCGCTGGCCGAGGCTCACGTAGAGTACCTCGCGAGATTCTCCGCGCGCTACGCGCGTGAGTCGTTCTTGGCGTTCGAGCGGCTTGCAAAGTTCGCTAGCGCAAACCAGGATGACCAAAGCGGCCTGAAGCGCGTCGACTCGGTCTATACGGGAGTCGGCGCAGACATCTGGCGCAACACAGTCGCCGCGTACGTCGTGACGCTCGAGAAGCGGGGGGTCAAGCTGACGACGTTCGCAGAAGAAGTCGGCAACCTCTTCCGGGGTCTGGACGAACTCGCTTCGCGCGCCCTAGCGCCCAAGTGCCAGCGCCCCACCCTCCCGAAGAACTATCACGCCTCTGGCCAGCGCCGGCCGGGCCTTGTCGAACAGTCCAGCAAGACCTCTGTCGACCCAGAACTGCTCTCGCGGCTGGAAGCTCACATCGACACCTTGAACCTGCCAATCAAGGGCGAAGAGGCTCGCGACATGCTTAAAGCATTGGCAGCACAGGTTCCGCTAAGCGCGCTCCATGACGAGGTCGCGTTTGCCGAAGCCATCTTCCGAATTAACAGCAAGGCGCTGGAGGACGCTCGCGCGCCTGCGGAAGCTACCTTCATTTACTGGCGAGACGTATGGCTCAAAGGTCAGGAGTTGCTGAACGCTCCCGGTCCGTCGGTGGCCAATTCGGTTCGACGTGCGAGAAAGCTCCCAAAGCACTTGTCAGGAGCACCCCTCAGGGCGCTGTTCTCGCCACACTTGGGCGAAAAAGCTGTCGCGAATTTCCTGCAGCTCTTCTACGAGCTTTATGGCCAATACGTGCCACCGGAGGTCGAAAAGAATTGGCCGATGTTCATGAAGAAGGCCTATTGGGAGCTCGGAGGTCGCGAGTACTTCGAGGCCTGCTTCACTTTGCACCGCAATGCAGTAGCGGGTGCCGCCATCCTTTACCTGGTCGATAGCGGTGCGAACGTCTCTTCAGCGCTGAGCCTAACGACGGAGTCTGAGCAGGAAACCGACGACTCAAACTTTGTCGACTTCGTCTCGTACAAGGACCGCGCAGGGCCGCGGCCAATCGTCAAGCAGTTGCCACTCAGGGCGCCGGGCGTGAAGGTCACGGCAGCGTGGTCGCTGCGCGAAGTCAAGCAAATGACGCAGTCTCGCCGCGAGATGTTTCCGAACCTGCTTGGGGATGCCCTATTCGTATTCAGCTTCTTCGCAGAGCCCTCCGTGCTCACTATGGACACTCTAGCGAACAACTTCCGCTACATGCAGCGCGACAACAAAATGCCCGAGGTCTGGACGCCGAGCGCCATTCGGATTGCCGTCGGCGTCGAGGTCAGCGGCAAAACGGGAGGAGACCTGGACAAGGTTGGGCGCAAGCTTTCTCATGCAGTCGGGAGCTCAACGACGCCCATCTACGCACTGCGATTGGCGGTACGCCTGCTACTGGCTCGAAAAATGCGCGAGTACCAGACACTGCTGGAAGCGGCTCTCGCGACCCATACCACCCACGGACCCATAGTGCTGGGCTATTCCGAGGAGGCCGCTGGCTTCCTGGTGGATAAGGCAGCCCGAACGGGGCTTGGCTTCCTTTGCCGAGATGCCACGGTTCGAGGCGGGAAAGTGGACGACGAGGGGGCCTTCTGTCCAGACGTCGGCCGATGTTGCGTCAACTGCAATGCGCGCGTATTTGTGACAGACGACGAGAGCCTGACTGAAATCATCGCAGTCAACGAGTCTCTGTCCAAAAAGCTGGACGCGGCAGGCGAGGGCCAACAAGACACCTGGGTTGAGAACTGGCTAGACCTCTACGCGTTCTCCACCGCCGTCATCAGAAAGGCCAAGCGCAGTCGCTTTGCCTACCTCATTCCAACGGCCCGCCGCAAGGCACAGGAACTCTTGGCAGCAGGCTTTGACCCTGTTCTCGTGCGGGACTAACTCACATGCAATCGACCTCCTTCTCCAAGCATGTCGCTCCCGGTCACTACCGAATTAAGGAGGCCGGTGGCGTCATCAAAGCATCGGTTGACCGCCTCCTTGCTGACGGCTCGATGCTGTCAGCGCCTGAGAACGAACACCTTCTGGAGACCATCGACGCCATCATCATGACTGAGTACCCGGCGGCGCCAACGAGCTTGGGGCAGCAAGGAACCAGCGTCACAGGGCTGGCTAGCGACTTCGGCATCCTGGTGCAATGGATGAAAGTGCGAGGCATCCACTACTTCGGGCACCTCACGGAAGTTGACCTACTCAACTACTTGTACGACTCTTCGTGTGGCCTGGACGCAGTCCTCAAGAGCCAGGAACTCCTGAGCGCGGCGCTGCAACGGCACCAGTCAAATGGCACCAAGCCTGCGGCTTTGAGGCAGGCACTGGTAGAAGCAGGAATACCACACTCCCAAGCCGCGTGGCTTCCTGCAGCTAGCGCGCTTTTCGATAAGTTCACCGAATCCGGTCGACTCCCGCCTTTCCGAGAACTCCCGCCTAAACGAGTCACAACAGGAGTTCTCTGGAAACGAGCAAAGTCCTTCCAGCATCTCTGGCTGTATCGCGACCAAGTTACTGACTGCCTGTCTTTTGAGCCTTCCCTGGGTGACATTGCCAAACACGTCAAACGATGGGGCAAGCCGATTATGGGGACCCGTACTCTGCCCGTTGACTACACCTGCAACCTTGTGGGCTTGGCGTTCACCTGGTTGTACGAATACGGCCCCCTACTCGCAGACGTACAACGAGTGCTTGCCTATCAGCCAGAGAACAGGACAGAAAGGGAGGCTCAGTTAGAGAAAACGCTCTCGGAGTTCAACTTGGCGTCAGCCAGCAGAGGCTGGCCCATCCGACTTCAGACAATCAGGGACAAACCTGGGCCAGACCACTACTCCTGGTTCGTTGCCACCAGCAGTTACCTCCCAATTGCTTGCTTCGTCCTTTGCGGAATCTTCACAGCTCGTCGAATGGCCGAGCTGGTATCCATTTTCTACAAACGGCTCCAAGGCGATGAGAAAACGGGGTACTGGTTCACCAGCTATGTCGGCAAACGCGCCAAGTACGAAGCTTTTCCGTGCTCTGTGTCGGTGGCCGACTCCATACGTGCGCTGGCCCACCTGATGGAGCTGCGCGGGATAGACAAAGACGAACCAGTGTTCTCGGCCATACGTGGGACAGGACGACTCAGTCAGCGACTTCGCAACGGACTGGCGCGTTTCGGTCGGCTGGTCAAGTCCGAGGATGGAAAAGACTGGCAGCTGGCTGCGCACCAGTTCCGGAAGGTTTTTGCCCTCATCTATCGGTGGCGCTACGACCACCCCTCTCTCATTGCGCTTTCGGTGTACTTCGGGCACGTAAACCCCAAGCACATCCGGCCGTACATCAATTCAAAGGAGTGGAAGCGTGACCACCTGGAAGCCGGGAAGCAGTTCACGCTTGAAAAATTGCGTGACATCGCGCTCGGGAACGTTCAGCCCAAGGGCACCTTTGGCAAGAAACTCGAGCGCGCAGTCGCCCGAGAGCTTTCAAAGGTCGAGCTAGCCGACGAGTCCGAGCAGCTCACGGTTCTCTCGCAGCTCGTTGAGCACCGCCAGTTGGACTTGAAGGCCACACTCTGGGGCTATTGCGGTGTCAGGAGCGTGCATTCGAACATTCGCCGCGCCGCCTGTGCGACTGAGGGGGACATCCGCTCTAAAGCGACCATCGACCCCGAAAAGTCCAGCGAAGACAAGTGCGCCGGTTGCTTGTTCTTCTGCACCGACCAGTCGAGGCGAGCGCACTGGATGCGCAAGTCGAAAAGCCTGCAAAGCGCTGTCGATAGCGCGCCCGGCAGCACCATCGCCAAACGCGTCATGCAGCAGCGGCTCCACAAAATTGAGAGTTTCACCCGCAACAACTTCGCAGAGCCTGACGCCAATGAAAACGCGTTCTAACGCGCAGCGTGCTGCGGACAGCGATGCCAACCTAGAGCGCAAGCGAGCCTACTTGGCGAGGCTTATCCAGATGGTCGCAGCAGGGCAATCCCTGGCTGGTCTCAAGTATCCGACGAACATGCAGGAGTTCCGTGAGTTCGAGGACGCTGAGCATAATCTCCGCAAGGTCGGAAGCCCCAAGCTGCTGAACCGAAAATCTTCATCTCACCGAGTCTCCTTTATCGACGAAGTCGATGGCTACTTGGCGACGCTGGCCACATTCAAGGCAACTGGCGTGGCAAGCCCCAAAAAGCCGTCGTTGCGAACTCAAGTTGATGCCCTAAAGGTTGAACGGGACGACCTGAAGTACCTCGTAGGCCGCCTTCTAAGCCAGCTGGCCATGCAGCTCGACGAAAACCATAAGCTGCGCGCGCGCGAACGCTCTGCGGAGGCGACCAAGAAGCTGACCAGCGACACCATCAAGAACCTGAACAAGAAGGTCGTCAAGTTGGGCGGCACCCTATTGAAAGGAGTGAGGTCAGATGAGTGATTTGCAGGAGCCTGACTTTTCTGCGCAGCTTGAGCAGCTTGTCACTGGGCACAAGGACTATCTGGAGCACGCACAGCCACGAAGGCGCCTGTATCGCGGACCCAAGGTTCTGACAACAGACTCGGCGTTCTCAATTGCCGGAGTCTCGTACGCAGACACTCCCGTTATCGTGGATGCATACGCGGACGTAATCGAGGAGCCCAGCAAGTGGCTTGTTTACCTGCGCACTATGCGAACGGCGCGGGGGAGCGTATTGCAGTACGCCAGCGCGCTTTGCTCCTTCTGGCGCCACGTCCAACAAGTCGCTCGTAAGCCATGGAACCAGGCTGATGACGCCCTGTTGCAAGGATGGCGCAACCGGATGCTGGCCGGCGTAACGCGAGCGAATATGAACAAGCGAAAGCGCACTATCAACAAGAAGTTGTATGTCGTTCTGGATTTCTATCAGTGGTGCCAGGAGCAGGGCTACATCAAAGACATCATCGGAGTCACACCGCCTGGCAAGAATCCGTACCCCATCCGCCTGGTGGAAGTCATTCACCGCAATCAGCGCCGCGTCACCTCTCATTTGTTGTACAAGGTGCGCAAGTCGCCTCGCCTACCGGTTCCCACTGGCGAAGAGGTCGACTTGCTCTACATGCACCTCTCAGGGCCCCACCCTGCTGACCACAGAAATGTTCTGCTTGCCAGGTGGACGCTGGACTCGGGTATGCGCGAGTCCGAGGTGAATGAGCGCACAGTCTCCGAGCTTCCCTCACTTGCACAGTGCCAAGCCATGAAGGACGCTAACCGCATGTACTGGATGCCCATTATCGGCAAGGGCGAAGCGCCGCGCGTGGTCCCCGTTACTGCCGATGTCCTACTCGAAACCCACGCATTTGTCACCACAGTCGATAGCCAAGCGCCGTGTGCACGGGACCAGATGCTCGAGCGGCGCAAGAAGAACTCCAAGGAGGATAAGATTTTCTTGAGCTCCACTCGGGGCGAGCCGCTACGGCGAGAAACCATCTCCCACATCTTCTCTCGGGCGTTCTTGCTTGTAACTGGCAGGCCTGACCGGCGCAACCTCCACTACCATCGACTTCGCGGGAGGTTTACCAGCAAACTGGTTCAGGAGCTTGCCCTGCGAACTCTCGAAGAAGGTCGCTCCGTTCACGACCAGGACGAGCAACGGCTTATTCTTGAGCGTGCGGCCGACATCCTTGGCCATCAGGACCTAGACTCCCTCCGCTATTACCTTAACGTCTTCATCGACCGCGATGATGCCGCCGTGGTCACAGCTGCTGAGAAGTCGCGTCGTATGTGAGGCATCTCGCGCGACTCAAGCCATCTCTGCAAAGCTCTTGGACATCTCAATCGACTTGAGCTCGAGTTGGAGGCTTCAATAAGACTCGTGCCGGCCTAAGCCCCGGGTGGCTTCGGAATCAAACCGAAAACCGTCACTTGAACGTCTCGATGACAACCTCACTACGTCACTGTGGAGTAGTCATCTAGTCTCTCTCTTTTGTGGTACGGGCGTAGCTTCAAACAACTTATGCATGAGTTGCTTGCCAGTAGCCTCCGACCGACTCAGGGCGTCCTGTGTATCTTTCAGACGGTCGCCCAGACCACTTCGCTGCGCCTCGGAACTAGCTAGCCGACCCTTGGTCTCGTCGAGTTCTGCCTGCAAAGTCTCCGCCCTAGATTCGAGCTGCCGCAGACGGGCTTCAACTTGCTTGCATGATTCGACTTGGGTCTGGAGGCTGAAGCACTCGCGCGTCTTGGCCTCCACATGCTCTCTGAGCTCCGCACATTGACGAACCATCTCTGCGAGCTCGCTCTTTGTATCAGCCTCTTGGTCATCAAGCCATGTGACGCGCTCTGCGGCGGCCCGAAGATGCTCCTTGGCAATCGCGATAGCTTGCCTCGCACCTTCCGCCTCTGACTTTTCCGCCTCCAGTTGTTTCGAGAGAGACTCGACTTGAAAGCGAAGCGCTTCAGCCATACCGGACTGCTCTGCAAGAGAAACTCGCAATGCTGCAGTTCGTGATTCCGCTTCGGTCACTGCATGGCAAAACTTCTCGTTCTCTTCAACGAGCAACTCTAGGGAAGCTCGTGCATCCGCGAGTTCGTCTGCGAGCAGGGACGTTCGCTCTCTTACAAGCCTGTCAATTTCGCGTGCTAGCGCACCCAGAACGAGTGGTGATAGTGGGGGTGAACTGCTCGGCTCCGCGTCCCTCCTGGCATCGGCAACCACTCGGTAGTGTTTTACGATGGTCGTGCGGGAGCCCCTCAGCCCCAACTCCTCATGGACTTTTCTGGTCGAAGGCCGCAGCCCCGAAGCCTCGAGTTTTTCGTAGGCCCTTTTGACATCGTCCAATGTGATGCCTCGGCCCGAGGAGGTCCCACCGTGCGTGTCGGCCAATGATGATTTTTCAGACTGCAAAGCTCCTCCAAGGCGCCAGTTGACGCATCCCGGAGTGCTTGGGCGTCTGCGTTGCCGCGCACTGTTTGCAGTCAAATGACCGCTGGCCCTCCTTGCGGGCCATACAAGAGCCAACCAAGTATCGAGGACCCGTAAGGACCCAGTTTTGCCATGGGCGTCGTCAACGCCCGCAGACGGCAGGTCGGAACACCTTCTTGGTTCGCGGCCTTATTGTGACTTCGGTGCACTCACTTGACAACTGGCATTCGCCTTGATTAAACGGACACTTTGCACGTTTTGGGTACCGTACCTGGTACCGTACCTGATACCGTACCGAAAAGCGGGAAAGTAGGTCCGCGGTGGCCTCCCTAGGTGCGCGGTTCTAACCTATACACAACTGTCACAGACGCGGAGCCCATTGCGTCACTTTCTGTCGCTAGCGTATGTCGATTCCATTGCGTTGGGGCGGCGAGCACTGTAGGCAAACTCGCGCGCAATTGGTTACTTGCGAAAGATGAGCGGGTATGAGTTCTCCTGACGAACGTGCCATCGGCATAGCCTTGTCTGGCGGCGGTGTTCGCGCTGTTGCGTTCCACGCCGGGGCCTTGCGCCGTGTGGCAGAAGTGCATCGGCTCCATCAGGTTGTGCATCTATCGACTGTCTCGGGGGGCAGCCTCTTTTCGGGCCTGGTGTTCCATTTCGCTGACTGCAAGTGGCCTTCGAACGATGCGTACCTGAACGAGGTGTTCCCTCGCGTCCGAGAACTGCTTACGAACTCGTCACTACAGAGAAATGCTCTATTACGCCTTGCGCGTCCCAACAACTGGCGCCACCTCTTCTCGCGTGCAAATGTTTTGGCACAGTCACTAGAGAAAGACTGGAAAATTCAGCTACTACTGCGTGATTTGCCCCAATGTCCCGTGTGGTCCATCAACGGCAGCTGTGCGGAGTCCGGTAGGCGTTTTCGATTCAAATCATGCGAGATGGGAGATTACGAATCGGGCTACGCGCAGGTGCCTGAATTCCCACTGGCGGCCGCCATGGCTATGTCGGCCGCTTTTCCTGCTGGCATTGGACCGTTGACCGTAGTCACCAGCAAGTACGCATGGACCAAGAAGGCAAACTGGGGAGCCACGGAAAGCAAGCCGCACATGCCGCAGTTTCCCCGCTTACACCTGTATGACGGCGGCGTCTACGACAACCTAGGTCTTGAACCCCTGTTCGACATCGGAAAACAGCAACTGAAGCCCCCCGAGGACCGCGCCGAGCGGGCGCCTGAAATCGACTATCTGCTTGTCTCTGACGCCGGCCTGGGGTATGCGCGCAAGCCCCTGCCCCATCCCTTAAATCCGTCTCGTCTGCGGCGCGTGGCAGATTTGGCCTTTGGACAAGTCCGCGACCTGCGAGTTCGGGCCCTCATGAACTACTTCGACCAGCATCCTAGTGCGGGCGCGCTGTTGCCGATTGGTTGGGGACCCAGGAAAGGAGAACCTCCGCCTGACAGCGGTCCTTACCTCACGCGCGCAGAAATGCTCGCCGCAGCCGCGCTCGAGACTTCCCTACAGAGGCTATCCCCGGAGCAGTTCGACCTGGTTGCTAGACACGGCTACGAAACTGCGTACTGGGCGACCCTTAACCTACTACCGCCGGCCATGAATGCGCGGTAGTACTGAGGTTCCATTGTGCTTGGGCAGCCCGACCTCGAAGCTCGAAGAACCTGAGCACCTGTAAATTTGTGCTTGAGTGCGCGGCCCGGGACATTCGCGCCGATACGGTCAGTACTACTAGCTCAGTACGTGATACTCGAATTTCGGCCTAGATGAACCTGAAACACCACTATGCACTGCAAAGTCGAAATGCCATCTTTTCCACTGAAGGACGCCCGCGCTAGCAGACTAGTTTCCTGTGAAATCAGGTGCATGATGCGGGGTGTTGCAAGCGGGAGGACATGATGAACAAGCACTTCAGCCGCCAAAACGATGCCCGCCCAGATGTCCCGCCGCGTGCGTATGCCCGTGTCGACCATATTGAGCGCGATGAACTGCGGCCCGAAACTGTCCTGCTAGGAATCGACCTAATCGACGCGCACTGGCTCGAAAATCAGGGCATAGACAATCCCATATTCGACCTGAACCTCCCCCCCGAGAAATTGGTCGACTTGTGGCACGCGCTTGGAAGGTCTCTGGCACCAAATAGTGGCAATCCGCTTGAGAACGCTCCCTTGTATCGCCTCGAACTCGAAGTCACCATTGGCGATACGCTCGCCGAGATTCTTCAGCTTCCCCCCTACCGAGACCCCACCAGACGGCAAGCCGAGGCCGTCATGGAGCGCTCTTGGTTTACGTTGGAATTGAGCCCGAACCTCAATTCAATCACTCCCGCATTGCTCTACGCAGGCATGTTCGCGCCCGCAACGCCTGTCACGGTAAAAGGCGCGATGCCATCTGCGCCCAAAATCGCGACCGCACTCAGCGCGATGTTCACACTCCGCCATTTGCCGCAACTTACGACGAACGGCTTCGCTCGCGAATTGGAGAATCGACCAATCGCAGCCGACTACCTCGCGGCTTACGACGTCGGCCAAGGGAACGCCAGCGCTTTGGTAGAGGACCTCGGGTTGATAGTGCTACCTACCTTGTATTTCGACTTGGGTATGGGCGTGTATCGCAATGCGAAGACGACGCCCTATGACTTGCGGTTCTGTTTCAGCAATGACCCGATGATTGTGCTTTCCCATTGGGATGCAGACCACTGGGCTGGGGCCTATGGAAGTACGGTGAATGGAATCTACCCTGCGCTGAGGCGGACTTGGATTGCGCCGCTCCAGGACGTCGGTCCCACTCACATAGCGTTTGTATATGACGTTCTCAGCGCTGGAGGAAGTTTCCTGATATATACCGACGCCCTCGGGTCTTCGGGCTCCTTAGCATTGCCGCAGAATCGGACACTTCATTTCGCGCGAGGTTTCGGACTTGACAGAAACGGCTCAGGACTGGTTCTAGTGGTTGAGGACGGTAGCTATTCGCCGACACGGAGTTGGATTCTCACCGGCGACTGCGACTATTTGGATTTCATACCAATCTTTCATCCCCTAAATCCGGTAGCCGTGATTGCACCGCATCATGGCGCCGCTCTCGACCCAGCAACGCCTGTGCCGAGCCCTCTAGCGTGGCCATACCGGAGACTCGTGTACTCGTATGGGTATGAAAACGCCCATGGGAGCAAAAAGCCACCAACTCGCCATCCGACGACAAAGTCGGTGACTGCTCACAGAAATGCCGGCTGGAATCACGGCGCATGGACTCTGAAGTCACCGGGCACACCCACTCCAAACGGCGATGTAATCGCAACATGCGAACACGCCCCGGGAACAACGCGCGGCGGAGCGGTCATTGGGTGGAGCAGCGCGCCTGGCCCAATGATTCTGAACTGCCCGTATGGCGTGTGCCACGCTCCGTGCGGACAACGATAGCGGCCGCACTATCCATGTTGCCAACAGACGAGTACAGCCTGGTCAAGGTGCCCCTCTGTAGCAGGACCGACTGGTGCAAATAGCGAATATGGCGCTGTCGCGGCCATGTCGCTGGATTCTGCGAACCTGCCAGATAGATGCACATCAGGGCATCGGCGCAGGAGAGCACGACGGCCCCGATGCCGTGACCATAAAGCACGGACGCTCATTAGACCCGTATCGTCACAGAGGAGCCTTGTTCAGACTTCACCCAAGGATTCGCGTCAAGCTCATACTTTCTAAAGCCAAGGAATCTTTTGTCCCGCTCCTTCAGAACCTGCTTGATGGCGTGCCTCAGCCGGCTTGCCTCTAGCAGGCCGGCATAGGGCAAAGGAAGTCCATATTCTCGGGACTATGTTCGCTCCCGCAAGTTAGTACCTGAAAGTCCAGACCGCTATCAAGAGCGTGGGCATGCAGCGCCTGCAGAGTGTTCGCGTCTACATCGCGGCTCGCAGCGAGGACCCACATATCAAGGCCTGGTTCGCGGCGGTTTGCAATACTGATTTCTGCAATAAGCTCCCGCTCGCTAACCTTGGTAGCGCCGTATCGTTTGCACTCCACAGCGACAAACCAGCCGCCTGCGCGCTCTGAATCAAGGTCTCTGCCATTCTGTTGCCCCGACCGCGCTGCCACAAAGCGCGTTCCTGTAAGCTTGGTCAGCAGCAGGGCACACAGAGTCTCAAAACCGCCCTTGCCAGTCGGCGGCAAGGCTTGAAGCGCATTCATTAGCGCCGTTCCCTCGCTTTTTCGGGCCCCCTTCGCGACTGTCATCCTTTGTCCTCTGCATCCTATATTTTCAGGATTGTCCAGATTGCCTCTTCGGCGCCTGCCTGAAAAACTGACTGGGATGTCATCCCGCGAAGTTCCATCTGTCTGACTGCTCTACTCACCAGACAAGAAAACCACCATTCCGGAAACTAAACAAGATTTCTCCGTCCTTGCGCGTGGTAAGCACACTACGCGGACCTGACGAGCGGAACCAAGCTATTCCAGACGCCCGGGAGGAGTAGTAAGTCGTGGTCTCCTGCGAGTTATATTGCTTGTAGTCATCTGAAATCAGAATCAGCTTGGGCGAGCATCCATATAGTTCAAAAAGCTCCTTACATCGCCCGCTCTCTCTACCGTGATGCGCCGCATTTAGGACGTGAACGTGTTGCACCAACGAGCGAAAGGACGCGTTCGTCGTTAGCAGATTCAACCAGCCCGCTTTCTCCATGTCGCCCGTAAAAAGAAAGTTCCACCCGTGAATGCGCAGGTTCACGATGAGGCTGAGATTGTTCTCATCTTCAAAGAATGGGTAAGGGTTCCACGCCCAAGTCAATCCTAGGCCTGGAAGGTCGGGTACAACTTCTGCGTGTCCGGCTTTGCGACGAAGAGCCATGGTGTCAATAAGAGCGTGAATCCCTGGACCCACTCCCGATTCGGACTTGAGCCTTGCAACTGCGTCCGGCGCCACGGACGGGTTGCCAAGAATGCAGCCAATGGTGATACCGCGCAGCCTCAAGTCCGCGAAGCCGGATGCGTGGTCCTCGTCGAAGTTGGTGATGATGAATAAGTCCAGGTTCGTGACACCGATTGACTGCAGGTGGTGCCCTGGATACCAAGGTTGGCCTCGGAAATCAACAGCGTGACCACAGTCGATGAGCACATACCTTAGTCCCGACGGCGACGGCAGGGTCAGAAGAGCGCATTGGCCATGGTCTACATAGAAAATCTGCAACAGGCCGTCCTGAATCGGGATGTTCATAGACTACTGCTCAATGTGTGTGATGTATTGAACGACTATACGAGTACCAAGACCCTGTGCCCCATGACGCTACAACGTAATCGTTGCCTTCGACGCTTGGATTGAAATGCTCGCAACTGCCCTTTTTGTCGACTACAGGTGTCGACTCCGCAACAAGGATGGTCCCTTTCAACGAACTAAGTTGCTGCTCATCTTTTTCCTCTGGCACCACCGCCATGACCAGGTAGATATGCTCTTTGCTTCCAGCATCTGGCACAGAGTCAAACCGAGTGCTGACCTCCACCATTTGGGCAGGGCTCAGCCCTACCGGCAACAAAAGCTCGAGGAGCTTTGGCGACATGAGGTGAGTGGCTAGTGGAGATTCGGCGACAAAGTCTTTGGGCATAGTTGGTACGGGGAGTGGGTCCCTGTTCACGACGGCGAGCGCGGCCCTTGTTGGAATCCTTGCCAAACCATCTTGGCGACCATGCGCTGCATCGCACCAAAGATGCGCTCGTCCTTAAGCAGCTGCTCCGCAATCTGGTTGTGAGCGTCTTGGGCCTCAATGACGATATCCGTGAAGGCATCCTTGAAGTCGCCCATCGCGAACTGCTCCTCGCTGTTGTTGCGAGCTTGAGCGGCCAGGCGCTCATTATTCGCTAGGTGCCCCTGCCAAGTGGTGACTGCACCGAGGAAGTCCGCTTCGGTGATGTGCCCTGAGAAGAGGTCATTCATCTTGGAGACGATTTCGCGCAAAGCCTTTTTCTCGTCCTCCGGGGCTGCGCCTGTGCCCGCCTCACCCAGACCGGGTAAGTTGACCACCTCGGCCGCTTCGAGGTCGAGCTTTTGCTCGGCCACCTTCTGCAGGCGGTAGTGCGTGAGCTTGACGTCGGCGTCCAGTTCGAGACGGTGCTTGTCCTTGCCGTGGGCGGCCAGGCGCGGCATCAGGTTTTTGCCGAAGACGAACAGCTTCTCAAGCTCCGGGTCGTCGTAGGGGACGATTTGAGACAGGAACTCGTAGAGGCGCAGAAAAGAACCCAAGTCCTTGCGGAACAGGTCCTGCGGCTCCGATTCGAGGTCCTCGTAGCGGTCAAAGGCGGGCTTGAGCACCCCGTGGAGCGCGCCCTGCGTCTTCACCTTCGGGTTGAAGAACGCCTGGGCAAACTGCTCAACCTCCGACCAGAAGTAGACGCCCGCCTTGTTGAGCTTGGTCATGAGCTCGTGGACGATGTTCGGGTCGGTCACGTCCTCGAGTTGAGCAGTCCGGTAGTACGGCTGGAAGCTCGAAAGAATCTCGTCCGGCTTGTTCATAAAGTCCAGGACGAAGGTGTCCTCCTTGCCCGGGTACATGCGGTTGAGGCGAGAGAGGGTCTGTACGGCAAGAACGCCTGACAAGCGCTTGTCGACATACATCGTGTGCAGCAAGGGCTGGTCAAAGCCCACCTGGTACTTGTTGGCCACCAGCAGGATGCGGTACTCCTCCTGCTTGAAAGCCTCGGACGGCTCCTGGCCCTTGATGTCGTTCATGCCGGACTCGGTGAACTCGTTCGGACCCGAATCCGGGTCCTGCACCGAGCCCGAGAAGGCCACGAGGGTCCGCATGTCCGTATACCGCTGGTCCTTCAGGTACCGGTCAATGGCGAGCTTGTAGCGCACTGCGGCCTTACGACTGTCGGTGACCACCATGGCTTTGGCCTGACCCCCCAGCTTGGTCGCCACGTGCTGACGGAAGTGCTCGACGATGACGACTACCTTCTGCGCGATGTTGTGGGGGTGCAGCTTGGCGTACTGCGCGAGGGCCTGCTTGGCCTTCTTTTGCGGCACGAGCTTCTCGTTTGCCACCGCACCCAGCTGGTAGAAGGTGTTGTAGGTCGTGTAGTGCTTCAACACGTCCAGGATGAAACCCTCTTCGATGGCCTGGCGCATCGAGTAGACGTGGAAGGGTATCGGGGCACCCTCCGGCCCGCGACGCCCGAAAAGCTCAAGCGTTTTGGCCTTCGGCGTCGCGGTGAACGCGAAGTAGCTGATGTTGGGTGGCCGTTTGCGGGCCTCGATGGCCATGGCGACCATGTCTTCGGAAGTCAGGTCTTCCGGGTCGATGTCCAGGTCGGTCTCGACTTCGACGGGCTCCCCGTCAACGACCTCGACCACCTTCTGTTTGGTCTTGCCCTTCGACAAAGCCTCCCGCAGCTTGCGCGCGGCCGAGCCGGACTGACTGGAGTGCGCTTCGTCCACGATGAGAGCGAACTTGCGGGTACCGAGCTCGGACACCTTGTCCAGAATGAACCCGAACTTCTGCAGCGTCGTGACCACAATGGGCGCACCCTCGTTCAGGGCCTTGGCAAGCTGTGCGCTGTTCTCCGAGATGACCTGAACCACCCCGGCCTTGTGTTCGAACTGGCTGATGGTCGCCTGCAGCTGCTTATCCAGCACGCGGCGGTCCGTCACGACGATGACGGTGTCAAACACCTTCTCGTCGCTGGCCGTATGAAGGTTCGACAGTCGATGCGCAGTCCAGGCGATGGAGTTCGACTTACCCGAACCCGCTGAGTGCTGGACCAAGTAGGACTCCCCAACACCTTCCTTAGCTGCGGCGCTGATGAGCGACTGCACAGCTACCAATTGGTGGAACCTTGGGAAGATGAGCGATTCCTTCGTCACCTTCTTGCCGCCAGGCCCTTCGACCTCTTTGGTTTCGAGGTGCATGAACTCGCCCAGCACTTCAAGCCAGACCTCCCGCTTCCAGACGTATTCCCAGAGGTAGTAGGTGGGATACCCCTGGTCCGGGGGGGCGGGCGGGTTGCCGGCACCGGCGCTCATGAGGTCGATGCCGTCAGGGCGCCCCATGTTGAAGGGCAGGAAGTGCGTATCTTCCCCTGCCAGCTTGGTCGTCATGAACACGAGGTCCGTCGACACTGCAAAGTGCACAAGGGCCCGAGTTTTGAACTGCAGTAGCGCCTCGAGCTCCTTGGACTTCTGGTCCTTGGGAGTGCGGTCTTGCTTGTACTGCTTGATGGCATCCGCAACGTTCTGCGTAAGGTCAGTCTTGAGCTCGGCCGTAGCCACCGGCAAGCCGTTCACGAAAAGCACCAAATCGATGCTGTTCTCGTTGTGGAGGCTGTAGTGAAGCTGGCGGACAACCGTCAGGCGGTTCTTGTCGAAGAGCTCCAGCAGCTTGGGGTTCTTGTTGTGGGCCGGCCGGAACTGGCAGAGCGAAAACTTTGCGTCGACGTCCTTGAAGCCATGCCGGAGCACGTGGAGGGTGCCATGCGTGTCCAGCTGCTTCGCCACACGCTTGACGAAGACCTGCTCGGACTGTCCGTTGTGCCAGCGCTTGAACTTGGCCCACTCGTTTGGCTGTGTCTCCTGCACAAAAGCCAGGAGGTCTTCAACCAGGAGGGCGTACTCCTTGGAGTAGCTTGAAGCCTGCTTCGGGTGGGTCTTGACAGACCAGCCCTGAGTTTCAAGTTTGGCGCAGAGCTCGTTCTCGAAGACACGCTCGGTGTGAAGATTGTTCGACGTGGCCATCAAAACTTTCCTCCAACTCCACGCTCAAACTTGGAGAGCCGCCACCAAGCGCGAAAGATTGCTGCAATCAGCAGGACTCCGGCTACGCCGAAGACGTACAGGAGAGGTTCGTGAAGCATCACAACTGCCGTACCAAGCAATGGCCCAAGCCGAAGCCACTCTATTCCGCTGAACACAAGGACGGCGAACCCCTGCAACAGCAGCAGCAATGCGAATCCTCCAAGGACCGTTCGATGCAGACGCTTCCATTCGGCCACATAGTCGCTGTCGGTCCGCTTCGCTTTGACGGCTAGAAATAAGTTGATGAAGCTGAACAAGACATCCTCCGCATGTGATTCTTGATGTAGAGACCTGATTTAGACGTGGGCGCCTGGCCTCTTCGCCAGAAACTCGTTCAAGAGCCTGCACCTGCTGAGCACATCCAATACCCCCAAAACCGCTTGGTTGGCTTGCAGGGCTTCGACCTGGGTAGATGGCTTCTCACCGTAGCGAACGGCAGGAGAGCACTCAGCCATGGAAAGCAATCCCTGGGGGACGTCCGCCTCAAAAACTGCCTTCATCAGGCCTGCAAGATGCCTGAGGTTGTGCCCGTTGGGGCCGCCAGTTGGGTAGGCTTGGTCAGCCAGCTCCAGAAAGCCCTTGAAGGTTTTCTCAACGGCCTGCTGTGCGCCCCATCTCGCCTGTCCAAACCGGCCGCCCAGCACGTCTTCAGTCGAAGCTTCGTGGTCCGCGAGTGCCATATCCAGCAGTGTGGAGCGGGGTGCTGCGTCTCGCCACATCAATGCTTTGATGGCAAACTGGTACAAGGAGAAGAACTCGAACAACTGCGCATCTGTCAACCGATGCGCCATGCCCTGCGGTAACTTGTCCACCATTCGCAGCGTGTTCACGGTGGCCGGCCGACCCTTCAAGCCGATGTTCGAGTCAGCGCTTTCCAAGTTTCTGTCGATGTAGAAACTCACGCGACCAAAGATGACGGGTACGCGAGCCCTCCACACCGCGTTACCCAGCTGCACCGGAAAGTGCCCGATTGAACCGGGCATGTTTAGCTGTTCGCCGTACGTACCTTCGTACCACCGGTACGCTTTGGCCATCAGCACATCCCCTGTGTATCCGGGGCGGTCGGCAAGCTCTTTTGCAGGAAGTGCGTTGCCAGACCACTTAAACGCCTCCCAGAACAACCTCCCCGCCAGCAGAGGCCGTTGATAGGGCTTCTTCCCGCGTGCAGTGAGAGTCGCGTCTACGGCGAGCATGAGCTGCTCAAACTCAGCTTCAGACTGAGGGAGCTGAGCCCAGGTGAAGAATTCGTCTTTCACCTGAGCGCCCCGAAATCAAGCTGTCCCGTTACGGCCGCAGCAATCAGCGAAGAACGGTACTCCTTCAGGAGTGCGAGGTGGTTCGTCAGATGGGACGTGAGCTGAATCGCTTGCTGTTCCCACAACTCAAAGCAAGCAACCAGTTCCACCTGCTCCTCTTTCGAGGGGACAGGAATAGCTTGGTTTGCCCATTGCTCCGTTCTAAGCACCTTGGTTCCATGCGCGGATTCTTCAGTGAGCGAGAGCATCAGGGATTGCAGACCTCGCAGAGTCCACGCCAAGTACCGCGAGGAGATACGTCCCTTTGGCCTCATCGCCTTCATGTCTTGGTTGATGGTGACTTCCACGGCATTGAGGGCGACGGGAAAAGTGTGGGCCAGTATCATCCCGCGAACGACGACCAGAACTGATTCGGGGGGTAGAACCTTCAGAGACGTTGCGTCAAGGGCATGTTGAGAGACATGGTCTTGACTGTCGTAGATTTCGAACCGCTTCATATCCTTCGGAGACACCCACGGGATATCACCGGCCCAGAATAGCTCGTTGTCCTTTGAAGGAGTCATGCCTCCGGAGAAAGATGCAAGATGCTTAAGCGGTACGAGGGCCCAGTCTTCACGTACCGCCTCGAAGCCTTTCTCGACCGCTGGCGCGAGCGGTGCGCCTGCCACCAATCCCTCCACAACTGCAGCACCTAGACGTGAGTAGAAATGCGCCTGGGCTGCAACCAAAAGCCTTTCCTTCTCTGCAATCAATGCGTCAATACGCGCCGTCTGCTCGTCGAGGAAGTTGGCGATTCGCTCCTGCGTCCCTAGGTCCGGAATCAAGAGATAGTCGTCCTGCAGAGTGTTGAAAGGGACGGCTTGCCCGTCACGAATACCCTTCTTGTGCCGAGCCAGACTTTGGACAAAACCGTCTGACTTCAGGAGATGCTTGAAGAAATTTGGGTGTACGTCTCGCTGGGGACTGAGGACGGTGTAGGCTGGGCTCAGGATTCCGCGATATCCGGAGTACTCCAAACCACCTTCAAATGACCGAAGACTGATGACAAAATCACCAGGCTCGACCAGCTTGAAAAGCGAGAGGTCGCTACTAACAGCTTCCATCGTTTTGAAGTCGAGCAGGGTCTTGGGAACAACGCCTGCATGCTGGGTAGCTGCTAGCGGCTCTTCTCCAGGATGGTTCTTCTCATTTCGTTCGCGAAACAAGTAGCGGATTCGCTTAAGAGACCAGTCGGAGGAACTGGAGTTCATACCAAAACCCCCTTCATCAGCTCCACGAACCGCTTCTCCATCTCCCGAATCTCGTCGGCAATGATGTGCGGCGAGCGCGGCGGCTTGTAGACGTAGAAGTAGCGGTTGAAGTTGATTTCGTAGCCGACCTTGCCGACCTGGCCGTCTTTCTCGTCGACGACCTCCGTGTTGACGTAAGCGTCCGGCACGTGGGGGAGCACCTCGCGCTTCATGTACGCGTCGATGCTTTCACCCAGCGGCACGTTCTCCGTATCCCGGAGCTCGGGGTCGTAGGGCTTCTGGCCCTTCTTGAGCTTGACCTTGAGCTCTTTGCCGGGCTCCGGCGGGCGGTCCACAGTCACCTTCCTGTAGCCAAACAACGTGTTCTCGAAGACCTTTGACGCCACGCGAGGCTGCTCGTCGTTGGAGGAGGGTTCCTGGCCCTGCTTTGCCCGCTCGACAAACTCGCAAGAGAACGCAGCCTGGTCGACATTGCCCGAGTACACGCGAACGATTTCCTCGAGCTGCTCGTCGGTGATGTAGACGCGCTTGTTGCCGAGGCTCTTCTTCATCTTCGCGTACATGCGTGTCGCATCGATGAGCTGAACCCTGCCGCGGCGGTCTGCTTTCTTGTGATTCGAGAGCAGCCAGACGTAGGTCGCGATGCCCGTGTTGTAGAACAGGTCGTTCGGCAGCGCGATGATGGCTTCAAGGAGGTCGTTCTCCAGAATCCAGCGCCGGATTTCGGATTCGCCAGAGCCTGCATCGCCCGTAAAAAGCGGCGAGCCATTGAGCACGATGCCAATGCGTCCACCTCCTTCTGCAGCCGGCCGCATCTTCGAGATGAGGTGCATCAGGAACAGCAAGGAGCCGTCGGAGACGCGAGGAAGGCCAGGGCCAAACCGACCCGCGTAGCCCTTGCTCTCGTGTTCAGCCTTGACGACGTCCTGGACCTTTTTCCAGTCCACGCCGAACGGGGGATTGGCCGCACCGTAGTCGAACTTCTCGCCCGCGAAGCCGTCCGCTGACAAGGTGTTGCCACGCACGATGTTCTTGGGGTCCTGACCCTTGATGAGCATGTCCGCCTTGCAGATGGCGTAAGACTCGTCGTTGAGCTCCTGGCCGTAGAGGCGAATGACGGACGAGGAGTTGATGGACTTGGCTGTCGCCTCGCCCACGGAGAGGATGCCTCCCGTGCCCGCCGTCGGGTCGTAGAGCGAGCGCACCACGCCTGGCTTGGCCAACGCTTCGTCGTCGCCGGCAAACAGACAGTGCACGATGAGCTGAATCACCTCGCGCGGGGTGAAGTGCTCGCCAGCCGTTTCGTTCGAGGCCTCGGCGAACTTGCGGATGAGCTCTTCAAAAACCAGGCCCATCGTCTCGTTGGGGACGACGTCCGGGTGCAGGTCGATGGTCGCGAACTTCTGCACAAGCTGGAACAGCAGGTCCTTCTCCTCGAGCTCGGCCACACGTTCGGTGAACTTGAATCGCTCGAACACGTCCCGGGCGTCCTCAGAGAACTCCCCTAGGAAGGACACCATGTTGGGGCGGATGTGCTTCTGGTCCGCGAGCAGTCCAGGCAGGGTGAACTGACTCGTGTTGTAGAACGGCTGCTTGCTCTTGCGCTTAAGGAAAGGGTCCAGGTTGACGCCGCTCTCCTTGCGCTTTTCGTACTCTGCCAGCACGTCGCCCTTCGTGCTCTCAAGCACGCAGTCCAGGCGGCGCAGGAGCGTGAAGGGGAGGATGACCTTGCCGTAGTCGGCCTGCTTGTAATCCCCTCGAAGGAGGTCGGCTACGGACCAGAGGAAGTTTGCGAGTTCGGAAAAGTTTTGGGCCATGAATTCCCTGGTTCAGGTCTTGTTGTTGGACGGGGCAGCGGGCGGTGCCGCAAGGTCGGGCTGGCGCGCCGCGTAGTCGCGCACCATCACCTCGAACATGTTCGTAAGGCTGCGGTGCTCACGCTCGGCACACTTCTCCCAGAGCTGACGCACCTCGGGCGTCATCTTCAAGGTCGTGGCCTCGGTCTTGCGTTTTGGGCGGGGCATACGGGGTGTAGAGGGGAGTTTTATTTCAAACGGATATACGTTATCACGCGCTTTCCGTGGAGAGCAACCTCAGTCGAGCCTGGTGGGCGTTAAGGGTCCCGACAAGGCGAGTGCGGCACTCTTTGTCTAGTTTTGTCATCGGTTTTGATAATTTCCATTCCTGGTGACAAAACATGAAAGGACGGGCCCCCGAGCAGCTGTCGGCAGGTGACTACCGGACGGCCGGAGCCCCACGCCGTTTCGCGCGACGGCGCCGCGATTTCTAGCTCCGTGGCGCGCGTAAGCCTTTGGAATTCATGGATTCACCTATCGAAATGCGTTTTTCGCTTTTGGTAGGTGAATTGGTCATATCCTCCGCCCACGCCCTCTCAGACTCAGTCCAGCAGCAGTCCCGCTTAGCCTCGTACCCCTACAACTCGAGCTATCGCGAGGCAGGCTGCGCATTCGCATCCTCCTTTGCGCCCGGGCCTTGCTTTTGCTCTGAGAGAGCATGGACACTTTAGGCATATGGCCCCCGCATCACCACATACCCCCGACCTGAGCTCACCCTCCCAGCTGAAAGCCGCGTTCCGGTCCAGGCTCAATGAATGGGACCTGAACTCAGTAAAGCTGAAGATGCTCGATGCGGTCTTAGAGAACTGGCTTGAGGGAGACCAAGCAGAAGACGTAGACCACTTTCGCCAGCGCCACCGCCGCCACATAGGGCCGCTCGATGATTTGTTGAACCGTCAACTGGTGACACATGGCGCCGCAGGCAAGTTCTACGAGCCCAGGTTCCTGGCCTTCTGTCTTCTCTTGGTCAATGGCAATCGCACTGCAGTCAAGCTGCGCTTGGTTATGGACCGTCTCTTCCGGCTAGTTAAGCACTTTCTTGCCGAGCGCCCTATTCGCCTTCATCGCTCGACCACCCAAGTGCGGGAACAACTCCCGCAGGAGCTACGTCCTCTCTTGCTTCCCGCCGTCAAGCTCTTGTCCGAACCCAGTACAGGAATCTCTCTAGGAAGCTTGAACACCCCCTACCCTGACCTGAACTTCTCCGACAACCTGCTGCGCTACAACAGCCCAACCCAGCTGGTATGGAACTTCCTGAAAGACCATCGCGGGAATGGCAGCCAGTATTTCGTGGGCATGGCACCCGTGGTGATTCCCTTCGAGCTCACGCGTCTCCAGGTTGCTTCCGAGGCTCACGCAAGCGCAACCAAGGCTGTCAACAGCTTGGCGTCCAGTCCTGATACAGCAGTCTCACAAGCCCGCGCAGCGCTTGAAGCATGCTTCAAGCAGATTCTGGGACCAGGTCACCCACGTCTTGAGGACAAGCTTCCACGCCAATCAGAGGCAGTACTGAAGCTACTGCAGCTGAGGGGCGAATTCTCAGTGCTTGGTGAGCAGGTCCTCGGAGTCATGAAGGCGATTGGTGACATAAGGAACAAGTTCGGCGACGACCATGGTCACCCCCCAGGGTTTGTTGGTGTCACACGTTCCGAGGCACAACTCACAGTAGGCACGGCCCTCCACCTGTGCGAGTTCCTTTTGGAACGATGGGAGGCTGTTCGTTCGATTCCGCAGACTTCGCTTGCGACCAGCACAAAGGCAGCATAGGCTCAAGGTACGACGAACGCGACCTTGTTTGAACAGAAGGTCTCGAAAGTGACGGTAACGACATATGAGCTCCCTGAGGTGTCACTACCGCCCTCATCTGAGCGGACGGGCGGTACGCAATTGACGTAACCTGATTGAGCGTTGTTGATGGTGGTCGAACTCGTCTCCAACCGTTCGGCGCGAGAGCAAGCGTCTCCAGAGATTACAAGGCACTACTCTGTCCATCACGAGGTGGGCAATTGCAGGTTATCTTGCCGGCCTTTGTTCAGGCGAGTGGGTGCACGTAGAGGACTAGAGCGAGCGTCCCTTGAGAAACTAGAAGCTCGACTAGCTCCCCTCGCTTCATCCCGAAGGAGCGGATGAAAGCGAAGCGCGAGCACCGCGTCCCCCTTTCTGACGCTGCCTGGGAGATTCTGGAGAGCCTTCGCGGGCTTCACGACACCCCGTACATCTTCCCCGGCTCTCGGCTCACCAGCCTCTCAGACGCGACCCTCAGCAAGGTACTCAAGGACTTGAAGATTCAGGCGGTGCCGCACGGCTTCCGGTCCACCTTCAAGGATTGGGCCGTGGAGTGCACCAACTACCCCTCAGAGATGTCCGAGATGGCCCTGGCCCACGTTGTTGCCGACAAGGTGGAAGCGGCCTACAGGCGTGGGGACATGCTCGAGCGTCGCCGTCAGATGATGGATGACTGGGCCAGGTTCTGCCAGCAGGAATGGTCGACCGGGACCGTTGTCCCGATTTCGTCTGCCGGAGCAAGGGCTGCGGCGTGATTTGAGCGAATCGACCCATCCGATGCGATGGGATAGCCGGCCGGTCCTTCGGGCCAGCCATTTGGAAGCAAGCCACCTAACCTGGAGGTTCACATGGCGCAGCAGCAAACGAACGAGGCTTTTTCAGACCGGCGAGTTTTCTTGGTTCAGCAGCCGGACGACACCGAGGTGATGGTCACCCAGTCAGATGATGGGCCGACCTTCATCCGGATTGGTGAGGGTTGCTCCGATGCCTACCTGACGAAGCTCTGGGGAGAGCGCCGCCGGTTCCCATCGTTGGAGCTTGAACAGTTGTTCTCAGCGCGAGCAGGTCAGACCATCCAGATTCAATGACGGCATGACCTGCTGCGGGGGCATCGCCTCTGCAGTCCTGTGCCTCTGTATTGCCCCAGCTAGGCCCGCGAACCGAAAAGCGGGAGACCTTCACCCGCCTGCTGGGGCTCCTCATGAAGGGCACCGGAAGGGGTGCAATGAAGTACGTCGGAAAGCTCGCGAAGCCCATTGTGAGGCGGCCCCTCGGTCTCTTTGCTACCGAGGAGGATGTCAGACAGGTAGCCGAGACCGAGGTCGCCGAAATGGCAGAGCGGCTCCCTCTGCTTGAGGCTGCTCATGGTGTGCAATCGGGCGACTGTTTCAGCTTGGCCCTCAGCCTTGCCAAGACTCATGTCCCAGGGTTCAGGGTCTGCCAACCTGCCGGCCGTCCAACCGAGTGGGGGTCGTTCGACAAGGCAGAGCTGAGGCTAGGGTCGTCCTCGTGCCTGGTGCCATCGTGGGCGGTGTGCAGGTCAAAGCGCCCGGGGTCTCTCGCTGAGGCCGTTCCTCGGACGGCTGGACCGTATCTCCAACACCAGGGCAATCCAGAGGGACGGAGCTGGCCCACGGTGTGTTTCAACCACCAGGGCCCAGGCAGACAATTTTGCGACCAGGCATGCGCGCGCGACCGTAGGCACTTCGCCCCACCCGTAGAAGATGGTGCATCCGTACCGGTAAGCCCCTCCGGTTTCAGTGCCGGTGGAGATGGTGAAGGTCTGGTGCGTGCGGGTGCCGATGAACCTCCGCTGAATGCTTGTGGGCATGGCTGTGTGGGCCCGTGGGAAACACATCATGATGGTGGTCGTGATGACCATCGTCGTGTGTATGGGCATGTTCATGCTCCAGTTCCTCATGAACATGCTCATGCTCGTGAGATTCGGCCAGATGGAGCACAACCCCGGCCAGCATCAGCGCGCCGCCAAGCCATAGGAGTGCACCGCCTCCGCGCTCACCCAGCGCGAAGGCGCCCGCCGCGCCGATGAAGGGCGCAAATGCGAACACCGAGCCGGTGCGGGCGGCGCCGAATCGGCGTTGGGCCAGCAGGTAAAAGCGCAGGCTGAGGCCGTAGCCAGTGGCACCAATGGCCAGCAGCGCCAAGGCAGCGCTCCAGGCGGGCACGGGCTCCGACAGCAGCCACGCGAATGTGAAGGTGGCCAGAGCCCCGAGCGTGGCCTTGACCAGCACCACCTGCCCGGGGTCTCGGTCAGCCACGCCGCGCGAGAGCGTGTTGTCCACGCCCCATGCAGCCGTGGCCAGCAGCACGGCGAGCAGGCCCAGTAGCTGCGCATCACCTTGCAGCCCCTGGTCCAGTGCCAGCAGAACGCCACCCGCCAGCAGCGACAGCATGGCGAGCACCACCCGGCGGTCGACCGTTTCGCCGTAGAGGCGCCAAGCCAGCACCGCCGTGAACACCGCCTCAAGCGTGAGCATCAGCGAGGCCGAAGCGCCGCTGGTGTTCTGCAGCCCCCAGGCGAGCGCCACGGGTCCCAGCACCGCGCCAAAGAAGGCCATGGCCAGAAGCCGGCCGGCATCGCTGCGCCGCAGACGCGCCTCCCGCTCGGGCGGGCGCCGCATGAAGAGCGCCGCCAGCGCCGCACCCGCATACAGCAGGCCGGCGGTGGTGAACGCGCCCAGCCCCTTCCCCCACCACTGGACGAAGGGCGTGCTGAGCCCGAAGAGGGCGGCCGCCAGCAGAGCCAGCAGCCCGCCCCTGAGCACCGGGTTGCTCAACCGGCGCGTCATGGCTTACTGGCCCGTGAAGTTGGCTGCGATGAAGTTGCCGGGGTGCGAGAAGAAGATGTAGAGCGTCTGCTTCGACTTGTCGGTGGCAGCCGGGTTGCTGAAGGCGACCTTCCACTCCTTGCCCTTTTTGCCGTCGACCAGCTCGAGCTTCTCGAGTTTGGCTGCCTGCCAGGAGCTCTCGAGCTTGCCGCTCTTGACCAGGGCGGCGCGCCGCTGGTTGGCGCAGTCGGTCACGACGGCTTCGGTGGCGGGCTTCTTGCCGTGGAAGTGGCAGCTGCCGCCTACATCGGCCAGGGCCACAGGGCTGAAAGCAGGCAAAGCCAGGAGGGCGACAGAGAGAAGAATGGATTTCATGAGGGGACTCCGTTGGTACGTTTGAGTGAATGAGGTGGTTCAGATGCCGCTTCGGCTCTTGTCTTCGGTGTTCTCCACGTCCATGTCTTCATGGGCGTGGCGGTGCTCGGCGGCCGGGAAACGGAAGCTGTCGGGGTGGGCGTCGTGCTGGTACCCGTGAAGTTGGGTGAACAGCAGGTACACGCCCCCGTAGAACAGCGCCAGGTTGGCCGCGTAGCTGAACCGCTTGAACGAAGGCCGGTGGCGCCACAGGGCGAGGGCACCCACCATGACCGTCAACGCCGCTATCTGACCCACCTCCACGCCCACGTTGAAGCTGAGGATGCGCCAGAGCATGGCCACCGGGTCATCGCCCAGCGGCAGTTGCTGCAGGCGCGTCGACAGGCCAAAGCCGTGCAACAACCCGAAGATGAAGACGGCCCCCAACAGGTTGGGCGATGCCATCGAGAAGTGCTTCTGAAAGCCGCCGTTGTTGTCGAAGGCCTTGTACATCACGCTCAGCGCGATGATGGCGTCGACCAGGTAGTAGTTCCAGGTGATTTTGAAGTACGTGGCAAAGATGAGGGTGATGCAGTGCCCGATGGTGAACACCGTGACGAACTTCGCCACGTCGCGGAACGTGGTGAGGAAGAACACCACGCCGAACAGGAACAGCAGGTGGTCGTAACCGGTGAGCATGTGCCGCGCACCGAGTTCGACGTAGTGAAGGTAGCCAGCTTCGAGCATGCGCTGCTGGTCCTCGGGTGAGATGCCATGGGCTGCGGCCAGTATGGGCAGGAGCCCCAGCAACAGCACCAGCAAGTGCTTTGGGTGAGAGATGTGCATGTTGATTTCGGATAGGGGTTGACCGCTTCGCACGCGGGCAAAGCGGTGGCCTGCGCTGCGCGCAGGCAAACAAGGGGGATGTATTGAGGTAGGCGGCTCGTGCCGCTATCCGGGTCCGAACCCGGTGTCAGGCGCGGGCGCTGGGCGGGCGCAGCAATCCGTCAAGGAAGACGGTGGGAGGCCAGACATCGCGGGCCAATGGCGCCGCATCCGACGGGGCGTCGAATGCCATGGTCGACGTCAACGCATCCAGCGCCGAAGGCTGGAACCCGTCATCGGCATGGAAATGTGGACCGCTGTCTGCGTCGGATGACAGGTGCAGTGAAGCGTCGTCGTGGTGATGGTGGTCACGGTCCTGTTGGTGGACCGTCATGTGCTCAATCTGCTCACCCCTGGCCTCAATACCGATGGGCGTCAGCCACGCCATGCTCTGCCAGAGCATGAGGACGATGAGCAGCAGTGACCGAACCCCTGTGTGCATGAAGTCGATTGTAGAGCCCTTCAACTGTCGCCTCCGCGGGGTCAGCGATGAGGTGTGGCCGCGTTTGACCTCCTTCGGCCGGAAAGGCCAATCAAAGCGAGCGGACAGTTACTCGGAGACGTTCAGGGTCGACCCTGGTTGTCTCTAGTCCGTTGCCTAAAGGTGGGCCAGAAACGCCGTTCTATAAACAGAAGCCGCCTTTTTTACAGCCACCTTTGCCCAGCAGGCTAAACCTCGCCTGGATGGGTGCATTGATGGGTGGAAAAGAAAAAGCGGCCCGGAGGCCGCATGTTTCCTTGATTCGTGGCGGAGAGGTCGGCATCCAAACCAATTACCGTGGCCACCACTCTTCGATTGAACGCGTCATTCATGTTCAAGAAGTCCGTGAAGTAGATTTGCTCTCATTGAAAAAGCCCTACCAACGCAATATAGGCGGGCTAGGTATGGTCAGCCCTGCCCTCATGGCATCCTCGGCTCGACGAGACGTCTGAGCGCGACCGCAATCCGCTCTGCCATGCCCGGCGCTGCTATGCCAAAGCGCTCGTCGGTGAGGACTACTCGGTCGCGCACTTCCCTTGGCCAACCTTCATCAGTGTCATCAAGCGCCAGCCAGCCGCGTGGCCGTCGGCGCGCGACGTCATCAAGCACTTGCTGTCCTCTCGGCCGTGCGACGAATGAAGCTTCATTCATTTGGCTATGGAATGTCGCCCCAAGAACGCGATTGCGCAGAGCCGTCGGCAAGCGCTTTGCTGCACCGTAACAGCCGTATGTCCGAGTCCACGACGTGCTCAGCACGATACCAACTTCAGGATGGGGTGCCATTAGCTCATCCAGCAACGTGGCGTGTTCGAACAATGTGAAACCGGGCGGTCCTGCATATGCGCCTCGCTTCGGATGCCAAAACACGTTCTCGCGGTGGAGAACACCATCAAAGTCAAGGTACAGCACCGGCTCCCCATACCCCTTGGGCAGGCGAGCTCCAAGCGGCGAGCAGCGCTCAACTGCGAGAGGTGCTCTTTGCACAATGGCGCAATCCATTTTTCCCACTTCAAACCCGACACAGCGGCACGTCATTTCCCCAATTCAAACGCGAGCTCCCCCACCAGCTCCGAAGCGACGGGCTCCAAGAACGAGTCCAAGGGAACGAGTTCACCATCACCATCAAGCGCAAGGAACGCAAGGTGCCCTTCTGAGTAGCCCTTAGAGCTCGCTCGCCACAAAGCACGAACCGTTCGCAACAGCACCCCTAAAGTTGGGTCGATGTCAACCCTGTAAACAGCAATACGGCAGTCACTGGGAGTGGTCTCTATAAGGTCGATGAGACTTTCCTCCCAGGACACCAATAAGACTCGAGAGGCGCGACCCGCTTGGGACATTTGGGTAGAGACGAACATGTACCAAGGCAAGGCCTTGAAGTCGGCGACCACAGCGCGCCAGTACGTGTCGCCCCGTCCAGCGAGTGCTGTCATGCCGGCATCCATGAAGCAGGGGGCAGTAACGAACATATTCGAACGGGTGGGCAACCAGAAAGCCGCATTCTGCCTCAAACGAATCCACTCCGCCTAGTCCTAAACGAACACTCTGGGGGTGGCAACACCTCCTCGCGAAGTACACGCGCCTTTAAAAATACTGGCGGCTAACATTCTTGCGCTGCGCGCCGCAAATAACTGGAGCACCAGGGGACTCGCTGAACACGCTCGAGTCGCCCGTAGCACTCTGTATCGAATCGAGAACCTGAGATTTGAGACGGTAAGTCTGAAGACCGTAGACAGCATTGCTCGAGGACTTGGCGTCCGGACGGCCTCACTATTTGCAGCCCAGCCTTGCACCCGAGACGTACCCGAGTGTCCTGCCACAAGACTTCTAGCGAAGAACCTTGCAGCCAAGCGCTCGGAGCAGGGTTTAACCCAAGAGCAACTGGGCGCGGCGTCAGGTGTGAGCATGTATCTTGTGGCTCACATCGAAAGAGGCGCGAGAAGCCCGGACTTGGTAACGGTTGAGCGCCTTGCGTCTGCGTTAAAGGTTTCCATAGAGGTGCTACTGACGCCCTAAAGTCACCAGCGGACCATTCAGTTTGACGTACGCGAGCATCACGAAATCATCGGTGAAGTCCGGACAGAAACCTGGACCACGCACCGATGCGAAGCCCCCGGCGAAAATGCCCGGTCTCGGCGACGACTTTCCCACCGCGTCGTGCGTTCGTCGCAAGCGACGCCCGACGCCGTGGAAAAGTCTCCTTCCGTTTCAGTCTTGGAATCTAGGAACCTTGATAGGGGTAGGTACTGTGCAGAGCTCCCGTTCGTCAATTGCTCGAACCAACTGCTCCGCTCGCCTTGCGGGAAAGGCTTCCAGGGCTCCTGAAGGGTTGTCACAAAACCACGCGTTCTTCCAGTTCTACGTGGCGCCGCCGACCGCGCCGGGCGGCCGGGGCACGCTGAGCTGCCAGCTGTACCAGCGCAGCGCCGACATCTTTCTGGGCGTGCCGTTCAACATCGCCAGCTACGCGCTGCTGACCCACATGCTGGCGCAGCAGTGTGATCTCGACGTGGGTGAGTTCATCTGGACCGGCGGCGACTGCCACATCTACAGCAACCACCGCGAGCAGGTGGAGCTGCAGCTCTCGCGCACGCCGCACCCCTATCCCACGCTGCGCATCAAGCGCCGCCCGCCGTCGATCTTCGACTACGAGCTCGACGACTTCGAGATCCTCGACTACCAGCACCACCCCGTCATCAAGGCGCCGGTGGCGGTCTGAGGCGGGGCTGTGCTCAGTCGCCCGCAGCTGATCGGGCTGGTCGCGCTCACGCTGATGTGGGGCGTGAACTGGCCGATGATGAAGCTCTCGCTGCAGCAGATGACGCCACTCATGTTCCGGGCGAGCACCATGCTGCTCGGCGCGGCCTGGCTGTTTGTCTATGTGGCGCGGCGCGGTGAACGGATGTGGCCCACGCGCTCCGAGTGGGCCACGATCGCCGCGCTCGGTCTGCCCAACGTGCTCGGCTGGCACACGCTGTCGATCTTCGGTGTGCAGGCGCTGGCTTCGGGTCGCGCCGCCATCCTGGGCTTCACCATGCCGATCTTCACCGTGCTGATCGGCGCGCTGTGCTTCGGTGAGCGCATCACACCACGCGTGCGGCTGGCCGTGCTGGCCGCGGGCGCGGCAATCGGCCTGCTGCTGTGGCACGAACTGCAGCGCCTGAGCGGGCGTCCGGCCGGCGTGGCCTGGATGCTGGGGGCGGCGGTCTGCTGGGCCTGGGGCACACTGCTGTTCCGCCGCGCGCGACTCACGCTGTCGGCCATGGTCGTCACGGTCTGGATGCTGTTGCTCGGCAGTGCGGTGCTGTGGGTGCTGGCGCTGGCGCTGGAGCCGCTGCCGGCGGTGTCGAGCTTCACCGCGCCGATGTGGGTGAGCCTGGCGTACGGCGTGCTCATCAACTATGGCGTGGCACAGTTGATCTGGTTCGGTCTGGCGCGCGACCTGCCACCGGCCACCAGTGCCATGAGCGTGATGGCCATCCCGCTGGTGGGCACGCTCAGCGCCGCCCTCATCGTCGGCGAGGTGCCGCACTGGCAGGACTGGGTGGCGGTGGGCTTTGTCATGCTGGCGATTGCGGCGGTGCTGTGGCCGGCGCGCGCCGCACAATCCGACCATCCGGCGCCTCCTCGCCCCTGACCTTCTGGCCCGACGCCATGACCACCCCCCGCCTGCACCTGATCCTCGCCCGCGCCGCCAATGGCGTGATCGGCCACGACAACGCCCTGCCCTGGCACCTGCCCGAAGACCTGGCCCATTTCAAGCGCACCACACTGGGGCATCCGGTGCTGATGGGCCGGCGCACCTGGGACTCGTTGCCGCCGCGCTTTCGGCCACTGCCGGGCCGGCGCAACCTGGTGCTCACCCGCGACGCGGCCTGGGCCGCCGAGGGCGCGCACCGCGTGACCTCGATCGACGACGCGCTGGCAAAGGCTGGCGCCGACGGCGCGGCCGAGCTGTGGGTGATCGGCGGCGCGCAGGTGTATGCCGCCGCGCTGCCGCGCGCTCACCGAGCGGTCATCACCGAGATCGGCCGCGACTTCGATGGCGACGCCCACGCGCCGGCCTTCGGGCCCGACTGGGTGGAAACCGCGCGCGAGCCCCAGGTGGCCGCCAGCGGCCTGCCCTTTGCCTTCGTGACCCTGGAACGCCGGCCCTGACCGGCGGAGAAACCGCATGACCACCTTCGCCACCTGGAACGTCAACTCCCTGTCCGTGCGACTGCCGCAGGTGCTGGACTGGCTCACCGCCCATCCGGTGGACGTGCTGGCGCTGCAGGAGCTCAAGCTCACCGACGACAAGTTCCCCGCCGCGGCCTTCGCGGAAGCGGGCTATCAGGCCCAGTGGTTCGGCCAGAAAACCTACAACGGGGTTGCCCTGATCAGCCGCGCGCCCGCGCAAGGGGTGGTGAAAAACATCCCCGGCTTTGCCGACGAGCAGTCGCGTGTGATCGCCGGCACCGTCGACGGCGTGCGCGTGATCGGCGCCTACTTCCCCAACGGACAGGCGCCGGGCAGCGACAAGTTCGCCTACAAGATGGCGTGGCTCACGGCCCTGCGCGAGTGGGTGCGCGCCGAGCTGGCGAGCCACCCGCGTCTGGTGCTGATGGGCGACTACAACATCACCTTCGACGACGCCGACGTGTGGGACCCCGAGGGTTTGCGGGAATCCATCCACTGCACCACCGAGGAGCGCACCCACCTGCGCGCGCTGATCGGGCTGGGCCTGCACGACGCGCACCGTCTCTTCCCGCAGCCGCCCAAAAGCTTCAGCTGGTGGGACTACCGGCAACTGGGCTTCCAGAAGAACCGCGGCCTGCGCATCGATCACATCCTCATCAGCGACGCGCTCAAGACCGCCGCAAGTGCCTGCGTGATTGATCGGGCGCCGCGCAAGAACCCGCAGCCCAGCGATCACGCGCCCGTGGTGCTGACGATCACGTAACCCACGGGGCCACCCCCTCCAGAAGCACCGCGGAACCGGCTTCGCCGGGCCGCAGGCGCTGTCCCCCTCTCAGGGGGAAGGCGCGTCAGCGCCCCAGGGGGTCATTCCAAGTTGAGTTCCTGGATCTTGCGGGTGATCGTGTTGCGGCCAATGCCGAGCTTGTGGGCGGCCTCGATCCGCCGGCCGCGGGTGGTGGCCAGCGCGGTCTGGATCAGCCGCGTTTCAAAGCGGCGGGTCAACACGTCCCACACATCGGTGCGGCCGGTCTCCAGCAAGGCCTGCGCCTCGGCCTGCAGCGCCTGTTCCCAGCCGGGCGGGCCAGCGTCGTCGCCCGCGGCGTGATTCGGGGTGGCCGGCGTCGGCACGGGCTCGCCCGCGCGGGCTGCGTCGGGCGCGGCGGGGGGCGCCCAGGCCGGAGCAGCGGATGAACCCAGGGGCGCGCCCAGCACCTCGGGCGGCAGGTCTTTCACCTCGATCACCTGCGCCGGCGCCATCACGGTCAGCCAGTGGCACAGGTTCTCGAGCTGACGCACGTTGCCGGGGAAGTCGAAGGCGCTGAGCAGGCGCAACGCGCCCTCGGCGATGCGTTTGGGCTCCACGCCGAGCTGCTTGGCGCTCTGCTGCAGGAAGAAGCGCGTGAGCATCGGGATGTCTTCGCGCCGCTCGCGCAGCGCCGGCAGGCGCAGGCGGATCACGTTGAGGCGGTGGAACAGGTCTTCGCGGAACCCGCCCTCGCGCACCCGCTGCTCCAGGTTCTGGTGGGTGGCGGCGATCACGCGCACGTTGGCACGCACCGCGCTGTGGCCACCGACGCGATAGAAATGCCCATCCGACAGCACGCGCAGCAGCCGGGTCTGCAGGTCAAACGGCATGTCCCCGATCTCGTCGAGGAAGAGCGTGCCGCCCTCGGCCTGCTCGAAGCGACCACGGCGCATCGTCTGCGCGCCGGTGAAAGCGCCACGCTCGTGGCCAAACAGCTCGGATTCCAGCAAGTCTTTGGGGATGGCTGCGGTGTTGATGGCCACGAACGGGCCGCCGGCGCGCGGCGAGTGCTTGTGCAGCGCGCGCGCGACCAGCTCCTTGCCCGAGCCCGACTCGCCGGTGATCAGCACCGTCACCTGACTCTGGCTCAGGCGGCCGATCGCGCGGAACACGTCCTGCATGGCCGGCGCCTGGCCGAGCATCTCCGGCGCGGCGCTCAAGCGCTCCTCGGCCACTTCCTCACGCTGGCTTTCCTCCACCGCGCGGCGAATCAGCTCCACCGCCTTGGGCAGGTCAAAGGGCTTGGGCAGGTATTCGAAGGCGCCGCCCTGGAAGGCGCTGACCGCGCTGTCGAGGTCGGAGAAGGCGGTCATGATGATGACCGGCAGACCGGGGAAGCGCTGCTTGACCCGCTCGAGCAGATCGAGCCCGGAGCCACCCGGCATGCGGATGTCGCTGACCAGAATCTGCGGCCCCTCGGGGTCGCCGGCGTCGTCGAGCGCCTTGAGCACGTCCTGCGGGTTGGTGAAGCTGCGGGTGGGCAGGTTCTCGCGCAACAGCGCCTTTTCCAGCACGAAGCGGATGGATTGATCGTCGTCCACTATCCAGATCGGCTTCATGTATCGGTCGTCCCTTCGTGTGGCGCGTCGCTCGTGTCGGTGGGTGAACTCAGGGCAGCGGAATCAGGATCTTGAAGTCCGTCATCCCCGGCACGCTCTCACACTCGATCAGGCCATGGTGCTGTTGCACGAAGGTCTGGGCCAGGGTCAGTCCCAGTCCCGAACCACCTTCACGCCCCGACACCAGCGGGAAAAAGATGCGGTCCTTGATCGAGTCCGGCACGCCGGGCCCGTTGTCGATCACATGCAATTCCAGTGCCAGCCGATAGCGCTGTTTGCCGAAGGTGACCTGCCGGCCCACGCGGGTGCGAAAGACGATCTGTGCATCGCCCGCGGCGATGCGCTCGGCCAGCGCCTGCGCCGCGTTGTGGGCGATGTTGAGCACCGCCTGAATGAGCTGCTCGCGGTCGCCGCGAAACTCGGGGATCGAGGTGTCGTAGTCGCGCACCACCCGCAAGCCGCGCGGAAACTCGGCCAGGATCAGCGCGCGCACACGCTCGCAGACCTCATGGATGTTCACATCGCCGACGACATGCGGCCGGCGGTGCGGGGCGAGCAGCCGGTCCACCAGCGACTGCAAACGGTCGGCTTCGTGGATGATGACCTGCGTGTACTCGATGAGCTCGCGCGAATCGAGCTCCATCTGCAGCAGCTGCGCCGCACCGCGGATGCCACCCAGCGGGTTCTTGATCTCGTGGGCGAGGTTGCGGATCAGTTCCTTGTTGGCCTGCGCCTGGTCGAGCAGCCGCTCTTCGCGCTCCTGCCGGGTTTGCTGCTCCAGCGGCAGCAGTTCCACGACCACTTCCTGCGGGTTGTCGGTCTGCGCCACCACCACGTGCACCGGCAGCGGGTCGTGGTTGAGGCGCCGCAGGTGCGCGTCGTAGCGCAGCGCGGCAAATTCGTTGCCGCGTGCGCCGGTGAGGGCGTTGTCCAGCAGCAGCGGGTCGGTGAAGCAGTCCTGCATCCGCGCGCCAGTGATGCTGCGCCGGGACATGCCCAGCGCATCTTCGAGCGCCGCATTGGCAAACTGCACACGCCCCTGCAGGTCCACCACGGCCACCAGCGTGGCCAGCAGGTCGAGCGAGTGGAATCGCCCGGGCGCGGCGCTCATTGGGGCGCCGGGCCGAGCCGGCCGAGCTCGCGCTGCAGGCCGGCCACGTCGGCCTCGGCGCGGCCGACCGCGGCCTTGAGTTCGGCCACACGGTCGAGGTAGCGCTGGTGATTGCGGCCCTCGATGCCCTCCTTCTCGGGCTGGCCGTTGGCGTAGGCCTTTTTCGCGTCGTCCAGCCGCTGCTGCGCCTTGCGCAGTTCGGCCTCGAGAATGGCCCGCGCATCGCTGTCGCGGGCGCGCTGGGCCGCGCTGTCGTTGCGCGGCGTGGCTGGCGGCGGCGAGCCCGCGGCGGGCGCGGGCCGGGGCGCGGCGGCACCGGACGGACGCGTGCCCTCGATGATGGTGATGTTGCCGCCATCCATCACGGTGCAGCCTTTGGCCTTGGCGACCTGCGCGTTGTTGGTGTATTCGTTGCCGCAGCGGTAGATGCGTTCCTGGGCCTGCGCTGGCGCGGCAGCGGCCAGCAGGCCGGCGGCGATCAGGGGAATCGACAGGGGCAGCACGGTGTCTCCGGTGGCAAATGGACAAGGTGGCAGTATGACCCAAGCCGGGACGCAAAGTGCCCACCGGCGCGTGGCGCCGACGGGCTCGCCCCTGGCCAAAAAAAAGGACGGCCGAGGCCGTCCTTTTCCGGAGTTGCTCCGGGTCTGAGCGCCGAAGCGATCAGAGCGAGTAGTACATGTCGTACTCTACCGGGTGCGGCGCCATGCGGAAGCGGGTGACTTCGCCCATCTTCAGCTCGATGTAGGCATCCAGCATGGAGTCGGTGAACACGCCACCCTTGGTCAGGAACGCGCGGTCCTTGTCCAGGTACTCCAGCGCCTGGTCGAGGCTGTGGCACACGGTCGGCACCAGCTTGTCCTCTTCCGGCGGCAGGTGGTACAGGTCCTTCGTGGCGGCTTCACCCGGGTGGATCTTGTTCTCCACGCCGTCCAGGCCGGCCATCATCAGGGCCGAGAAGCACAGGTACGGGTTGGCGGAAGGATCCGGGAAGCGCGCTTCGATGCGGCGGCCCTTCGGGTTGGCCACGTACGGGATGCGGATCGAGGCCGAGCGGTTGCGCGAGCTGTAGGCCAGTTTCACCGGGGCTTCGAAGCCGGGCACCAGGCGCTTGTAGCTGTTGGTGCCGGGGTTGGTGATGGCGTTGAGCGCGCGGGCGTGCTTGATGATGCCGCCGATGTAGTACAGGGCGAAATCGCTCAGGCCGGCGTAGCCGTCACCGGCGAACAGGTTTTTGCCGTCTTTCCAGATCGACTGGTGGACGTGCATGCCGGAGCCGTTGTCGCCCGCGTAAGGCTTGGGCATGAAGGTCGCGGTCTTGCCGTAGGCGTTGGCCACGTTCCAGACCACGTACTTCAGGACCTGCGTCCAGTCGGCGCGCTCGACCAGGGTCGAGAACTTGGTGCCGATTTCGTTCTGGCCGGCGCCGGCCACTTCGTGGTGGAACACCTCGACCGGGATGCCCAGCGATTCGAGGATCAGCACCATCTCGGCGCGCATGTCCTGCGTGCTGTCGACCGGGGGCACGGGGAAGTAGCCGCCTTTGGTGGTCGGACGGTGGCCGCGGTTGCCGCCTTCGAGCTGCTTGCCGCTGTTCCACGGGGCTTCGTACTCGTCGATGGCGAACATGACGTTGCCGGGTTCGTTGCTCCAGCGCACGCCATCAAAAATGAAGAACTCGGGTTCCGGTCCGAAGTAGGCGGTATCGCCCAGACCAGAAGCCTTCAGGTAGGCCTCGGCGCGCTTGGCGATCGAACGCGGGTCGCGGTCGTAAGCCTTGCCGTCGCTGGGCTCGACCACGTCGCACTGCAGGAACAGGGTGGTCTCTTCGAAGAACGGGTCGATGCGCGCCGTGTTCGGGTCGGGCATGAGTTGCATGTCCGAGGCTTCGATGCCCTTCCAGCCGGCGATGGACGAACCGTCGAAGGCGTGGCCGGAGGTGAACTTGTCTTCGCCAAAGGCGGAGATCGGCACGGTGACGTGCTGTTCTTTGCCACGGGTGTCGGTGAAGCGGAAGTCGACGAACTTGACGTCGTTGTCCTTCACCATTTGCAACACGTCTGCGACGGTCTTGGCCATCAAATGCTCCTGTACGGGGGGTTGGAATCGGAAAAACGGACGCCGGGG
>Ga0209278_1000329_pt1 | contig 41775 bp, 37 predicted proteins | sample JI81BgreenDNA_FD_187504 | JGI IMG/M metagenome (GOLD analysis project Ga0209278, IMG submission 187504) | Wastewater effluent complex algal communities from Wisconsin, to seasonally profile nutrient transformation and Carbon sequestration -... | ecosystem: Engineered > WWTP > Effluent > Algae...
AAAACGCCCACCCCTTCGTGCGCGAACTGTGGGGGCGGCAATGGGTGTTCGCCCACAACGGCGACCTCAAGGACTACCAGCCCAAGCTGCACAGCCACTTCCGCCCGGTCGGCAGCACCGACAGCGAACGCGCCTTCTGCTGGCTGCTGCAGGAGCTGCACAAGTCCCACGCCGCCTTGCCCAGCGTGACCGAACTGACCCACACGCTGCGCGAACTGATCCCGCGGGTCGCCCACTTCGGCACCTTCAACTTCCTGCTCTCCAACGGCGAAGCCCTCTGGGCCCACTGCAGCACAAACCTGCACTGGCTGGTGCGCCAGCACCCCTTCACGCAGGCCACGCTCAAGGACTGCGACTGGACGGTCGACTTTGCCGAGGTCAACCAGCCCGGCGACCGCGCCGCCATCGTCGTCACCACGCCGCTCACCACCAACGAAGCCTGGACCGCGTTCGCCGCCGGCGAGCTCAAGGTCTTCATCGATGGCCAGCCGCAGGAGGGCGTCTGACATGAACGCCTGGCTCCTGCTGGGTATCGCGATTGCGGCCGAGGTGGTGGGCACCACCGCCCTCAAGGCCAGCGAGGGCTTCACCCGCCCCGGTCCGGTGGCGCTGGTGGTCGCCGGCTATGGCGTGGCCTTTTACTGCCTGTCGCTGGTGCTGCGCAGCATCCCGGTCGGTGTGGCCTACGCGGTGTGGTCGGGCCTGGGCATCGTGCTCATCACGTTGGCCGCGTGGTGGTTCTACGGTCAGCGCATCGACACCGCCGGCCTCATCGGCATGGGCCTGATCGTCGCCGGCGTGCTGGTGCTCAACCTGTTTTCGGCCAGCAGCGGGCACTGAGCGCGCCCGCGCGGCGTCAGGCCAGCGCCGCCTCCAGCGCATCGACGAACATCGCCGGCACGTCGAAGCCGGTCTGGTCGTGGATCTCCTGGAAACAGGTCGGGCTGGTGACGTTGATCTCGGTCACGCGGTTGCCGATCATGTCGAGCCCCACCAGCAGCAGGCCCCGCGCGGCCAGCACGGGCGCCATGGCCTCGGCCACGGCGCGGTTGTCGTCGCTCAGCGGCTGGGCCACGCCCTTGCCGCCGGCAGCGAGGTTGCCGCGCACCTCACCGCCCTGCGGAATGCGGGCCAGCACATACGGCGCGACGCGACCTCCGATCAGCAGCAGGCGCTTGTCACCGTCCACGATCTCGGGCAGGTAGCGCTGCACCATCACGCTGGTGTGGCCACCGCCGTTGAGGGTTTCGATGATGGAGCCGAGGTTCATGCCGTCGGGGCCGACGCGGAAGATGCCCATGCCCCCCATGCCATCGAGCGGCTTGAGGATGATGTCGCGGTGCTCGGCGTGGAAGTGACGGATGGCTTCGGGCGAGCGGGTCACCAGCGTGGGCGGTGCGTACTGCGCGAATTCCATGAGCGCGAGCTTTTCCGGGTGATCGCGCAGCGCGGCGGGCTTGTTGAAGACGCGCGCGCCCTCGCGCTCGGCCTGCTCCAGCAGGTGGGTGGCGTAGAAGTACTCGCTGTCAAAAGGCGGGTCCTTGCGCATGACCACCGCGTCGAAATCCTTGAGCGCTTCGCGGGCCTGGTGGGTCACGCGGTACCAGTCGTCGGCGTGGCCGGTCAGCTGGATGCGCCGCACCAGCGCCGTCACGGGCTGGCCGCCCTGCCACTGCAGGTGCGCGGGCTCGCAGGCGGCCACGGCATGACCGCGGCGCTGCAACTCGCGCATCATCGCGAAGGTGCTGTCCTTGTAGGTCTTGAAGCTGGCGAGGGGATCGGCGACGAAGAGGATGTTCATGGGGCGCGGCGGTGGGATCCGCCGTACTGTTGCACAAACAGCGCGATCGCGCCGGCGACCACGCCCCAGAAGGCCGAGCCGATGCCGGCGATCACCACGCCGCTGAGGGTGACGAGGAAAGTGATCAGCGCGGCCTCGCGGTGGGTGTCGTCCTTCAGCGCGGTGTGCAGCCCACCGCCGATGCTGCCCAGCAGCGCGATGCCGGCGATGGCCATGACCAGCTCGCGCGGGAAAGCCAGCAGGAGGCCGGTGACGAGCGCGCCAACCAGCCCGATCGCGGCATACAGCAGGCCGCAGACCACCGCCGCGGTGTAGCGTTTGTCGCGGTCCGGGTGGGCCTCGGGGCCCATGCAAATGGCGGCGGTGATGGCAGACAGGTTGAGCGCAAACGCGCCGAAAGGCGCCAGGACCAGGGTCGCCACGCCGGTCAGGGTGATCAGCCGCGAGACGGGCATGTCGTAGCCGGCTGCACGGATCGCGGCCACGCCCGGCAGGTTCTGCGAGGCCATGGTGACGATGAACAGTGGCAAGGCCAGGCTGGTGAACGCCGCGAGCGAAAAGGCCGGCGCGGTGAACACCGGCACCGCCCACTCCAGCGCCACCGCCCCCGCGTTGAAGCGTCCGGACGCCAGCACCTGCATGACGCCGGCGGCGAGCGTGAGCACCACCGCATAGCGCGGCGCGACACGGCGCGCGATGAGATAGGTCAGCAGCATCAGCACCACCAGTCCCAGGGCCGTCTGCGCCGCACCGAACGCCTGCAGGCCGAAGCGCGCCAGCACGCCCGCCAGCAAGGCGGCGGCAATGGCCATCGGTATGCGGTTCATCACCCGCTCGAACCAGCCGGTGGCCCCGGCCAGCGTGATGAGCAGGCCGCTCATGAGGAAGGCACCCACCGCCTCGGCCATGGTGAAACCACCGGCGATGCCGGCGCTGGCCAGCACCGCCGCGCCCGGCGTGCTCCACGCCACCATCACCGGCTGGCGCAGCCACAGCGAGGGAAGCGCCGAGCACAGCCCCATGCCCAGGCCCAAGGCCCACATCCAGGAGGTGATCTGGGCCGGCGTGGCGCCAAAGGCCTGAGCGGCCTGGAACACGATGGCCACCGAGCTGGTGAAGCCGACCAGCACCGCCACGAAGCCAGCGATGGCCGCAGAAAGGCTGAGGTCCTTGAAAAATCGCATCGCGCGATTGTGCGGGCTTCGGTGGCCAGCTTCCTTGGGCGGTTTCGGTGGCCGGCTTTGCCGGATCCGTCGCGTGGGTGGGCCGCGGGCCGCACGGGGCCCCGGACCAGGTCTGTCAGATCTCCACCTTCGAGCCCAGTTCGATCACCGCATTGGTGGGCAAATTGAGGAAGCTGGCCGCGCCGGAGGCGTTGTGGTGCATCTGGGCGAACAGCTTTTCGCGCCAGGGCGCCATGCCGCTGTGCAGGGTGGGCGTGACCACGTCGCGGGACAGGAAGTAGCTGGTGGTCATGTTGTCGAGCTCGCAGCCCCGGCCACGCAACTGCTGCAGCGCCTTGGGCACATCGGGGTCGTTCTTGAAGCCGTAGTTCAGCGTGACCGCCCAGCAGTCGTGGCCCAGGGGCTCGACCGCCACCCGCTCGTCCAGGCCGATCCACGGGACCTCGTGGTGGCGCACGGTGACGAACAGGTTTTGTTCATGCAGGACCTTGTTGTGCTTGAGGTTGTGCAGCAGCGCGTTGGGCACGATGCCGGGCTCGGCCGACAGGAACACCGCCGTGCCGGCCACGCGCGTGGGCGGGCTCACGAACACCGCGTCCAGAAACGACGGCAGGTCCAGCGCGTCGGCCGCCTGGGCCTGCTTCATCAGGCTGCGCCCTTGCTTCCAGGTCATCATGAGGATGAACACCACCCCGCCGATGAGCAGCGGGAACCAGCCGCCGTCGAACAGTTTGAGCAGGTTGGAGGCGAAGAAGGCGAGGTCGATGACGAAGAAGGCGCCGGTGGCGGCGATGCACAGCCACAGCGGGTATTTCCAGCCGTACCGGATCACGAAGAAGGTGAGCACGGTGGTGATCAGCATGTCCAGCGTGACCGCAATGCCGTAGGCGGCGGCCAGATTGCTGGAGGACTTGAACATCACCACCGCCAGCACGATGGCCGCGAACAGCGCCCAGTTGACGAAGGGAATGTAGATCTGGCCGGTGTCCCGCACGCTGGTGTGGCGCAGGGCCAGGCGCGGCAGGAAACCGAGCTGGACCGCCTGTTTGGTCACGCTGAAGGCCCCGGAGATGAGTGCCTGCGAGGCGATCACGGTGGCCATCGTGGCCAGTACCACCAGCGGCAGCAGCAGCCAGTCGGGCGCCATGTTGTAGAAGGGGTTCTTCACCGCTGTCGGATCGTCCAGCAGCAGCGCGCCCTGGCCGAAGTAGTTCAGTGTCAGCGCGGGCATGACCAGGCTGAACCACGCGATGCGGATCGGCCGTTTGCCGAAGTGGCCCATGTCGGCGTACAGCGCCTCACCGCCGGTGACGACCAGCACGACCGCGCCCAGGATGATGAAGGTGGTGCCCGGCTGCTCCAGCATGAAGCGCAGCGCGTGGTGCGGGCTGATCGCCAGCAGGATTTCGGGGTGGTGCGCGATGTGGCTCACGCCGAGCGCGGCAATGGTGAGGAACCAGACCACGGTGATCGGTCCGAAGAAGCGCCCGATGCCCCCGGTGCCGCGCTTCTGCACGGCAAAGAGCGCAAACAGCACGATCAGCGTGATCGGCACCACGTAGCGTTTGAAGTGCGGCGAGACGACCTCCAGGCCCTCCACCGCCGACAGCACCGAAATCGCCGGGGTGATCACGCCGTCGCCATAGAAGATGGCGGTGCCGAAGATGCCAATGACCACCAGCGTGCTGCGCAGGCGGGGCTGGTCTTTCACGGCGGTGGACGCCAGGGCCAGCATCGCGATCAGGCCGCCTTCACCGCCGTTGTCGGCCCGCAGCACCAGCGTCACGTATTTCAGTGAGACGATGGTGGTGAGCGTCCAGAACAGGATGGACAGGATGCCGTAGACGTTGTCGTGGGTGAACGGAACGTGGCCGGAGCCAAACACTTCCTTGACGGCATACAGCACGCTGGTGCCGATGTCGCCGTACACCACCCCCACGGCGCCCAGGGTGAGCGCGGCCAGAGACGATTGGGAACGGGACACAAGACTCCCCGCGGTAGGCGCGGGGTCGGTTGTCGAGAGAACGCCATTCTCCGCCCGCGATACCCCGGGCGCCAATGGAGCCACCGGCCTAAACCGGCCCGGCGGTGGCTCCATGTTGCAGCGCAGCAACTGCCGCCCGGTCAGCTTGCCGGGGCAGCAGCGCTCAGTCGAAGTTTTCGGCTTCCGGGTCGGTGGCTTCGAGCTCGTAGCTGGCCGCCAGCATGGCCAGGCGACCGATCACGCCGTACATGTAGAAGCGGTTGGGCACGCTGGCGCCCGGTTTTGCGCCGGGCTGGGGCAGCTGCGCGCTCTGCTCAAAGGCCAGCGGCACGAAGCTGGAGCCGGGCGCGTTGAGGTTCTCATCGACGCCGCGGTCGGCGTGGATGCGGTAGAAGCCACCCACGACGTAGCGGTCCATCATGTAGACCACCGGCTCGGCGACGGCGCTGTTGATGCGCTCGTTGGTCAGCACGCCTTCCTGGATGATGACCTCGGTGACGGCGCGACCGCCCTGGGCGGTCGCCATGCGGGCCTTGGCCGCCGGTGTCAGAGCGTCGATGTCCTTGACGTCGCGCACCGTCATGATGCCCATGCCGCCGGTGCCGTTGTCGGCCTTGACCACCACGAACGGCTTCTCGTTGATGCCGTATTCCTTGTACTTGCGCCGGATCTTGGTGAGCAGGGCATCGGTGTTGCTGCGCAGGCACTCCAGCCCGGCGCTGGCCGCGAAATCGACCGACCCGCACTGGGTGAACATCGGGTGGATGAGCCACGGGTCCATGCCGAGCAGCTTGCCGAAGCGCTTGGCAACTTCCTCGTAGGCCTTGAAGTGCGTGCTTTTGCGGCGGGTGCTCCAGCCCGCGTGCAGCGGCGGCAGCAGGTACTGTTCGTGCAGGTCCTCGAGGATGCCCGGCACGCCGGCGGAGAGGTCGTTGTTGAGCAGGATGGTGCAGGGGTCGAAGTTCTTCAGCCCGAGGCGGCGCTTGCTGCGGTGCAAAGGCTCCAGCGTGACGGTGTCCCCGCCGGGCAGTTCGATCTCGGTGGGTTCGGTCACGTCGTTCGACAGCGAACCCAGCCGCACTGACAAGCCGGCCATGTAGAAGATCTTCTGCAGCGTGGCGAGGTTGCTGAGATAGAAGGTGTCGCGCGCGTTTTCGGGGATGAGCAGCAGCGCCTTGGCCTCGGGGCAGATCTTCTCGATCGCCGCCATCGCCGCCTGCACGGCCAGCGGCATCATTTCCGGGGTCAGGTGGTTCCAGCCGCCCGGGAACAGGTTGGTATCGACCGGCGCGAGCTTGAAGCCGGCGTTGCGCACGTCGACCGAGCTGTAGAACGGCGGGGTGTGCTCCATCCACTCCAGCCGGAACCAGCGCTCGATGACCGGCGTGGACTCGAGGATGCGCTGCTCGAGTTCGTTGATGGGGCCCTGCAGGGCGGTGACGAGGTGGGGGACCATGGCGGGCGGCGTGGCGGGGTCGGGACGGTCAGTGTAAATGGGGCGCGTGACGGCAGGTTCAAGGCCGGCCGGCGCGCAACGCAGGCCGCTGGCGTCCCCGCCGGCCATCCGCCGCGCTGGCTCAGGATTCCAGCAGCCGCACCAGCAAGAGGCCCAGCGGCGGCAGCACGGCGATAGCCAGGCCCCGTCCTGCAGCAGCGAGCCAGGCGTCGGGGGTACGCAGGGCCGCGATGCCGTGGGCCAGCAGCACCACCAGCGACAAGGCCGCGACCGGCATGGCCAGCAGGCCCATGAACGAGCCGCCGCCCTGCGCGGCGAGAAACACCACCGCGTAAGCGAACGCCTGCACCAGCAGCGGCAGCAGCAGCACCACCGCGGCGTGCATGTCAGCCCCGCACGTCCCCCTCGCCGAGCACCACGTACTTCAGCGAGGTGAGGCCCTCCACGCCCACCGGGCCGCGGGCGTGGAACTTGTCGGTGCTGATGCCGATTTCGGCGCCCAGCCCGTACTCGAAACCGTCGGCGAAGCGGGTGCTCGCATTCACCATCACACTGGCGGAATCGACCTCACGCAGGAAACGCTGGGCGTGCACGTGGTCGGTGGTGAGGATCGCGTCGGTGTGGTGGCTGCCGTGGCGGTTGATGTGATCGATCGCCTCGTCCAGGCCATCAACCACCTTGATGCTGATGATCGGCGCGAGGTATTCCTCGGCCCAGTCCCGCTCGGTCGCGTCCACGAGGGTCGCGCCGGCCACGCCGGCCAGCGCCGCGCGGCTCTCGGCGCACACCCGCATCTCCACGCCCTTGGCCGCGAACACCGCGCCGATGCGCGGCAAGAAGGCAGCCGCCACGCCGCGGGCCACCAGCAGGCTCTCGGTGGCATTGCAGGGGCTGTACTTCTGCGTCTTGGCGTTGTCGGTGACCTTGACCGCGAGGTCGAGGTCGCAGGGGTCGTCGACGTAGGTGTGGCAGTTGCCGTCCAGGTGCTTGATCACCGGCACCTTGGCCTCGGCACTGATGCGCTCGATCAGGCCCTTGCCACCGCGCGGGATGATCACGTCCACGTACTGCGGCATGGCGATCAGCTGCCCCACCGCGGCGCGGTCGGTCGTCGGCACCAGCTGCACCGCATCGGCCGGCAGACCGGCCTCAAGGAGCGCGCGCTGTACCAGCGCCGCCAGCGCCCGGTTCGACTCGATCGCTTCGGAGCCCCCACGCAGGATGCAGGCGTTGCCGCTCTTGATGGACAGGCTGGCCGCCTCGATGGTCACGTTCGGGCGGCTTTCGTAAATCATGCCGAACACGCCGATCGGCACGCGCATCTGCCCCACGCGGATGCCGCTGGGCATCTGCCGCAGGCCGGTCGTCTCGCCAATGATGTCCGGCATCGCGGCGAGCTGCTCGCAGCCCTCGGCGCAGGTCTCGATGACCTTGGGGGTGAGCTTGAGGCGGTCCACCATCGGCTCGGCCAGGCCCGCCGCGCGGGCGCGCTCCAGGTCCTGGGCGTTGGCCACGGCCAGCGCCTGCACGCTCTCCCGCAGCAGCGACGCCAGGGCGCGCAGCGCCCGCCGCTTGGTCGCCGCCGAGGCCTTGGCCATGGCCGCCGACGCGGCCTTGGCCTGCAGGCCCAGCGTGTTCATCAGTTCGGAGGTGCTCGTCGCGTTCATGGCGGGATTTTCGCACCGACGCTCCCGTCCGTGCGGCCGCCTGCACGCCCGACCCGCGACCCCACCGATTACCCCCACCCGTTTGACCCCCCGATGGCGGCGAAGGTCGGGTCTGCGCGGCAACACCGCCACGCGTTCCTGGAGCCGTCCATGCCCCCCACGCTTCGCCGGATTCCCCACCGGTCGCGCATCGCACCGCCCGAAGCCGACGCCACCGAGGTCGCGCAGACCGCGCGGCACTACGGCGCCCTGCGCTTTTCCATGTTCACGGTGTTCGCCACGATCAGCGGCGCCTTGCTGGCCTTCCCCTTCACCGACGGCGGCCAGCGCCTGTTGCGGGCCGAGCCGGCCTTCGTCCATGCGCTGGCGATCGCGGGTGTGGTGGCGTCGCTGCTGTTCGCCCTGGCGGAATGGCGCCTGGCCGGCCTGCTGGCGTATTTCCAGGCGGCGGCCGCGCGACTCGGCGCCGTGCCGCTGCCGCCGGGTCACGCCCGCTGGCGCTTCATCATTCCCGCCGCCATGATCGCCCCGCAGGCTCTGACCATCCTCCACTGGCTGGCGGTGGCCTGGGACGTGTGGACGCTGACCCCCGGCGGCTGAACCGGCGCCTCAGAACGGGTAGTGCCGCGGCGTGGTCTGGATGGTGATCCAGCGCAGTTCGGTGAATTCCTGGATGCCGGCTTTGCCGCCGAAGCGGCCGTAGCCGCTGCCCTTGACGCCGCCAAACGGCATCTGCGCCTCGTCGTGCACGGTCGGGCCGTTGACGTGGCAGATGCCGCTGTCGATCTGGCGGGCGACGTGGAAGGCGCGGGCGATGTCCTTGCCGAAGACGGCGGCCGACAGGCCGTACTCGTTGTCGTTGGCGCAGGCCACCGCCTCGGCGGTGTCTTTCACGCGCACGATGCACTTCACCGGCGCAAAGCTTTCCTCGCGGTAGATGCGCATGGCCGGCGTCACATGGTCGAGCACGGTGGCGGGCATCAGCGTGTTCTCGCTCTTGCCGCCGCAGACCAGGCGCGCGCCCTTGGCCAGCGCGTCGTCGATCAGTTCGTTGCAGAAGTGCACCGTGTTCATGCCGATCACCGAACCCAGCACCACCGGCTCCGGCTTGCGCGGGTCGCCCACCGGCAGGTGGCGCGCCTTGTCGCCGAACTTCTTCACGAAGTCGTCGGCGATCTTCTGGTCCACGATGATCCGCTCGGTGCTCATGCAGATCTGGCCGCTGTTGGCGAAGCTGCCGAAAGCCGCCGCGTTGACCGCGTCGTCGAGGTCGGCGTCGTCGAGCACGACCAACGGCGCCTTGCCGCCGAGCTCCAGCACCACCGGCTTGAGGTACTTGGCGCAGGTCATGGCCAGCAGTCGGCCGACCTTGGTGGAGCCGGTGAAGTTGATGCGCCGCACCGCCGGGTGCGCCACCATCGCCTCCACCACCGCGGGGGCGTCGGCCGGGGCGTTGGTGAGGTAGTTCACCACGCCGGGCGGGAAGCCGGCGTCTTCAAACGACTCGATGATCAGCTGGTGGGTGCGCGGGCAGTTTTCGCTGCCCTTGAGGATCACCGTGTTGCCGCAGGCCAGCGGCACGCAGATGGCGCGCACGCCCAGAATCACCGGCGCGTTCCACGGGGCGATGCCCAGCACCACACCGGCCGGCTGACGCACGCCCATGGCCAGCGAACCGGGCACGTCCGAGGGGATCAGCTCGCCGCCGATCTGCGTGGTCAGGCCGGCCGCCTCGCGGATCATGCCGGCGGCCAGCATGCAGTTGAAGCCGGCCCACAGCGCGGCCGCGCCGGTCTCGGCGGCCATCGCCTCGATGAAGCGCGGCGTCTTGGCCTCCAGCGCATCGGCGGCCTTGAGCAAGAGCGCGCGGCGCTCGCCGGGGCCGGTCTGGCTCCAGGTCTTGAAAGCCTCGGCCGCGGCCTCCACGGCCATCACCGCATCGGCCGGGCTGGCGGCGGGCGCGCGCGTGGCGAGACTGCCGTCCAGCGGATTGCGCCGCTCGAACGTGGCGCCGTGTTCGGCCGTCACCTTCAGGCCGTTGATGAGCATCGACAGATCGGACATGGGGTTCTCCAGACAAAGGATGGGGCGCGCGCCTTCAGGGGGCCGTCGCGCCGAGATAGGCCTCACGCACCACGCGCGAGCGCGCCAGCAGCGCCGCGGGCCCGCTGGCGACGATGGCGCCGCGCTCGATCACGTAGCCGCGGTCGGCCACCGCGAGCGCTTTCTTCACGTTTTGCTCGACCATCAACACCGTGGTGCCGGCGTCGGCGATGCGGCGGGCGATGGTCAGCAGCTCATCGACCATGCGCGGCGCCAGGCCCAGCGAGGGTTCGTCGAGCATCAGCAGCCGCGGCGCGCTCATCATGGCGCGGGCGACGGCCACCATCTGCTGCTCGCCGCCGCTCATGGTGCCGGCGAGTTGCTGCGCGCGCTCGCGCAGCTTCGGGAAATCGTTGAACGCCTGCTCCAGGCGGCGCGCGCGCTCGGCCTTGGGCACCAGCCAGCCACCCAGCTCCAGGTTTTCGGTCACCGTCATCTGGGGAAAGAGCTGGCGTCCTTCGGCGACCAGCGCGACGCCGGCCTGCACGATCTCGTGCGTCTTCTCCGGCAGGTCTTCGCCGTTGAGCAGCACCGCGCCCTGGCGACGGATGAGACCGTTCAGGGCCTTGAGCAGCGTGGTCTTGCCGGCCCCGTTCGGGCCGAGCACCACGGTCAGGCCCGGCCGGGCCTCCAGGGACAGGTCGCGCAACACCAGAAAGGCGCCATAGCCCGCGCTCAGGCCCTCCACCTTCAGGTGCGCGCCCGCGCTGCCGCCGAGCTGGAATGGCGTGGGTCGGTGCCACATCATCGCGCGGCCTCCGTGCCCATTTCATCGCCCAGGTAGGCCTCGATCACCTCGGGATGCCGCACCACCGCGCGGGGCGTGTCGTCGGCGATCTTGCGGCCCTGGTGCAGCACGATGACGCGCTCGACGTGGCGCAGCAGCGTGGTCACCGCGTGCTCGATCCACACGACGGTCAGGTCCAGCTCGTCGCGCAACCGGCGGATCAGGCGCGCCATGTTCTCGATCTCGCTCTCCGTGAGGCCGGCGGCCACCTCGTCGAGCAGCAGCAGGCGCGGCCGGGTGGCCAGGGCCATGCCGATTTCCAGCAGGCGCTGCTGCGAGGGTGTGATGGCGGCGGCGGGCAAGTCCGCCTGCGCGGCCAGGCCAATGAGGGTGAGGATGCTGTCGGGTGTGCGCAGCGCCCAGGGCACGCCCTGCTCTTCGCCCCACCAGATCCATTTCCGGGGTCGGCGGCCGGCAAACTTCAGGCCGAACGCGATGTTCTCGCGCACGCTCATGTCGGCGAAGGTGCGCGGGGTCTGGAAGGTGCGGGCCAGGCCGTGGGCGGCGAAGCGGTGCGGCGCGCGGCCGTCCAGGCGCTGCCCGCGCACCCGCAGCTCGCCGCTGGTGGGCCGGGTGACGCCGGAAATGGCGTTGAAGAAGGTGGTCTTGCCGGCGCCGTTGGGGCCGATGATGCCGACGAGTTCACCGGGCATCAGCGTGGCGCTCACGCGATCGACCGCCACCAGTCCACCGAACCGCACGGTGATGTCCTTGGCTTCGAGCAGGGCGGGGCTGGCCATGTCAGCGGCTCCTCCGGTGTGCGGTGGTCGGACGCTCAGTACACATGGCGCGCCTCCCGCTGCCGTTTCTCGCGCTGTTTGCGCCGCTCGGTCTCACCGCTGAGGTCGTCGCGCCGCTCGGCCCACCAGACGCGTGCGTCGCGCCACCAGCCGCGGAAGGTGTCGGTCCGCACCGACGCCAGTCCGCCGGGCAGGTACAGCACCGACAGGATCAGCAACAGGCCCAGCGACATCATGTAGATCTGTGGCACCTGCAGGCGCAGCGTTTCCGCCAGCACGCTGAACACAATGGCGGCGATCAGCGGCCCCCACAAGGTCATGGCGCCGCCGATGAGGGCGATCAGCACGGTCTGGAAGCCGATGAAGGGGTTGAAGACGGTGTGTGGATCGATGTAGGTCCAGCGCACGCTCATCGCCGCGCCAACCGCGCCCGCCACCGCTGCGGTGAGCGCGAAGCCCAGCACCTTGACCACGCGCGTGTTCACCCCCAGCGTCTGCGCGCGCTGCTCGTCCGCGCCGATGCCGCGCAGCGCCAGGCCGAAACGCGTGCGCCGCAGCACGATCGACAGCCCCACGGCCAGCACCGCCAGCGCCAGCACCGTGTGATAGACCGTGATCGACTCCGGCACCACCACCAGCACGCGACCGACCGTGCCGGTCACGCTCTTCTCGAAGTAGCTGATGGCGTGGCGGATGAGTTCGGTCATGCCGAAGGTGAGCACCGCGAAGTAGGTGCCCCGCAGGTGCAGCACGGCCGCGCCCATCACCACCGCCACCGCCGCGGCAATCAGCGCACCGAGGGCTATCGCCTGCACCCAGGGCATGTGCTCCAGCGACAGCGCGCTGGTGTAGGCGCCGATGCCAAAGAAAGCCGATGTGGCGAGCGAGAGGTAGCGCGTGGTGCCGCAAAACAGCGACCAGCTCGACGACAGCGCGACGTACATCAGGCAGGTCAGCGCCATGGACAGGGCGAACTCGCTGGCGAACGAGGGCAGCGCCATCGCCCAGCCTGTCAGGCCGAACAGCACGAGCAGGTCGCGCACGAGGATCTGGCGGGCGTTCATGCGGGCAACCTCGCGCCGGAACAGACAACGGACAGCGGGCAGATCATGGCGTCAGGCCTTGCGCGTCTTGCGGGTGAACAGGCCCTCCGGGCGCAGCAACAGCACACCGATGAACACGATGTAGCTCAGCAGCGCCTTGAGGGAGGGGTTGGTGAAATGCATGCCGATGGCTTCGATCACACCCAGCAGCAGACCGCCGGCCAGCGCGCCACCCATGCTGCCGAAGCCGCCGAGCGTGATGACGATCAGCGCGGTCACGGTGTAGGGCTCGCCCATCGACGGGCTGATCGTGTAGGCCATCGACAGCAGGCAACCGGCCACGCCGGACAGCCCCAGGCCGATGCCAAACATCAGCGGGTGCAGGCGCCGGGTGTCGATGCCGACCAGCTGGGCGCCGGTGGGTGACTGCATCAACGCGCGCACGCCCTTGCCGAGCAGGGTCGTGCGCAGCAGCACGATGAGGGCGCCGGCAAACAGCAGCGCCAGCCCGAACACGAGCAGCTTGTTGACCGCGAACTGCGCCTGTCCGCCGGGCAGCGGAATGGCGAAGGGCTGGGTGAGGAAGTCGTACCCGCGCAGGTCGCCGCCCCAGATCCAGCTGATCGCGTTCTGCACCAGGAACATCAGCCCGAAGGCCACCATCAGGCCGCGCGCCTCAAACACATCGAGGTTGGGCGAGGTGGCGGTGAGCCGGCGGAAGCACAGCCAGTGCACCGCGATGCCCAGCGCCATCAGCACCGCAAACGACACCGGAATCATCCACAGCGGCGACAGACCCGCCACGCTGGCGACCATCCAGGTCAGAAACGCCCCGACCATCAGGAACTCGCCGTGGGCGATGTTCAGGATGCGCATCAGCCCGTACTGCAGGTTCAGGCCCAGCGCCACGAGCGCGTAGATGCCGCCGGTGATGAGACCGGACGCGATCAGCTCAATCCAGGAGGAGAAGGACATGCAACAGGCGCAGGGAAGTTATCGAGGACGCCGCGGATCCGGCTCCGCCGGTCCGCTGGCATCGACCCCTTGAGGGGGTGACGCGCCGCCGGAGCGGCGCGGGGGTGGCTTTACTTCCAGGCCGGCTTGACCGGGTTCAGCTTGGCGGTGGCGATCTTGGCCGGCCACACGACCTCAAACTCCCCGTTCTGCCACTGCCCCACCGAACCGGGCGTGCCCACGTTCTCGCTGCCCTGGAAGCGGATGTCGCCCAGGATGGTCTTGTGCGTGGTGTTGGCCACGTAATCGCGGATGGCCTTGCGGTCCAGGCCCTGCGCCTTCACGGCGGCGGTCAGGATCTCCAGCCCCGCCCAGCAGGCGCCGCTGGCCCAGCGGTCCGGCTCTTTCTTGTGGGCCGCCACGTGGGCATCGAAGTAGGCCTTGGCGCCGGCGCTGGTCTTGCTGTTCCACGAACCCATGCCCAGCACGCCCTCGGCGCCCGCGGGGGTCATCACGTTCTTGTACAGCGGGAAAGCCGTGCCCACCGAGGCGTAGAAGAACTTCGGGTTGAAGCCGATTTCCTTGCTCTGGCGGCTCGCCAGGATGGTGTCGGGCGGGTAGGTGAAGCCCACAAAGGCGTCGGGATTCTTGTCCTTGATCGCGCGCAGCGTGGGCGAGAGGTCCTTCACACCGCTGGGATAGCTGGTCTCCTGCACCAGGCTGATGCCGGTGCCCTGCAGCGCCACCTTCAGCGCGGCGTAGTTCTCCAGGCCAAACAGGTCATCCACGTACACACAGGCAATGGTCTTCACGCCCTGCGCCTTCAGCATGTCCACCACCGCGTCGCACATCGGCTTGGGCTGCTGCAGCATCGAGAAGAAGAAGGGCAGCTTCATCTCGATCAGACGGCGCGACAGCGCGGTCGGCGCTAGGAAGGGGTAACCGAAGCGGTTGGCCAGCGGTGCCGTGGCGAAGTTGGCGTTCGAGCCCCAGGGCGGCAGCACGAGGTCCACTTTGTCGCTGCCCATCAGTTTTTCGTAGGTTCGGACCACGGTCTCCACGTCGCTGCGGTCGTCGCTGCTGATCAGCTCGATGCGCCGGCGCACGCCCTTCACGTCCAGACCGCCCGCGGCGTTCTGCTGCTCGGCCCACAACAGGTAGTTCGGCTCCTGGCTCGTCTGCGCGCCGCCGGTCCAGGGGCCGGTGCGCGACATGGAATAGCCCACACGCACCGGCGCGGCCTGCGCCAGCAGCTGCGGCGCCACGGCCAGCGCGCCCACGGCGGCGGCGGTTTTCTGGATCACGACTCGGCGGTTCGGGTGCACCATGGGTTTGTCTCCGGTGGGTGAAAAAGCGCGGCGCGCGGCCACGGTTCAGGCTCTGACGGCCTGCGGCATCGTAGGCATGCGCGGCGCGCCGCGCAGCGCTGCGCGCGCACTAGCTGCTTGATCAATCGCGCATGGCGCTGCGGGTTTTCCCGAACGTCAACCAGGCCGGGGCGATCAGTTCCAGCTCGCGGCGATGACCGGCGTCAGCGCGGCCAGCTGCGCGGACGAGAGCTCGGTCTGCCCCATGGGGGGTGGACTGAAGGCCGCCATCGCGCTCACCAGCTGATCGACCTGGGCCATGACCAGGGCCTCGCCGTTGCTGATCTCAAACCGCTCAACCCGATTGGCGCTGCCGTTGTACCAACCCGAGACAGTGACCTTGTCGGCCGTGCCGATGACGCTGATCTCCAGGTGGTTGGACTGGCGTCGGAACCAGAGCTGCTCGGCCGCAATGCCTTCCAAGAAGCGCAACACGTCGGTGTTGCCCGCGGTGCTGTCGTTCTCCTGGATCGTGTCAGCACCCTCCCCCCGGCCAAAGACGTAGGTGTCATGGCCGGTGCCCCCCGCCAGCGTGTCGTTGCCTCCCATGCCACGCAGCAGGTCGTGACCGGCCCCGCCGCTCAGGGTGTTGGCGGCCGTGTTGCCGGTGAGAACGTTGTCAAGCGTGTTCCCGGTGCCATTGATGGCAGACGACCCGGTGAGCGTGAGACGCTCGAGGTGGGCACCCAGGGTCCAGGCCACCGAGGACCGCACTGTGTCGGTGCCCTCGCCGGCCACTTCGGTGACGATGTCGGTCGTTCGCTCCACGACGTAAACATCATCACCGACACCGCCGATCAGGGTGTCGGTCCCGGCGCCGCCGTCGAGCGTGTCGTTGCCCTCAAATCCCCTCAGGGTGTTGTTCGCGCTGTTGCCTGTCAGCTCGTTGTCCAGCGCGTTGCCGCTGCCGTTGATGGCGGAGGTGCCCGTCAAGACCAGTTTTTCCGTGTGGGCGCCCAACGTCCATGCGATCGAAGCGCGCACCGTGTCAGTGCCATTGCCGGCGCTCTCCTGCACGATGTCGCCGGTCTGAGCCACCACATAGGTGTCGTCACCTGCACCCCCGATCAAGGTGTCGTTGCCAGCACCGCCATCCAGCCAATTGTTGCCGGCGTTGCCGGTCAGGCGGTTGGCCAACGAGTTGCCAGTGCCATTGAGGTGGGCAGTACCCGTCAACTCGAGGTCTTCGACCTGACCCGCCAGCACGTGAGAGACCGAAGCCAGCACGCGATCCACCCCACCGCCACTGGCTTCCACCACCACATCGGCCGCGTCATCGACCACCAAGGTGTCGTTGCCGGCACCGCCCTCGAGACGGTCGGCGCCTAACCCGCCGTCGAGCCAGTCGTCGCCCCCGGCGCCCCGCAGGGTGTCGTTGCCGGCAAAGCCGTACAGCCGGTCCGCCTCGGCCGTGCCGACCAGCAGGTCCGCCCCCGCGCCACCGCGCTGCGTACGCGCCTCAAGGTCGAGGTCCGCGCGGGACCAGCGCACGCCGTTGGCAAACTGGACGAACTCGATGCCCTGAAGCGTCACTACATCTTCGGTGCCACCGATGGCGAGCCAATACAGCCGCTCATCGGGCCAAGGACTGCTGCTTGCCGTGACCGTCATCAATGCGGGATCGATGCCCACACCAAACACAAGCTCGTCAGCGTCGCCCATCCAGCCGTTGACGTTGTCTGATCCATCGCCGAGGCCATACAAAAACCGATCATTGCCCGCACCACCATCAAGCCGATCGAGTTCGGCACCGCCCACGATCACATCGTCGCCGTCCTCGCCCCAGATCTCGTCCACGCCTCCAGCCCCCAGCAACGAGTCGGCGCTGGCGCTCCCCCTCAGCCAGTCGCCCGTCTCGGTCGTTCGGTTCTCCAGCCTTGAGACGATGTCGGCTTCGGTCCATGTGGTGCCATCGGCGAAGGCAATCCGGGTCAACGGTCGCTGGTCGTGCAGCGAGGTTTCGTAGCGCATGGAGCCCCGCTGAACAAAAAAGCGATCTACATCAATCAGGTCATTGGTTCCGCGGAAGGAGATGACCAGGCCGCTGTCCATCGCTGAACGCGACACCACCACGTCCTGCGGTCGGATGCCATCCCCGAGAACCAGCACCGCCGATGTGTTGCCACGAAACCCCGACCCACGGATGGTGTCGTGACCGTCACCCAGGCCGAAAAGGTACTCGACGGCACCATCCCCAACAGAAATGACGTCGTTGCCGGCACCGCCATTCACCCGGTCAAAGTCAGCCGCTGCCGATGGCGGGAAGTAGATGCCCGAGAGAGCCAAGATCGTGTCGTTGCCGGCGCCACCGAAAAACTCATCGCTGCCCAAGCCGCCCATCAACTGATCGTTGCCGTCGCCTCCGTATAGGACATCCTGTTGATCGCCACCTTGCAAGATGTCATCTCCCTCCCCGCCGATCAAGGTGTTGTTGCCACCCAGTCCGAACAGGCGATCATGGCCAGCCTCACCGACGAGCGTATCCACCCCAAGGGCATCGACCAGCACATCATCGCCGGCGGTCACCGTGTTGGCCCGATTCACCAAATCGGCCCAGGACCACTGGGTTCCGTCGGCGAACTCCACGCCACTTACTCCATGCGCCCCATTGGGAACGGATACCCAAGCTCCATTAAACAGATAGCTATCGAAGTCAATCAACAGCCCATCCGCCGAACCGGGCAGCGCAACCTCAAGACGGCCTTCCCAGCGCGTGGGCTGTCCCGCCATGTTCTGCGAGGGAATCACGCTGGCGCTCAAAAACTCAAAGCCGCTGCCCCAGCGGACGCTCAGACCCTCGGCCGCAATGCCCGGCTCAAACTGCAAGGTGGTCTGCGCGCCGATCTGGGCGAGGATGCGGTCCTGCCCATCGCCCACCCCGAACAACACCCGGTCGCGGCCAGAGCCGCTGGCGATGGTGTCGTCACCGGCTCCGCCCTGCAGCGCGTCGTCGCCCCCGCCCCCGTCGAGCCAGTCATTGCCGGCGCCCCCGATGAGCGTGTCGTGGCCGGCCCGGCCACGCACGCGGTCGTCACCATCACCCGCCAGAAAAACGTCGGCCAGGCCGCTGAGGGCCACGTCATCGGCGTCGCTGGTGCCGACGGGACGGCCGGCAGCGAGCCAGGCGCCCAGATCAAAGACGCTGCCATCGGCCCATTCGATGCGCTCCACTGGCGCCGACGAGGCGTCCTGGTCATCCAGCAGAAAGGAGACCGTCGTGGAGCCGTCCAGCCAACGGATGGACAGCGTGTCGTCGTCAGGGCTGCCCGCCACTGGCTGGATGGTCATCGACACGCCGCCCGGCAGGGCGGAAAGGCGCAGGGTGTCGTAGCCCTGGTCTTCGGCCGAGTCACGGGTCCGGTCCCCGATCTGGACCACGCCATCCCCCGCACCGACCACATACACGTCATCCCCGGCACCACCCAGAAGCTGCGCGCCGTCGGCGCCGGCCTCCAGCCGGTCGTTTCCGGCGCCGCCGGACAAGCGGTCGTTGCCGCTGCCGCCCAGCAGCACGTCGTCGCCCCCGAGGCCTTCGAGGATGTCGTGACCGCCGCCGCCACTCACGGTGTCGGCGCCGCCAAACCCCCGGATGGTGTCGTCACCTTCGGTGGACTGCAGGGCCGCGGCCATCAGCTGCGCCAGCGTCCGTGACTGCCCGCCGGCGAAGCTCACCGTCTCGATGGCCCCGGCACCCGCGACGCCCTGAGCGTCAAACATGCCCTCCAGGCGGACATCGATGTTCCACAGGCTGATCTGCAGCCCGTCGCCCAGGGAGCGCACCCGGGCGTTTGCCCAGGTGCTTTCGCTCCCCTCGAAGCGGAGCAGATCGGCCGAGCCCCCCGCGTCGCGGACGACGAAGCTGCGCTGCCCCCAGGTGCTCACCGCCCCGCCCTGCACCACGCGGTACGTGTCGCTGGAGTCTGTCGCGCTGTCGATGGCGATCGCGTTCGCGTAATGGCCACTGCCATAGCGCAGCTCGTACTCGTCATTGCCCTCCTCCCCGCGCAGCGTGTCCAGACCGTCCCACGCGCTGAAGCTGCGCAGGAAATCATTGCCCGCGCCTCCCATCAACGTGTTGTTGCCATCGCCGCCGTGCATCGTGTCCCGGCCAGCGCCGCCTTCCAGCGTGTCGTGGCCGGCCTCACCGTACAGAACATCGTCGCCATCGCCACCGATCAGGCGATCGTCGCCGTCGCCGCCGTAGAGCGCGTCAGCGCCGCTGCCGCCGTCGAGCAGGTCAGCGCCCGCGTTGCCATACAGCGAGTCGTTGCCCCCCAACCCGCGCACCCGGTCATGACCAGCCCCGGCAGCGATGTTGTCGGCCACGAGCGAGCCGGTCAGCACGTCATCGCCGGCGGTCGGCGCCGGCGGCGGCAGCGGGCTCAGGTCCACGCGGGCCGACACCGTGGCGTCGGCAAAGCGGATCCACTCCACCCCCGCGCCGGTGCCCGCAAAGTGGCCCTGCACCGCCACCAAGGCCGACCCGTCGGCGCTGGTCAGCACCAGGTCGTTGCCCATGCGCAGCCACTGCAGATCGGCCTGGCGGAAGCTGGCCGACACATCCAGCGTGTCCTGGGCGGTGGTGCCCGCGTCGGCATCAACGATGACGTCCTGGCCCGCGGTGGCAGTCCACAGGTAGGTGTCCGACCCGAGCCCTCCCGACAGCACGTCGTCGCCCGCGCTGGCGGCAAACCGGTCGTTCAGGTTGGTGCCGTTCTGGGTTTCGCCCAGCGGGCTGCCCACGAGCAGGAAACCCGCCGTCAGCAGGTTGCCCAGGGACAACGCCGTCCCGTCGGCAAAACGCAGCGTGTCCACCGCCAGCACGGCGCCGGCGTTGGCGGGGTTGAAGCCGGCGATCTGGATCGCATCGCTGCCGGTGGTGAGGCCGTCCACGCCACGCACGCGCAGCTCCAACAGGCCGCCCACCACCACCAGCGACAGGTCGTCCGGCCCAATGCCGGGTCCAAATGCGATGGTGCTGCGCCCGCCAGGCCCGACCACGCCGCCGGTCAGCGAGCCGTCGATGATGCGGTCGCGTCCGTCGCCGCGGTGGTACCGGTAGGTGTTGCCACTGCCCTGGCCTTGCAGCAGGTCGTCGCCCCGCCCGCCGGCGATCTGCGCGCCGTGGGCGGTGGTGGTGAGCGTGTCGGCCTGACGGCCACCCGTGGCGAAGGCGGTGCCATCGGGCAAGGCCCCGGTCACGGCGGTGTCGGCCCAACGGCCGATCAGGCCCGGTGCGTCCCACGCATCGCCCGCGGCCTGCTCCGCCTGGAACACGAAGGATTCCACCGACCCGCGGTGGCCGTCGTCCACCCAGAGCTGGTCGCCATTCGCAAAGCGCAACATCAACCCGGCGCCGGCCACCACCACCTCCGACAGGTCGTCGACGCGGTGGCCCGCAAAACGCACCGCGTCGACGCCGCCAGCGTCCGTGAGCGTTTCCATGGCACCCAGCGTCGTCGCGCCGAACTCTCCAGCCACGAAGCGGTAGGTGTCATGACCGGCCCCGCCGCTGTAATCGTCGATGCCCTGACCACCGTCGAGCGTGTCGTCGCCGTCGCCGCCGACCAGCTGATCCGCACCCGCCCCGCCCAGCATCACATCGGCGCCGCCGCCGCCCTCCAATGCATCGTCACCGGCGCCGCCGTCCAGGTGGTCGTTGCCGTGGAAACCGGCGTCGAGCTGGCTGGCGATCGCGTCGCCCCACAAGGTGTCGTTGCCCTCTCCGCCCAGGAGCCAGTCGTCGCCCCCGAAGCCGCTGAGCAGGTCATCGCCCGCACCGCCATCGAGCCAGTCGCTGCCGTGAAACACGCCGTCGAGATCGGCCTGTTTGGCATCCCCCCACAACACATCGTTGCCGGCCCCACCCCACAGGCGGTCGTCGCCGCCGTCGCCATCCACCAGGTCGTCGCCATCGCCTCCGTCCAGCCAGTCCGCGCCGTGCCATGCACCCGACAGCCATTCCTGGGGCGCATCGCCGCTCAGGCGGTCGTTGCCGGCGCCCCCCTCCAACTGGTCGTCGCCGCCCTGGCCCACCAGCTGGTCGTGGCCGTCGCCGCCCAGCAACAGATCCGCGCCGTGCTGCTCGGCCGGCGTGTGGTCCAGGTAGCGGCTGTCCAGTGTGCCGTCGCCCCACAGCTGATCGTCGCCCGCATCGCCCCACACCACGTCAGCGCCGTGCATGCCGCTGACCACGTCGTTGCCGTCGCCGCCCCACACGATGTCCGCGCCGGTGCCCGCGCTGATGACGTCGTTGCCCACCCCACCGTCGATGAGGTTGCCCGCATCGGCGGCCGCCTGCCCGGTCAGCAGGTTGATGGTGTAAGGCCGCAGTTCGCCATCGGCCTGGGCCGGCAGCCACGACGCCACCCAGCCGAACCCGCGGGCGATCACCTCGCCAGGGGCCGCGGGGTTGACCTGATCGGTGCGCGTGGGCGCCACGAAGCCGGTGTGGGTGCCGCTGCCGGCGATGAAGTCGTTGCCGCTGCCGCCCTGCAGCCAGTCGGCCCCCGCGCCGCCGAGCAGCACGTCGTCGCCCTCGCCGCCACTGAGCCAGTCGTCGCCGCCGTTGCCGGCCAGCCCGTCGTTGCCGCCGCCCCCTTGCAGCTGCTCGGCCCCGCCGGCGCCGAGCAGCAGGTCGGCGGCCAGCGGGTCTTCGCCGGCGGCTACATAACGCCCGGGCGCGGTTTGCTGGTAGGTCTGGCCATCGGGCTGCAGCGCCTTGATGAAGCCGCCGGCCAGCAGGGCTTCGGGCGGGGTGTCGCCCGCGCCGGCGCCGAGCTGGATGCCGAGCTGGCCTTCGCTCCAGCCGCGCACGGTCACTCGCGCGGCGGCCTGCGTGGGGCTGCCGGGCTCGTACCAGGTGATCACAAGGTCTTGCGATGCGCCGCGCGCCACGAGGCTGTACACCAGCCCGCTGGCTTCGTCGGTCCACACGGTTTGGCCGGCCTGCGCCGCGCCGCCGCCGCTGGCCTGCACCCCGCCAAACCACAGCCGCCCGAGCCCGTCGGCGTCGATGACGATGTCCTGGCCCGCCCCAGCGGCAAAGTGGTAGTCGTCGACGCCGGCGCCACCGAGCAGGGTGTCGGCGTCGCTGCCGCCGTCGAGCAGGTCGTCGCCGGCGCCGCCAACCAGAACGTCCCAGCCGCCGCCGGCGCGCAGCACGTCGGCGCCGCTGCCGCCGATGGCGGCGTCGTTGGCGAGGATGCTGGCTTGCCAGTTCATGGCGCCGCCGCCGGTCTGGATGTGCCAGTGGCTGGCGTCTTGGAAGCCACCCACTTCAAAGGGGTCGCTGCCAATGGCGGTGGTGGACAGGGCGTCGCGCAGCAGGGGCAGGCCTTTGAGGGTGGGGCTGTTGATGTCGTCGAGGTTGACGTGCAGCGCGCCCGATTCGAGGCGGAAGAGGCCGCTGGTGTTGTCGGCGGGGGCGTGGTGGTGGAAGTCCATCGCCAGGGCGATGAGGGCTTGGCGCACATCGGGGCGGGCCGTCAGACCTTCGGTGCCGCGCAGCAGGGTGAGGTCGTCGGTGAAGCGGGTGAGTGCGCTGGGCTGGCCCGGGCCTTGGCCGAGGCCTTGGCGGATGTGGTCGTTGACGAGGCGGGTGATGAAGTCGGGGGTGGCGGTGTTGGGGTCGGTGGCGTAGAGGCGCGTATCGAGCAGGGCGGGCAGGAGTTCGGGGATGTCTTTGACGCGCTGGCGCAGGCGGTCGTCAAACAGGAAGGCGGCGTGCAGGTTCATGCCGTGCAGGCCGAGGGCGTACTCCAGGGGCTGGGCGGTGTCGCCGAGGTCGATGCCGGTGTCGGTGCCGACGAGGGTGGGCAGGAAGACGCGGGCGTACTGGAGGAATTCGCCTTCGTTGTAAAGGTTGGTGATGGCGGCCTCGCGCCGCTCGACTTCACCCTGCGCCAGGAGTTCGCCGACGAGCAGTTCGCGCAGGCGGTTGACTTCTTCCAGGACGGCGATGCTGGCGCTGCCGGCGGACTGGACGGTGGCGGCGGTGATGGCGGCGCCGATGGCCACGGCGCTGGTGGCGGAGCGCTCGAAGGGGGCGGCGGCGAAGGTGGTGGCGGGGCGGTCGTACCAGACGGCCATGGTGGCGGCGAGACCGCCGCCCAGGCTGTGGCCGGTGAAGCTGATGCGGGCGGGGTCGTGGCCGTGTTGCACGGCCCAGTCTTTGACGGCGAGGTAGTAGGCGGAGGCGCTGAGCTGCTGGCCGATGCCCAGCGGCAACAAGCGGTCGAAGGCCAAGCCGAGGTCGGCCGCGAGATCGCCCGCCGTGTTCCACGCCCGCCCGGCGAATTCGAGCAGGAAGTCGGTGCCTTTGTAGGCGATGACGATCTCGCCGGTGGCCGCGTTGAGGTAGGCGCCCCCGGTGAAGCTGAAGGGGTTTAGGGCGTTGAGGTTGTCGCCGGCGGTGAAGCCGGTACTCGTTGAAAGCTGCATCCATTCGGATGGCAAGTCCAGCCTATTTGCTCCTTCAACAATGGCGCCATTGTCACGTTGATCGTTGTATACATGTGCGGCCAAAGCAGCGTAGTCAAGAATAGATGCCATTTCAATTTCCCCCAGTTATTCGGATGATGGAATACGGCCACCTCGGCGCGCAAATTTCCTAGAGACCTCCTGAAGCAGAGGCAAATTTATTGATTTTGCGAATGGTTGGCCAACCAGAATCGGATCACACCACGCCAAATCCTTTTCACCGATGCTCAGATGTCGAATCGGGTTAGGAAGGCATCGATACACATTCTCCTCGGCAATTATTGAACTCGGAAGCGAGGAGAATGGCACACGCTGAAAGTCAGATCCACTCCAACCAAAGGCAACGACAAAAAATTTTGGGTCCCCGTAGTAGCTGTATTGCAGGTCGCCTCTAGGCGCACCAAAGACATACACCTTCCCATCCACCACATCCACCCGCATTGGCATCAAATACGAATGCCACACCCGTTTTCCACCCAATTCCGGCAAATCCAGTGTGACCCAGCTTTGGTTGGTGCCGTAGTTATCGAAGTACTGGCGCTTTTGGTGAATGGTGATGATTCGGCCGTCGGAGAGGCGGACTTCTTCGTACCAGCTGGGGTAGCGCTTTTGATAGAAGTGCCACGCGACGGCGGCTATGGCTCCGATGACGGCCAAGGCCAAGAGCAGAGGCAGCCAGAGGAAGGGTTTGGAGGGCGAGACGCGGGGGTTCATGCGGCCATCTCCCAATGGGGGTCGTTGCTGCGGGCGGGGTCGTGGCCGTGTTGCACGGCCCCGTCTTTGACGGCGAGGTAGTAGGCGGAGGCGCTGAGCTGCTGGCCGATGCCCAGCGGCAGCAAGCGGTCGAAGGTCAAGCCGAGGTCGGCCGCGAGATCGCCCGCCGTGTTCCACGCCCGCCCGGCAAATTCGAGCAGGAAGTCGGTGCCTTTGTAGGCGATGACGATCTCGCCGGTGGCCGCGTTGAGGTAGGCACCCCCGGTGAAGCTGAAAGGGTTGAGGGCGTTGAGGTTGTCGCCGGCGGTGAAGCCGAGATCAGATAGAGACTGCCACCCCGGCGGAAGGGGCAACCTATTGATTGGCGAACCATTCCCCCCTCCGCGCTGATCGTTATAAACCAGAGCAGCCAACGCTGCATTTTCCAGATTTGTTGCCATTTTTCCTCCTTAAGAACGTTTACTCTGAGCGATTAGACCAACGATAGAGGGAAGCCCATTCATCAGCCACCTCCCTATAAGTCTTAAGATCCAGGTTTTTCGTGAGCCTTCCTTTGTCGCCGCGTGGAGGACACCAACGCTCAAGCTTTTCTGACAAAGATATATTCCTCAATGGGATAGGCACGCATGGATATACATTCTCTTCGGACCGAAGAATTTCGGGTACATCCAAGAATGGAATCCGGCGAAACCCTCCATTGCGCCACTCAAAGGCAACCATGTAATAGATTGGAAATCGATAGTATTCGAGTTGCCGATCACCCCTGGGAAGTCCAAATACATATACCCGACCCTCGAATACATCCACCCGCTGCGGCATCAAATACGAATGCCACACCCGTTTCCCGCCCAATTCCGGCAAATCCAATGTGACCCAGCTTTGGTTGGTGCCGTAGTTATCGAAGTACTGACGCTTTTGGTGAATGGTGATGATTCGGCCGTCGGACAGGCGGACTTCTTCGTACCAGCTGGGGTAGCGTTTTTGATAGAAGTGCCACGCGACGGCGGCTATCGCCCCGATGACGGCCAAGGCCAAGAGCAGAGGCAGCCAGGGGAAGGGTTTGGAGGGCGAGACGCGGGGGTTCATGCGGCGATCTCCTCATGGCGGCCGTTCGCCTTACGAAGATGCTGAGTTCGGCAGGTCGCAGGAGCCGAGAGGCTCGGACTTCGATTCGAAGGCGTTTGGTCACCCCGATGAAGGAATCTGAAATCGGCCGCCAGCGGGTCTTCGCCGGCGGCCACACAACGCTCGGGCGCGGTTTGCTGACCGGTCTGGCCATCGAGGTCGGCAACCGCTGCGAGGGCTGGGCGCTGCGAACGCGCCCCGTTCTGGGCGCTGAAGACGATTCCTGGCATCAATGGCCCCCCTGACAAACCGATGTCTGAAACGCGGGCAAAGCGGCGCGCGGGTTGACTGCGTCAAAGGGTGCTTCTTAGTGCATGGAATGCCGCGATACCCCCCATGGGCGCTGGGGCGGCTCCGGTCAGGGCCGGTGGGCGGGCCGCAATTGGGCGGCAGGCGCGGCGGCTCAACGGCCGGCGGGTTCAGCGCATCTCGCGACGGCTCGGCCGTCTCATGAACCGCCGCGCTGGCCGCCGCGTCCGATCCGGCGTCGCCACACCCAGGCCAGCGCGGCGACCACCGCCAGCACCCCAGCGGCCAGCGCCCAGACGAGCGCGGCCTGCCCGTGGACGACGACGCCGTCGGCGAAGTGGGCGTCGGTGTCGGTGAGGGGCAGTTGGGCGCGCTGCCAGGCCAGCACCGCGAAAGCCGCGGACAGGCCGGCGCAGACCAAAGCCACCGCGGCCAGTGCGCGGCGCATCAGCGGGGCGCGCAGGCGCGCGCGACCTTGATGGCCAGCTGGTGCAGGGCCAGCCAGGGGTCGGCGGGCCAGTCCGGCACCTTCAGGCCCTTGACGATGCCATCCACGGTGTGGGCGTCGTCGAGCCAGCGCGCGACCTGGCCGGTGGTGAGCCCCGGCAGCGCGCGCTCCATCAGGCGCTCCTTCATGCCCCACACGCGGTTCTCGCGCAGGGCCACGGGCAGCGGCCGGCCGGCGTCGAGCGCCAGGCGCACGCGGTGCAGCGCGCGGATGTCCTCGCTGAGCGCGAAATGCACCAGCACCGCGGCCTCGCCTTCGGCCTGCAGGCCGTCGAGCATGCGCTGCACGCGCAGCACCTGCCCGGCCAGCACCGCCTCGGCGAGCTTGAACACGTCGTAGCGCGCCACGTTGAGCACGGCGGCCTCGACCTGCTCGAACGACAGCTCGCCGGCCGGGTGCAGCAGCGCGAGCTTCTGGATCTCCTGGTGCGCCGCCAGCAGGTTGCCCTCCACGCGGTCGGCGAAGAACTGCAGCGTGCGCTGGCCGGCCTCGCCCGCGGCCACGCGCTGACCCTGGGCCTGCAGGCGCTGCGCGATCCAGGCCGGCAGCGCGCCGCGCTCCACCGGCTCCACCTTGACCGCCACGCCGTGCGCCTCCAGCGCCGCGAACCAGGCGCTTTTCTGGGTGGCCATGTCCAAGCGCGGCAAGACCACGAGGTTGAGCACCGCGTCGTTGCCCGCGGCCGACTCGGCCAGCCGCTGCAAGGCGACCGACCCGTCCTTGCCCGGCTTGCCCGACGGCACGCGCACCTCCACGAGCTGCTTGTCGGCAAACAGGCTCAGCGAGGCGCCGCTGGCGAGCACGGCGCTCCAGTCGGCGTGGGCGCCGGTGAGGGTGTGGACGGTGCGCTCGGTGTGGCCCGCGGCGCGGGCCGCGGCGCGGATGGCGTCGCAGACTTCCTGCACCAGCAGCGGGTCGTCGCCGTGCACGGTGTAGAGCGGGCGCAGGCCGCGCTGCAACTGGGAGGCGAGCTGCGCCGCGGCGATCTGCATCGCAGCGCCTTCAGCGCGGGCCGACCGCGGCCAGCCGGCGGATGACCTGCTGCACGATGTCGTCGGCCATGTCGAGGTACAGGCGCTCTTCTTCGCTGGCCTTGGACAGCACCGCCGTCTCGCTGAAGCTCAGGTCGCGCTCAAGCAGCAGCTCGGTCTCATCGATCAGGTCGCGGCCGGCGAGCGTGCGCAGGCGGAAGCGAAAGCGCGTGCGCAGCTGCAGCTCGCGCACCTGGCCGGCGGCGGTCTGGCCGACGGCGCGGCGTTCGCGCTGGTCCTGCAGGACCGTGAGCACCACCTGCGGCGCGGCATCGCCGGCGGCGTTGGTCGGGCTGTCGCTGCCGATCACGGTGAGGCCGTTGAGACGCAGCTGCCGGCGCAGCTCCAGCGCCACCGGCGTGGCTTCGCTGCCGGCCAGGCGCAGCGTGTCGAAGGCGAACCGCGGGGCCTGGCGCAGCTGAAAGCCGCAACCCGCCAGCGCGGCCGTGCCGGCGGCCACCAGCAGCCCCAGGCCGGCACGACGGCGTGTGACGGCGGTGTGCATCAGACCACCACGTTGACCAGGCGCCCGGGCACCACGATCACCTTCTTGGGCGCGGCGCCGGCGGCCGCCTTCTGGAACGCTTCGCTGGCCAGCGCCGCGGCCTCGATGGCGGCCTTGTCGGCCCCGGCCGGCACGGTCACGCTGCCACGCAGCTTGCCGTTGACCTGCAGCACCAGCTCGATCTCGTCCTGCACCAGCGCCACCTCGTCCACCGCGGGCCAGGGCGCGTCCAGCAGGTCGCCCACGGCGCGGGCGTAACCCAGCTCGCTCCACAGCGCGTGGGTGATGTGCGGACAGGCCGGGTAGAGCATGCGCACCAGCAGCGACATGCCTTCGCAGCGCACGGCCGCGTCGCCCGGGCTGTCGTCGTGGGCGAAGTCTTCCAGCGCGTTGAGCAGCTTCATGCAGCCGGACACCACGGTGTTGTATTGCATGCGCTCGTAGTCGTAGCTCACCTGCTTGAGCACAAGGTGCATCTCGCGGCGCAGCTTGCGCGCCTCGGGGCACAGGGCCGCGCCGCTGAGATCCTGCGCCGTGGCGGCACGCAGGGCTTCGGCGTGGCGGTGACCAAAGGCCCACACGCGCCGCAGGAAGCGGTAGCTGCCCTCCACCGCCGCGTCGTTCCACTCCAGCGTGGCTTCGGGCGGCGCGGTGAACATGGTGTACAGGCGCGCGGTGTCGGCGCCGTACTTTTCGATCAGGTCCTGCGGATCGACGCCGTTGTTCTTGGACTTGGACATGGTGCCCACGCCCTCGTAGTCGATGGGCGTGCCCACGGGCAGGTCGCCGACCGCGTTTTTCAGCTGGGCGCCGACAATCTTGCCGCCCTCGTCGAGCACGTGCTCCACGTCGTGCGGCCAGAAGTACTCCTTGCCACCCTTGTCGGTGCGGCGCGAGTAGATGTGGTTGAGCACCATGCCCTGCGTCAGCAGCTTGGTGAAGGGCTCATCCACCTTCACCAGGCCCAGGTCGCGCATGACCTTGGTCCAGAAGCGCGCGTACAGCAGGTGCAGGATGGCGTGCTCGATGCCACCGATGTACTGGTCCATCGGCATCCAGTAGTCAGCGCCACCGGCCACCATCTGTTCGCCGTTCTTCGGATCGCAATAGCGCATGAAGTACCACGACGAGTCCACGAAGGTGTCCATGGTGTCGGTCTCGCGCCGCGCGGGTTGGCCGCAGCACGGACAGTCCACCTTCAGGAAGGCCTCGCACTTGTTCAGCGGGTTGCCGCTGCCGTCCGGCACCAGGTCCTCGGGCAGGCGCACCGGCAGGTCCTTCTCGGGCACCGGCACCGGGCCGCAGGATTCACAGTGGATGATGGGGATCGGCGTGCCCCAGTAGCGCTGGCGGCTGATGCCCCAGTCGCGCAGGCGGAAGGTGGTCTTCTTCTCGCCCAGGCCCTTCTCGGCCAGCAGCGATGCGACCTTGTCCACCGCGGCCTTCTGGTTCAGGCCATCGAGCACGCCCGAGTTGACGCACACACACTTTTGCTTGTCGCCGTACCACTCGGCCCAGGCGTCGTTGGAGAAGGTCTCGCCTTCGACCGCCACCACCTGCTTGATCGGGAGCTGGTACTTGAGCGCAAACGCGAAGTCGCGCTCGTCGTGTGCCGGCACGCCCATCACGGCGCCGTCGCCGTAGCTCATGAGCACATAGTTGCCGACCCAGACCTCGACCTGCGCGCCGGTCAGCGGGTGGGTGACGAACAGGCCGGTGGCCATGCCCAGCTTTTCCTGCGTGGCCAGTTCGGCTTCGGTGGTACCGCCTTTTTTGCAGTCTTCGATGAAGGCCGCCAGCTTGCCGTTGCTCGCCGCCGCGTGCAGGGCCAGCGGGTGCTCGGGCGCCACGGCGCAGAAGGTCACGCCCATGATGGTGTCGGCGCGCGTGGTGAACACATACATGCGACCGTCGCCGATCAGGCTTCCGTCGGCGGACTTGATGTCGTGCGTGAAGGCGAAGCGCACGCCCTCGCTCTTGCCGATCCAGTTCTCCTGCATCAGGCGGACCTTGTCAGGCCAGCCGTTGAGCGTGGCCTTGTCGTTGCCGATCTGCACGTGGTTGAGCAGCTCGTCGGCATAGGCCGTGATGTTCAGGTAGTAACCCGGAATCTCGCGCTTTTCCACCAGCGCGCCGGTGCGCCAGCCGCGGCCGTCGATCACCTGCTCGTTGGCCAGCACCGTCTGGTCCACCGGGTCCCAGTTGACGATCTGGGTCTTGCGGTAGGCGATGCCCTTTTCCAGCATCTTCAGGAACAGCCACTGGTTCCACCGGTAGTAGTCGGGCGAGCAGGTGGCGACTTCGCGCGACCAGTCGATGGCCAGGCCCATGGCCTGCATCTGCCGCTTCATGTAGGCGATGTTGTCGTAGGTCCACTTCGCCGGCGGCACGCCGTTCTTCAGCGCCGCGTTTTCGGCGGGCAGGCCGAAGGCGTCCCAGCCCATGGGCATCAGCACGTTCATGCCCTTCATGCGCAGGTGGCGCGTGAGCATGTCGTTGATGGTGTAGTTGCGCACATGGCCCATGTGCAGCTTGCCGCTGGGGTAGGGCAGCATCGAGCAGGCGTAAAACTTCGCCTTGCTGGTGTCTTCGGTCACGCGGTAGGCGTCGATGGCGGTCCAGTGCGCGTGCGCGGCGCGCTCGACGTCGTGGTGGGCGTATTTGTCTTGCATGAAGCGGGCGGGGGGATCGGCGGGCGCGGCGCGCCCCGGCGGATCGCGGATTTTAGGCCGGGCCGCTCAGCGCGCGGGCGCCGCGGGCTCGGCCACGAAGCCGATGCGCGAAAGCCCGGCAGCCTGCGCTCGGCCGATCAGGCCAGCCACCTGGCCGTACGGCACGCGCGCGTCGACCCGCAGCTGCAGTTCGGTGGCCGGATCGGCCTGGGCCGCGCGGGCCAGCGCGGCATCGAGCGCCGCATCGTCCAGCGCGGCGCCATCGAGCTCGCGGCGGCCCTGGGCATCCAGCGCCAGGGTCAGCACGGTCGCAGGCGCGTCCGCCGCGCGCGCGGCCGGGGCGCGCGGCAGGTCCAGCGCCAGGCGCGTGGCCATGAGCGGCGCGGCCACGATGAAGATCACCAGCAACACCAGCATCACGTCGACCAGCGGCGTGACGTTGATGTCGGCGAAGGGGGTGTCGGCGCGCGGGCGCTCCAGCCGACCGAAACTCACGCACCGCTCCCGGCCGGTGATTCAGCCCCGCCCCGCCCTTCGCCCAGGTCGCGCAGGTCCCGGGCGAAGCCTTCCAGATCGGCCTCGATCTGCGCGATGCGACGGCCCAGCACGTTGTACGCCAGCACCGCGGGGATCGCGACCGCCAGCCCAGCCGCCGTCATCACGAGGGCCTCGCCGACCGGCGCGGCCACCTGCTCAATCCGAAACCGCTCGTCCAGGCCGATCGCGGCCAGCGCGTGGTACACGCCCCAGACCGTACCGAGCAGGCCCACAAAGGGCGCCGTGGCGCCGACGCTGGCCAGCAGCGTCTGGCCAAACTGCAAGCGGGCCAGCACGCCATGCAGGGCGTCGCGCAGCGCGCGGGTGAGGTGAAGCCGGGGTTCGCCGGCGGTGGCCAGGGTGCCGGCCGGCGCGCCCTGCAGCGCTTGCACCGCCCGCACCAGCGGCGCGATCAGTCCCACCGGGTCAAAGGTCACCAGCCGCCGGGCGGCGTCCTCCAGGTCGGCGGCCTGCCAGAACGCGGCGGTGGCCAGCGGCAGGCTGCGCGCAGCGCGGTGCAGCAGCCAGCCTTTCCAGACGATGACCACCCAGCTCGCCACAGACATGGCCAGCAGCAGCAAGGCCACGGCCCGCCCGAGGGCGTCGGCCTGCGCAAGGGTCTGCCACATGGGCGGTGCGGCGCGGCGTCAGCGCAGGTTCAACACGTCGAACATGTCGAACAAGCCCGCGCGGCGCCCCGCGAGATAGCGAACCGCCCGCAGGCTGCCCTGCGCGTAGGTGACGCGGCTGCTCGACTTGTGCGTGATCTCGATGCGCTCGCCGGTGCCGGCGAACAGCACGGTGTGGTCCCCGACGATGTCACCGCCCCGGATGGTGGCGAAGCCAATCGTCGACGGGTCGCGCTCGCCCGTCACGCCTTCGCGGGCGTACACCGCGCAATCCTTGAGATCGCGACCGAGCGCCCCGGCGATCACCTCGCCCATCTTGAGCGCGGTGCCGCTGGGCGCGTCGACCTTGTGGCGGTGGTGCGCCTCGATGACCTCGATGTCGTAGCCCGTGGACAGCGCTTTGGCAGCCATCTCCAGCAGCTTGAGGGTCACGTTCACGCCCACGCTCATGTTGGGGGCCATGACGATCGCCACGTCGCGCGCGGCGGCGGCAATCTCGGCCTTCTGGGCGTCGGTGAAACCGGTCGTGCCGATCACCAGGTTCACGCCATGGCGCGCGCAGGCCTTCAGATGGGCCAGCGTGCCTTCCGGGCGGGTGAAATCGATCAGGCAATGGCTGCCGGCCAGACCGGCATCAAGGTCGGCCGTGATCGCCACGCCCAGCGGCTGCCCGTCGAAGGCGCCAGCGTCCTGGCCGATGGCCGGGCTGGCGGCGATGTCCAGCGCGCCCGAGAGCACACAGTCGCCGCTGTGGCGCACGGCATCGATCAGCATGCGGCCCATGCGCCCGCTGGCGCCGGCCACCGCCACGCGGTGGGTGGCCGCGCTCATCGCGCCCCCCCGGCGGGCGCGCCTTCCAGCGGCGGGTAACTCGCTGCCGGCGCCGGCGTGGGGCCGGCCGGCGCGGCGGGGGCCGGCGTGGCGCGGCTGTTGTGGCGCGCGTCAAAGGCCTTGAGCTGCTCGTCGGTGGCCTGCAGCACCGGCGGCTTGCCGCTGCTGCGCTTTTTCACGTCCAGCGAGGCGACAAACTCCACCTCGCTGGGCAACTCGTCGGCCTCGAAACGCTCGAGCACGTCGTTCTTGAAAAACAGCGCCACGCGCCGTTGCTGCTCGGGCTGCCCCTGGCGGCGGAAGGTGAACACGTAATCCCACCGGTCGGCGTGGAACACGCTGGTCAGCAGCGGCGAGCCCAACACGTTGCGCACCGCCTCGCGCGGCATGCCGGTGCGGATGGCCGCCATCTGTTCGCGGGTCACCACGTTGCCCTGGACGACATCGATCTTGTACGGCGTGACGACGCTGGTGATCGAGGGCAGGCGCTCGCCGAGACTGGAGCAGGCTGAGAGGGCGCCCACCAGCGGCAACCACAGCACCGTTCGGACAGCCACGGCGCCGGCCCGGCGCGAGCGGATCAAGGGGAAGCTCATGTCACAAACCCTGCTCAGAACAGGCCCGCCCGGGTCGGCGGACCGGCGCCAGCGAGGCGCTGGCGATATGATCCGGGCATTGTAGCCCCGGGGTCCGCGGGCTCCCGCCCGACGCCATGAGCAACATCGACGAACTCAAGAGCACCGGCCTGAAAGCCACCCTGCCGCGGCTGAAGATCCTCGAGGTCTTCCAGAAAGGCCGGCAGCGGCATATGACGGCCGAAGACGTGTTTCGTGTGCTGCTCGACGAGCGCTCGGATATCGGGCTGGCCACCGTGTACCGCGTGCTGATGCAGTTCGAACAGGCCGGACTGCTCACGCGCAGCAACTTTGAGTCGGGCAAAGCGGTCTACGAGCTCAACGAAGGCCAGCACCACGACCACCTTGTCTGCCTCGACTGCGGTCGCGTCGAGGAGTTTTTCGACGCCGAGATCGAAAAGCGCCAGCAGATGATTGCGCAATCCCGCGGCTTCCAGTTGCAGGAACACGCGCTGTCGCTCTACGCGACCTGCACCAAGACCGACTGCCCGCACCGCCAGAGCGCCGCCGCGCGCAAGGGCTGAGTCCGCCGCACAGACATCACGCCAAGCGCAAAAAAGCCCTCGCTCGGAGGGCTGTGTCGGCCGGAAACCGGCGTGGCGTGTGGAGACTGGCGCGGCTGGCGGGGATCGAACCCACGACCCTTGGCTTCGGAGGCCAATACTCTATCCACTGAGCTACAGCCGCGTTGGCTGCATTCTACCAGTGGGCGCTCGGGTGTCAGGCCGACGCAGGGGGCTTGGCTATAATCATGGGCTGTTTGCCGAGCGATCCGGCACGCTTTCCCCCGCCCCCGCCGCGCCCGCGCGACGCCCTTTGAGGACACCATGAGCGACCACGCCCACGATTCCCACACCGGCCCGATCAAGACGCCCAGCCAACTGCTGTGGACCTCGTTTTTTGCGTTTGTCGCGCCCGTGTTCATCATCATCGGCCTGGTCTATTTCGTGACCTCGGGCAACAAGCCCGGCGCTGGGGCCACCGACACCGAGCGCGACGTGGCCGAGCGCATCCAGCGCATCGGCACCGTCGAGCTGCGTGACGCCAACCGCCCGCTGCAAGCGGGCGACGCGGTCTACAAGGCGCAGTGCGCGGCCTGCCACGACGCGGGTCTGGCCGGTGCACCGAAGATCGGCGATGCCGCCGCGTGGTCGGCACGCATCGCGACCGGCTACGAGGCCCTGCTGACGTCCGCCCTGAAGGGCAAGGGCGCCATGGGCGCCCAGGGCGGCGGCAACTTCTCCGACATCGAGATCGGCCGCGCGGTGGTGCACCTCACCAACGCGTCGGGCGGCAAGTTCCCGGTGCCCAACCCGCCGGCGGCCGCTGAAGCGCCGGCTGCGGCGGCTGCGCCCGCGGCGGCGCCCGCTCCGGCCCCGGCGGCGGCGGTGGTGGCGGCGGCCCCGGCCGCTGCAGCGCCGGCGCCCGCGGCCACCCCGGTGGCAGCGGCGGCAAACGGCGAAGCGCTGTACAAGCAAGCCTGCATGGCCTGCCACGTGGCGGGTGTGGCCGGTGCGCCGAAGCTCGGCGACAAAGCCGCATGGGCCCCGCGCATCGCGCTTGGCGTGGACGCGCTGACCGCCAGCGTGATCAAGGGCAAGGGTGCGATGCCGCCCAAAGGCGGTGCCGGTGCGGCATCGGACGCCGAGATCAAGGCCGCGGTGGCCTACATGGTGAACGCCTCGAAGTGAGGGGTGTCGGGACACGGTCGATGTCCCTCCCGCATCCAGCCGGTCCCCGACCGGCTTTTTTTATGCCCGCCGCTGGCGCGGGAGTTCAGCGCGGATGCCGCTCGAATCCCCAGCGCGCGGGCAAGCCGGCGTGGTCGGCCGGCTCGGGCGACCAGCGCCCGGCCTCGATCCAGTCCGCGGCCAGCGCCATGTCGGCGCTGTGCACCCGACCCAGGCCCAGCTCGGTGGCCAGGTACAGGTGGCCGGCCTCATCCACGAGGCAGGCGGCTTCTTGCTGTGGCGCCTGGCCGGTGTGAGCGAGCACGCGGCCGTCGGGCTGCAGGCGCCACACCAGCGGTGTGTCTTCGAGATCGACGTACACGCGCTGCGGCCCGTTCTGGAAGTACCAGCGCCCGGCCTCGTCGGGCTGGTAGTTGCGGTGGATGAAGGCGATGAGCTTGTCGTGCTGCAGCCGCGAGCCTTTGCTCTGGGGAAAGGGACCCGCGGCCTGCACGCGGTCATCGCGCATGTACCAGTCGCCGCGTGCGTCGAGCCCGAGCCAGCCGAAGCAGTGGGGCACGTGGGGCCACTTGGCGAGGGCGGCTTTGACGATGTCGTCCATGGTGGTGCGCGAGGCTGGGGGTCAGCGGTGTTGCAGCAGCCACTCGCCCACGGCCCGCGGCATCGCGCGCACATGGCCGGGCAGGCCGAGCGGCGACTGTGAGACCGGGAAGCCGACGTGACCGCCCTGGGCGGGTTGCCACAAGGTGACACGAGCGCTCACGTCGCGCGGACCGGGCAGCGAGGCGGCCGGTACAAACGGATCGTTGCGCGCGTTGAGCGCGAGCGCCGGCACGCGGACGTCGCGCAACACGGGCTTGGCCGAGGCCTCGGCCCAGTAATGATCGGCGTCGCGAAAGCCGTGCAGCGGGCCCGTGAAGACGTTGTCGAAAGCGTGGAGCGTGCGCGCGGCGAGCAAGGCCTCGCGGTCGAACAGGCCGGGGTGTTGCTGCAGTTTGCGCAGGGCCTTGGGCACCATCGTGTTGAGGAACATGCGCGTGTAGACCGCTCGCGAGAAGCCCCGCCCCAGCGCCACGCCACCCGCGGCGAGGTCGAGCGGCGAACACACCGCGGCCACCGCGCGCACGCGGCGGGCGGCCGCCTCGCCGTGTTCACCGGCCCAGCGCAGCAAGGCGTTGCCACCGAGGGACACGCCGGCGGCCAGCAGCGGCCGGTGCGGCGCCGTGGTGGCGAAGCGCGCCAGGATCCAGTCGATTTCGGCGTGGTCGCCGGAGTGGTACGCGCGGGGCGCGAGGTTGAGTTCGCCGGAACAGCCGCGGAAGTGGGGCACGGACAAGCACACGCCGGCGGCGGCGGCCCAGTCGGCAAAGGCCTGGGCGTACTGGCTGGATGACGAACCCTCCAACCCGTGGAACAGCACGAGCTGGGGCGCGTCGGGCGGGGTGGGGTGCTCGGCGTGGTCGACGTCGATGAAGTCGCCATCCGGCGTGGTCCACCGCTCGCGGCGCCAGCGCGGGGGCGTCCCCCGGTGGCGCCGTGCGGCCAGCGCGGCCCAGATGGTTTGGGCATGGCCACCGGGCAGCCAGTGCGGGGCACGATAGCCGGCGGCGAAGTGGGCCGATGATGGCCCTGGCACGGCGCTCAGACGGGCAGACGGTGCCATCAGTGCAGCACGGGCGCCACGGTGATGACCTCCGGCGGCTCGGTGCGTGAGCCGGGGCTGGCGTGGTGGGCCAGCATCCGCCAGCCCTGGGGCGTGCGCGCATAGACGTTGGTCGCCACGACCCAGGCCTGTTGCAAGCCGTCGTCGGTGAGCACGGTCACACGCTCGACCACGCTGTGCACGCTGCAGGCTCCGCTGTCCACGCGCCGCACCTTTTCCGGCTGCGCCATCACCGCACCGCTGGCGAACATCACCTCGAAGGCTCCGCGGATGGCCTGGTGCCCCACCAGCCGAGGCCCGCCGGGATGGACACACACGATGTCCTCTTCATCGGCCCAGCAGGCCATCAGACGCTCAATGTCGGCGTGCTGAAGCGCGTCGTAGAAAGCGGCCTCCGTGTCGTCGGGCGTGCCCGGGGGCTGTTTCGGTTTTCGCATGCGCCGATTGTGCCGAAGCGGCGGGGAACCGGGGAAGCGTCGGACTTCCCTGGCGCGCTGGCGCCTGGCGTGGACCGGGCCCACCGACGGCGGGGCGCCGCCGGGGCGGCGGTATAGTCGTTGCGATGGTCCCCGCGGGCGTCGTGATGGCGCGCTGCGCAATCTGTATCGGGAGATTTCCATGCGCCCTGTGTTTCACCGCTTGCTGCTCACGGTGTCTGGCCTGCTGCTGGCCGCGGGCCTCACCGGCTGCGGCTACAACGATTTCCAGCGCCTGGACGAGCAGAGCCGCTCGGCCTGGGCGGAGGTGCTCAACCAGTACCAGCGGCGCGCCGACTTGATTCCGAACATCGTGGCCACGGTGCAGGGCGAGGCCAATTTCGAGCGCGACACGCTCACACGCGTGATTGAAGCCCGCAGCAAGGCCACCGCGATCCAGGCCACGCCCGAGTTGCTCAACGACCCCGCGGCGCTGCAGCGCTTTCAGGCTGCGCAGGGCGAGCTGGGCAGTGCGCTGAGCCGGCTGATGGTGGTCGTGGAGCAGTACCCGACGCTCAAGGCCAACCAGGGGTTCAGCGATCTGCGTGTGCAGCTGGAAGGCACCGAAAACCGCATCGCGGTCGCGCGCAACAGATACATCGAGTCGGTGCAGGCCTACAACGTGCTCGCCCGCAGTTTCCCGACCAACCTCACCGCCATGGTGTTCGGCTACCAGCCCAAGCCGGGCTTCACCGTCGCCAACGAGGCGGCCATCAGCGCGCCGCCGAAGGTCGAGTTCAAGACGACGCCATGAGCCTCGCCACCGGCCACGGATGGCGGGCGGCCTGGCTCGCGCTGCTGGGGCTGGCGCTCTTCTGCGCGATGGCGCCCCGCGGCTGGGCGCAGACACCACAGCCGGTTCCCACGCTGCAGGCCCGCGTGATGGACCTCGCCGAGGCACTCGCGCCATCGGACCGTCAGCGGCTGGAGGACAAGCTCGCGGCCTTTGAGGCCGAGCGGGGCGCGCAACTGGTGGTGGTGGTGCTGCGGACCACGGCGCCCGAGGACATCGTCGACTACACGCAGCGGCTTGGCGACGCGTGGCGTCTCGGCCGGCGTGACGTGGGCGACGGCCTGTTGTTCGTGGTGGCGCTGGACGACCGGCGCCTGCGGATCGCGCCAGCGCGCGCGCTGGAAGGGGCGGTGCCGGATGTGCTGGCCCGACGCATCCTGGATCAGGCCGTCGCGCCGCGGCTTCGCGCGGGCGATCTGCCGGGGGGCATCGAAGCCGGCCTGGATGCCCTCTTCGCCGCGATTCGCGGCGAGAACCTGCCGCTGCCGTCTCCCGGCGCCACCGCGGCGATCGACGCCTCGTCGGCGTGGGAATCGCTGCTGTTCCTGGCCTTCACGCTTCCCATCATGGCGGGCTTTCTTCGCCAGGTGGCCGGACACCGCGCCGGCGTCGTGTTGACCGGGGTGGCCAGTGGCGCGGCGGCGTGGGCGCTCAGTGGCTGGTGGGTGGCGGTGCCGGTGGCGGCCGTGGCGGGCTGGCTGGTGGCGTTGCTGGTGCGCGCCCTGCCGGCCGGCGGCGGCGGACGCGGGCCGGCACGGGGCGGCGGCGTTGGGTGGGGCGGCGGCGGGCGTTCCGGGGGGTGGGGAGGTTCCCGCGGGGGCGGTTTCAGCAGCGGCGGTGGCGGCGGGTTTGGGGGCGGCGGCGCCTCCGGGGGGTGGTGACATGATGTCCATGGCCGAGCTGGGGCGACACGGGTGGCGATCGCTGTGGACCGACCCCGCGGCCGCCCGTCGGGCCGTGCCCGATGCGGTGGCGGCCCGCCTTGCGCAGCGGGTGGCGGCCAGCGAGGCGCGGCATCGCGGGGAGATCCGGGTGTGCGTGGAGGCGGCGATGCCGCTGTCGTGGTGGTGGCCGCGGCGGGACCAGCCCTGGACGGCCATCTGCCGCGCGCGGGCGCTGGACTGGTTCAGCCGGCTCGGCGTCTGGGACACCGCCAACAACACGGGCGTGCTGATTTATCTGCTCTTGAGCGAGCGGCGCATCGAGGTGGTGGCCGATCGAGGCTTGTCTTCTCGGGTGGACGGCGCGGTGTGGCACGGCATCGTCGAGCGCCTCTCGCAGCGCTTGCGCGCGAGCGACGGGGCTGGAGGCGCGCCGTCGGCACTGGAAGATGGCCTGACAGAGGCCTTGAGCGAGGTGTCGGCTCTGCTGGTGGCCCACTGCCCGCCAGACGATGAACGGCACGACGCCAACGAATTGCCAGACACCGTCGTTCGGGTCTGAGCCGCCGCGGCTGACCCGCCGCGTGGCCGGTCAGCGGGGGTCGGTCCCGGCGGCCCGGCTGGGCAGGCCGGTGCGGTTGTTCATCACGACCTGCAGCTCCTGCTGCAGGGCCTTGTTCATCTGGGCAAAGGTTTTGAGCTTGCGGGTGGTTTCCCGCAGGCGGTCGGCCATGCGCTTGGTGATCGCCAGCAGCAACCGCGAGCCGAGGCGGGGATCGTCCTTGAGCAAGCGCATCAAGGCGGTCCGCGTGAGCACCGCCGCGGCGATGTCTGTGTTGGCGGTGCAGGTGGCCGAACGCGGCGCACCGTCGATCAAGCCCATCTCCCCGATCAGGTGGCCCGGCCCCATGATGGTGACGACCATGGACTCGTGCAAACCGGGCAGCTCGTTCTCCACGGCGATGTCGCCCTCCAGGACGAGCAGCATGTAGTCGTTTTGCCGGACCTCGCCTTCCTGGATGATCACGGCCCCGGCCTTGATCAGCTTGGGCTTCATGTACCGCACGATCTTCAGGGCATCGGCCAGCGTCAGGTCGGCCAGCGCCGAGGGCGTCACCAGCAGCCGGGCGGCGACTTCTTCCGGCGCAAGATCGGGGCTTTCGAAAATGGAAGACATGAACGGCGACGCAATCGAGCAACGATGGTAACGGGCGACGGTGCGCCGCACACGGGCACGGGGGAAAAAAAAGCCGGCTCAGGCCGGCTTTCTGTCATGAAACCACGCGGCAAGCGCGCGGCTCCGTGGGAATCACTTCTTCTGGCGGTACTTGCGCAGCGCCGCGATCTGGGCGGCCATCACGGCGAGCTCGGACGTGGCCTTGGCCAGATCGATGTCGCTCTTGGCGTTCTTCACGGCTTCCTCCGCCTGCTTGCGGGCTTCAGAGGCCTTGGCTTCGTCGAGGTCCTGACCGCGGATGGCGGTGTCGGACAACACGGTGATCGCGCGCGGCTGCACTTCCAGAATGCCACCGGCCACGAAGACGAACTCCTCGCCGCCGTCGGCCTTTTCGATGCGCACGGCGCCCGGCTTGATGCGGGTGATCAGCGGAATGTGGCCGGGCAGGATGCCGAGTTCACCCGCTTCGCCCGGCAGGGCCACAAACTTGGCCTCACCCGAGAAGATGGATTGCTCGGCGCTGACCACGTCGACATGGATGGTGCTCATGGGTCTTCGTCCGTTGTGCGTTGGGGGCGGTTTTCACGCTCAGGTCCGCAGGCCACCGGGGTGGCCGCGAACCCAGGGCGCATCAACCAGCCAGCTTCTTGGCCTTCTCGAACGCCTCGTCGATCGTGCCAACCATGTAGAAGGCCTGCTCAGGCAGATGGTCGCATTCGCCGTTGACGATCATCTTGAAGCCGCGAATGGTCTCGGCCAGCGGCACGTACTTGCCCGGCGAGCCGGTGAACACCTCGGCGACGTGGAACGGCTGCGACAGGAAACGCTGCATCTTGCGGGCGCGGGCCACGGCCAGCTTGTCCTCGGGCGCGAGTTCGTCCATGCCCAGAATGGCGATGATGTCGCGCAGTTCCTTGTAGCGCTGCAGCGTGCCCTGCACAGCGCGGGCGGTTTCGTAATGCTCCTGGCCCACCACGAGCGGGTCCAGCTGGCGGCTGGTGGAGTCCAGCGGATCCACCGCGGGGTAGATACCCAGCGCGGCGATGTCACGCGACAGCACCACGGTGGAGTCCAGGTGGGCGAAGGTGGTGGCGGGCGACGGGTCGGTCAGGTCGTCGGCGGGCACGTACACGGCCTGGATCGAGGTGATCGAGCCGACCTTGGTGGAGGTGATCCGCTCCTGCAGGCGGCCCATTTCTTCGGCCAGCGTCGGCTGATAGCCCACGGCGGACGGCATGCGGCCCAGCAGCGCGGACACTTCGGTACCGGCCAGGGTGTAGCGGTAGATGTTGTCCACGAAGAACAGCACGTCACGGCCTTCGTCGCGGAACGACTCGGCGATGGTCAGACCGGTCAGGGCCACGCGCAGACGGTTGCCCGGCGGCTCGTTCATCTGGCCGTACACCATCGCCACTTTCGACTCGGCGAGGTTGTCCAGCTTCACGACGCCGGAATCGGCCATCTCGTGATAGAAGTCGTTGCCCTCGCGGGTGCGCTCACCCACGCCGGCGAACACGGACAGACCCGAGTGCGCCTTGGCGATGTTGTTGATGAGTTCCATCATGTTCACGGTCTTGCCCACGCCGGCGCCACCGAACAGACCCACCTTGCCGCCCTTGGCGAACGGGCAAACGAGGTCGATCACCTTGATGCCGGTCTCCAGCAACTCGGTCGACGGGGACAGCTCGTCGTACTTCGGGGCTTTCTGGTGGATGGAGGCGGTCAGGTTCTGATCGATCGGGCCGCGCTCGTCGATCGGGCTGCCGAGCACGTCCATGATGCGGCCCAGCGTGGCCTTGCCGACCGGCACGGTGATGGGCGCGTTGGTGTTGGTCACCGTCATGCCACGGCGCAGGCCGTCCGACGAACCGAGGGCGATGGTCCGCACCACGCCGTCGCCGAGCTGCTGTTGGACTTCCAGCGTGAGGGCCGTGCCCTCCATTTTCAGGGCGTCATAAACGCGCGGCATCTGGTCGCGGGGGAATTCCACGTCCACGACGGCGCCGATGCATTGGACGATCTTGCCTTGTGCTTGAGACATGATGGATACCTTCTGTGATCTCTGGATTCGGTTGAACGGCGCTGGAATCA
>Ga0209278_1000330_pt1 | contig 41765 bp, 34 predicted proteins | sample JI81BgreenDNA_FD_187504 | JGI IMG/M metagenome (GOLD analysis project Ga0209278, IMG submission 187504) | Wastewater effluent complex algal communities from Wisconsin, to seasonally profile nutrient transformation and Carbon sequestration -... | ecosystem: Engineered > WWTP > Effluent > Algae...
TGGGTGTAGGAAAGATGTCACACCAAGTCCCCCAGGAAGTGGCTTCTCTGTCGCGATGCTCGCTTGTGATCAACGGAAGACTGTTAATCCGTAGGTCCCTGGTTCGAGCCCAGGTCGGGGAGCCAAAATCCTTGCAGTGACAGGCACTTGCAGGGTTCCGCGTGTGGTCCGTCGCTTTTGCGACGGTTCTCAAGCAACCGGAGCCCATCATGACTGTTACCGACACCGTCGAAGGTACCCGCGGCACCGCGCCTGGCAGCGCGACCGCAACCCAGGACGCGCCGAGGCGCCTGGCACGTAGTCCGCACGTTCTCGCCGCGGACTTGTTCGATATCGCCCGCCCGCACCTCACGCGCGACGAGCTGGCCACACTGGCCGGTCGCAGCGAAGAGGTGCGCGTGCAGCTCGATTCGCTCGTGGCCCTGGGCACCCTGTTGGCCGTGGCCGGCGACACGCTGGAGGAGTCGGCACTCCGGGAAGCCATCTTCGTGCTGACCAACGGCATCGAAGCTGCGTCGGCCAGCCTTTTCGTGGCCAACGAAGCGGCGGCCGAGCTGCGGAGCGCCGTGCAGTGAGCACCATCGATGAGCTGATGGACGCGCGCCTTCGGCGCTGGGCCTCCTGGGTCGCTGGCGGCGACTCCGCCGGCTTCCCTCGCGTCAACGTCCTGCACCCCTCATGGACGCCCCCAACCGCGGGCACCACCCACACGATGCAGACCAGCCGCAAGGCTGGCGATGCCTCGGCCACCCATGCGGCCGTGGCGGCGCTGAGCGTGAAGCTGCGCAACACCGTCGTGTTGCACTACTGCAAGCGCCTGAGCCAGGCAGAGCAGGCCACCGAGCTGGGGTGCTCGCCCAGCACGGTGGCGCAGCGCCTGGCGCAGGCCCGTCGGCAGCTCTGGCGAGAGCTCGAGCCCAGCACGCCCGGGGGTGACCAATGAGCGGCCCCCTGCCCCCTCTGCCCCTGCGCGCGGGCTCGCTGCCCATGACCGAGCTCTTCGACCTCTACATGGCGCACTACGCCGGCCGCGACCCGAACCGGCAATGGCACCTGCGCTGGTGGGCCGCGCGCATCGGCACGCTGCCCCTGGCCGAGCTCAGCGATGACCAGGTGCACGCGGCGCTCGAGGGCCTGGCGCAGCAGACCAGCCGCTTCTACGCCGGCAAGGATGCGGACGGGCAGCCCATCTACAGGGGCAAGCCCACGCCCCTCTCGCCGGCCACCATCAACCGGTACGCCGCAGCGCTGTCGGCCGTCATCACCTGGGCCATCAAGCGGCGCGTGGCGCCGAAGGGCTACGTCCACCCGTGCCGATCGATCGAGCGCAGGCACGAAGACAACGAGAAGACCCGCTTCCTCGACGATGACGAGTGCAGGCGGCTGCTCGACGCCTGCAAGGCCTCGAGCTGGCCGCGCCTGTACCTGCTGGTGCTCATGGCCCTGACCACCGGCGCCCGCAAGGGCGAGCTCACGGGCCTGACCTGGGGGGATGTCGACCTCGAGGGCGCCACGGCCACGCTGCAGCGCACGAAGAACGGCCAGGCGCGCGTGCTGCCTCTTACGCCGGCCGTGGTGGAAGAGCTGAAGCGCTTCGCGGCCGGGCGCTCGACGCTGGTCTTCCGGTCGCCCAAGGCGGCCGAACGGGTCTTCAAGTTCGAGCCCAAGTTCCTCGAGGCGCTGCGCCAGGCGCGCATCCGCGGCGCGACCTTCCACACGCTGCGGCACTCGGCGGCCTCGATGCTGGCCCGTAACGGGGCCACGCTGCTCGAGGTGGGTGACCTTCTGGGGCACCGGCAGCTGCAGACGACCCGGCGCTACTCGCACCTTGCCGTCACGCACAAGGCCGCGCTGGTGAATCGCGTGCTCGGCGGGCTCAGGTGAGGACGGAATGACGGCGGCGAAGCGGGGGCCCAACAAGCTGGACCGGCTCAACATTCGAGCTGTACCCACTGCGGAGCGTGGCGCCCGCATCGCCGCCGCACTTGCGGCAGGGGAGTTGACCCTTCACGAGGCAGTCGCAGAGTGCTACCTGGGCAGGGTGCCGATGCCACCCGAAGTGGGTGGGGCGCTGCTTGCGGTCTTCGAGGCGTACTACATGGGCAGGGTCAAGGACCTGGCCGAAGGCCTCGGCATGGCTGAGCCATTCGGCACGCGTGCCGCCCGGGCCAAGCGCTCATACAGCGTGGAGACACAGAAGGCCATCGTAGATGAGCTCCACAAGACGGGCTGGCCCTTGAGCCCTCCTGGCACTGCCAAGGAGGACAACACGGCCTTCCACATAGCTGGCCAGTATCTTGGCCTGGCACCTGCAACGGTGGCCCGCAACTACTACGGGAAGCGCAAGAAGGCTATGTGATCGCCAGCGTGCGCCCCCACATTTTCGGCACGCAAGCTAACTGAGAGATTTCGTACCGGAGCGCCTGCCAGCGCCCGTCACTGCGAGGTATCTCTCATGAATCAAGGTTCGCCCGAGGCCCTGCCACCGTCCGCAGTTGCGGCCGGTGTCGTGCCTCTCTTCCCCGTCCCGCCCCAGCTCGCGCACCTGTTCGCCAGCGATTGGTCGGCGCGGTGGTTCGCGTCCAAGCACCGCGCCAAGCTGGTCGGCTGCGGCGCTCTCCTGATGCACCGCGGCCAGTGGCATGTCGACCTCGCCCCATTCGAGGCCGCCTGGCGCGAGATCTCGGCCGAGGCCGCGCGAGCCCAGCTCGCTCGGGAGGCAGCATGACGCGCGAGCTCGTGCAGCGCACTGACGACGTATGGGTCATGTTCCGCGACCCGGCCGCTGGCGTACCGCCTCACTGGTTCACCAGCGAGGAGGAGGCCAGGAAGTGCATGGAGGTCAACCAGGTCGGCAACTTCCTGGATACCTACTACCTGTGCAAGCTCGAGGCCGCCTGTGGGCCCAAGGCGCACCTGGTGCCGCGCAACGCGTGGGAGTGGGAGCGCAAGTCATGAAGAAGACCAGCAAGGTGCGCCAGCTGCGCCGCCTCGAGCTGCTGCAGGTGACCAAGGGGCCCGCGCCGCTGCATCGCCAGCCCTTGAACCGCCAGCAGCGCCGCGCGGCGGCCCGCCAGGTTGCCAGGAACAAGCGCCGTGGGTCCGTATGAGCGCGTGACCGAGGCCCTGCCCGACTTCCGCCGCACGGGCGATCGTCGGGGCATGGCGCGCTGCCCTGCCCATAAGGACCGCACGCGCTCGCTCTCCGTGCGCGAGTTCGACTCCGGTGCCGTGGGGCTGCACTGCTTTGCGGGCTGCACCGTCGAGCAGGTGGCCGCTGCAGCAGGCCTCTCCATGGAGGAGTTGTTCCCGCCACGCGCGCCGGCGCCAGGTGGCGGCCAGGCACCAGACCGCAAGCCCTACAGCGCCGCGCAGCTGCTGCGGGCTTTCTCGGCCGAGCTGCAGGTGGTATGGCTGGTGCTGGCCGATGTGGCGGCCTGCCGCGCGATCGATGCGGCGATGCGCAAGCGCGCAGGCGTGGCCCGCGACCGCTGCATGGCGCTACTGGAGGAACTGCGTGCAGCACGATGACCTCGACAAGGTGGCTGACCTGGCCGTGCAGCGGCAGCGCCGTCGCAAAGCCGAGGCCGAGGCCAGGGCCGAGGCCGCCGCGCAGGGCCTGCCCGAAGGCGCCACCCACCACGACATCGCCCTGGCGATCGCGCAGGCCCTGACGCTCGACGGGCATGGCCCGGCCTACGCCGGTGGCGGGTTCCTGCTGCCGACGCCTGGCGGCCTATGGGAACCGGCCTCGCACGAGCGCCTGCAGGTGCTGGCGGCCGAGCGCTTCGGCGGCCACAAGCTCATGCGCAAGCACTCGGACTTCCGCCAGGTGGTCGACCACCTGGCCGCGGTGGTCGACAAGCCGGACTTCTTCGATGACGTGCCGCCTGGGTTGGTGTCGCCTGCCGGCGTGCACCACCTTGATCCCGAGGGCGCCGTCGAGACCGTGGCGCTCCAGCTCGGGCACCGGCAGACCTTCGCGATCGAGTGGGCGCCCGACATGCAGGCCGAGTGTCCGCTGCTCGACGGAGTGCTGGCCGCGGCCTTCGATGGGGCCGACCAGGCCGTGCAGACGTCTGCGTTCTGGGAGTGCCTGGGCGCCACGCTCTTCGGCCTGCTGCCGCGGCTGCAGCTGGTGGTGCTGATGTTGGGCCGCGAGCGCTCGGGGAAGTCTTTGCTGCAGCGCATCCTCGAGCGCCTGTTCCCGCGCGATGCCGTCTGCGCCGTGCCTCCTGGCCGGTGGGGCAGCGAGTACCACGTGGCCACGCTGGCGATGAAGCGGCTCAACGTGGTGGGCGAGCTGCACGACGAATCGGCCGTGCCCTCTGCCGACTTCAAGAACGTGACCGGCGGCAACCTGGTGACCGGCCGGCACCCCACACACCGGCCCTTCTCTTTCCGCTGCATGGCCTCGCACTGGTTCGCGAGCAACGTGCTGCCGGTGGCAATGGACAGGAGCGAGGGCTTCTATCGGCGCTGGGTGGTGCTGAACTTCGCGAACACCGTGCCGCTGGATCGCGTCGACCCGAACCTGTTCGAGCGCATCGTGGCTGAAGAGATGCCCGGCGTGCTCGGCCAGGCGTTCATCGGGGCTGAGCGCGTGGCGCGCATGGGTCGGATCCAGCGCTCGACCGTGCACGAGAAGGTGATGCAACGCTGGCGTCTGGCGGCGAACCCGCTGCAGCAGTTCCTGCTGGATGAGGAGTGGGTCGAGCTCGACCCCGATGCGCAGGAGCACACGAAGCCCGACGTCTACCAGGCGTATCGGCGCTGGTCCGCGGCGTGCGGCTTCCGCAACCCCTTCAGCCGCAACCACTTCCTCGAGCTGCTCGACGCCACCGGCGCCACGCGTGGCGTCGGCATCAAGCGCATCGGGACGAAGTTCGTCGTCGTCGGGCTTCGCCTCTTGAAAGGAGGCGAGCTGTGAGCCCGCATCGATTGCATCGATTCCTGACCCTCCTGGGTCACATGTGCGCGCGTGACGCGCGCGCACACATGAGGCAGGTCACCAGACAAAGAGTGAAAACGATGCAGGCGACCGGTCCGCCCAGGGGGGATCTCAATCTCTGAGACCCCCCCAAGCGGAGACCGACCACCCAGCGAAATTCTTTCGCGCGGGGGTTTTGGGGGTGGGGGGTACCCGAAACGATGAAAGGAATGAACCATGGACACAGAAGAACCCGTCGTGCGCGACTTCATGCGCGCCGGAAGCGCGCTGCTCGAGGCCGCGGCGCGCAGCATCAACGCCGAAGACGCCGCAGCCGGCGCCGGCCTGGCCACCTACATGCGCGCCGGTGGCACGATGACCGCCACGCTGCTGCTCGCACCAGCGCTCGGCGCAGGCGAGCTGCAGGTGGGGTTTGTCGACGCGACCGGCGCGACCCGCGTGCTGCGCTCGCTCAACATCCGCCGGCAGGCCGACTCATGAGCTGGTGGCAGCTGCTCTTCGCGCACCTGCGCTCGGGCCTCGCCGAGCTGCTCGGCGGCCGGCGACGACGGGCGCTCGAGAAGAGAAGCCTCGAGCGTTTCCTTCGGCAGCGCCTGGGCCTCAGCCGTTCGCAAGCGGCACAGCTGGCGGTGGAGTTCTACGATGGACAGCACTGAGCCTTCCGACCACAATGAGGGCTCGTCGGCTGCGGGATGCGCCGGCGAACCTGACAGCGCCGCGGGATGCGGGCCTGCAGTCAGTGAGCAGAGCAGCACCGATTCCGGTCTGTCAGACGTCTGCAGCGCGGGATGCGCTGAAGGTGGCGGTCAGGTCGACGGAGGTGGGGCTCTTGTGCCGCCTCAGACCCTGCGCGAGTTCGAGCGTGCCCTTCGGCGCCTTGGCTTCACCAGGCAGCAGGCAACCAGCATCGCCAGGCATGGCTTCGCTGGCGCGGGCCGTGATGACGGCAGCCCGCCAGCGGAGACGCCCGGCGAGTCCACTCGACTGCGTGCAGCGACAGACCGCCTCACGCGACTCCTGAAAGACCTGTCATGAACGTCTCTTCGCATCCCGACTTCATCGCCTTCCGTTCGCGCCTGCTCCTCGCTGCTACCGCGGGCCTGGCCTACGAGCGCCGCGACACCAGCGGCCTGGCCGCCACCCTCGAGCAGATCGCCGACGGCTTCGAGAAGCACAAGACCGCCACCGGCGCCCGCGTGGCCGAGCTCGAGGCCACGGTGGACCAGCTGCAGACCAAGCTGGCGCGGCCTGGCCTGGTGGCGACCGGCGATCAGCCGGCGGCCGTTGTGCCTCCGATCGAGACTCGCGCCACTTGGATGGTCGACGGCCGGCCGACGCCCGTGCTCCATGGTGCCGCCGAGATCCGCCAGCACTACCTCCGGCGCGCTGCCGAGCGCGGCGGCGCGGGCTTGCAGTCCGCCAATGCCAACCCTTTGGGCCTCACCGAGCTGTTGCGTGCGGTGGCTGGCCTGAGCTCCTCGCCCGAGGCGCGCGCTGTCGTGAACACGGGAGCGGCTGCCGACGGCGGGCATGCGGTCCCGGAAATGCTGATGGCGCGTGTGCTCGAGGCGTTGGTGCCCGAGTCGAGCGTGCTATCAGCGGGCGCGGCGATGCTGCCGGTGGACTCGGGGGCAGGCAAGTCCTTCACCCTTGCAGCCTTGGACACGATCCCGGCGCCGGCCTTCCGCGCCGAGAACGGCCCTGTGGTCGAGTCGGCGCCCAGCTTCCGGGCCATCTCGATGACTCCGCGCAGCCTCAGCGTCCACTTCAAGGCTTCGCGTGAGTGGCTCATGGACGCGGTCGGTACCGAACAGGTGCTGACCACCGCATTGGCCCAAGGCTTCGCCAAGCGAATGGACCTGGTCGCACTGCGCGGCTCTGGCGTGGCCCCCGAGCCGGCCGGGGTGCTGACCACGCCCGGCATCGTGGCGGTGGGCAACGGCGCGGCAGGCGCCAGCCTGGCCACCACCCGATACGGGAACTTCTTCACCGCGCTGCAGCAGATCCTCGAGGCCAATGCTCCCAAGCCTACGGCGGCCATCATGAGCCCGCGCAGCCGGCTGGTACTGGCGCAGCAGAACGACACGACCGGGCAGCCGCTGCAGATGCCGCAGTTCCTCGATCCGATCCGCATGCTGACCAGCAGCCAACTGCCCAACAACCTGACGGTGGGCGGGTCAACCGACTGCAGCGAAATCTTCCTGGGCTACTTCCCGTGGTTGGTGTACGCCATGCGCGAGAACATGAGCATCCAGCGAGTGAACGGCCTCTTCGCCCTCGATGGGCAGGTGGCCTTCGTGGCCCACATGCGGCTCGACGTGGCCGTGATGTACCCGAAGGCCTTCGCGGTGGTCACTGGCGTTCGTCCCTGACCTTGACGCCCGCCGCTTCGGCGGCGGGCACCTGACGGGAGAACGCCATGGGATCAGGAATCGCAACCCTCAGCATCAACCTCGAAACGCGCCTGGCCGAGATGCAGGCCGGCTTCGACAGGGCCGCGCGGCTGGCTGAGAAGAACGCTTCGGACATCGAAGCCCGCTACGCCCGACTCTCCAGCGTGGCCGCCGGCATCGGGGCAACCTTGGCAGCGGCCTTCTCGACCGTTGCCCTCACCCAGTTCTTTCGAACGACCCTGGACGGGCTCGGCGCACTGCAGGACCTGGCCGACGCCACCGGCGCCAGCGTGGAGAACCTATCCGCCCTCGAAGACATCGCGGCCCGCACTGGCACCGCATTCGAGACCGTGGAGTCGGCCCTGGTGCGCTTCAATGCGCAGCTGACCGCAGCCAATGCGGGCAGCCAGACCGCTGAGCTGCTGAAGCGTATCGGGCTCAACGCCCAAGAGCTCAGACGTCTGGACCCCGCGGAAGCGCTGCGCCAAACGGCCGTCGCTTTGTCCGGGTTCGCCGACGATGGCAACAAGGCGCGCCTCGTGCAGGAGCTCTTCGGCAAGAGCGTGGGCCAGGTGGCCCCGCTCCTGCGCGACCTGGCCGAGGCAGGCCGCCTCAATGCGTCGGTGACGCGAGACCAGATCGAGCAGGCCGACCGTCTGAGCAAGGCTCTGTCCAACCTGGGCAGGGAGGCAGAGCAGGCCAAGCGGCAGATCCTCGGGCCGTTCATCGCCGCGGCAGATCAGTTCTTCCGCCTGCAGGAACAGGTCAAGTCCGCGGGCTTCAGCGACCTGCTGCAGGCATCCTTCGCCTTCAACACCACCGAGCTGCAGAGCCTGGACAACCTCAATGGCCGCCTGACCGAGATCATCGGCAAGTACGTCAAGGTCAAGGAGGTGGTCGATGCTGCTGCCGCCGCTGGCAGGCGGCCGCCGCGGGAGCTGCTCAACGAGCTGGCCAGCCTCGAGCGGCAGGAGCGCTTCCTTCGAATCCTGCAGAAGGAACGGGGCGGCGGTCGAGAGGATGGCCCGCGTACCGCAGCGGCGCTGCCGCCGCTGCTCGAGCCCCCGGCCATTCCCAAGGGCCTGCGCGACAGCCTCAAGGCCCTGCCCGACCTGGCCGCGCCTTTCGACCCCTTGCGCCGTGCCGCCGAAGAGCTGGTGGCCGCTACCGACCTGCAGCGGCTCGGCCAGCTGCAGCTGCAGCTGCAGGGCCTTCTTGAGCTGGGGGGCGACAGTCCCTCGCCCGCTGTGGTGGAGGCGCTGCAGCGCCTGGGCAAGGCCATCAACGAGCTGACGCCGGGCCAGCGCGAGCTGCGCGAGAAGGAAAGGCGCATCGGCGAGCTGCTCGCCAGCACACCCAGCGGTCAGCTCGGCGGAGTGCTCACCGACATCGAGCTCATCAACGGAGCGTTCGAAGACGGTCGCGTCACGGTGGAGCAGTGGGCAGAAGCACAGCGCAGCATCACGGCCCGCCTGCCGCAAGAGACGGAGCGCGCGCTGCAGGAGATGAGCGAGGTCACCCGGCAGTTTCAGAGCAACGTGCAGAACGTGTTGGGCGACAACATCGCCAGCGTTCTTCGCGGCGACTTCGACAGCATCGAAGACGCCTGGAAGACGATGTTGCTGAACATGATCGCCCAGGCTACGGCCGCGGACCTGGCCAGGCGCCTATTCGGGCCGGATGGCCAGGGCGGGGGGTGGCTCTCACAGCTGGCCAGCGTGGCCGGCTTCGCAAAGGGCGGCGCCTTCAGCCAGGGCCAGCCCATCACGGCCTTCGCCGATGGTGGCGTGCTCACACGACCCACCTTCTTCGGCATGGGCGGTGGCCGCATGGGCGTAGCTGGTGAGGCAGGGTACGAGGGCATCCTGCCTCTGCGCCGTGGCCCCGGCGGCCGCCTGGGCGTGGAGGCCTACGGCGGTGGCGGGACAACGAACATCTACAACGTCGCGGCCGGGGTCACCCGCGCCGAGCTCATGAGCGCGTTGCAGCTCATGGGCCAGCAAACCCGCGCCGACGTTTTCGGCGAGCTGCGGCGGGCTGGCGTGCTGTAGTGGCACGCCACGCGGGCGGGAGGCCGCTGGGTGCCGTTGCACTCGCCCTCCTAGCCGCGGCAGAAAGTGGGCCCGCTACAGCGCTGCAGCTCGCTCAGCGTGCCTGTGTGGGCCGCACTTCGGCGACCTACACCTGTAGCCGCTTGGTGGCCCTCGGCCGCCTTCAGATCGTCGGCCATGTCGACGCTGGGCCCGAGCGGCGTGGCCGGCCTGCGGCCGTGCTCGCGCTGGTCCAGGCGTCTGCACCTGACCTGGCTGCAGTCATGAGCGGCTGGCGCGCCTAGCGTTGCTTCGCGTATCCTTGCGTTGCGCGGAGCCTCTGCGGGGTCTGTTAATCCGTAGGTCCCTGGTTCGAGCCCAGGTCGGGGAGCCAAAAATAGCGTGTAAAAACAAGGCCTTAGCGGCGTCAGTCGCTAGGGCCTTTGTCTTTTCCGGGGTCCAGAAGCCGGGATGTCAGTTGAACTGTCAGTAGAACTGCGCCATCTGCCAAGTGCCGACCCGCCGGACAGCGACGCCCAACGTCGCTCCATGGCGGCCGTCGCCGGTCCAGGCACGGTGAAGAGCCGCGGCCCCACCAGTGGTGGTGTCCGGAACCCAAACGCGCCAAGCTACGACAGATAAGCCGACTTCCTACACCGCGAGTCATCCAAGTTGGAGCTCGTTGTGTCTCACCTTCACTCTCTCGCCAACCTTGCCGCAGCCCCTGCGGCACATCGGCAAAGCTGCCAAGCGGCCTGCTCTGCCCCTGCACAAGCCATCGGGCTCGCAGCGGCCTCAGGGCGCGACCCCAACGGCCACTCCATCACCGCCCAGCCGTACGCGGCCGGAGGTGCACAGTGAGCCATCCGCGCAAGACAACAGCCAGTCCGGCATCGAGGCGGGCAGCCAAGCGAGCAGCAAAGGCGCAGTCTCGCGAGCGCCACCCGTTTCAAATCACGGGCCGCACCGGATGGAAGGCCGAATACGTCTACAACGACGGAAAGACTAAGCGCCTGACCTTCGGCACGAAGGAAGAGGCGCAGGCGTGGCTTGACAAACAAGTCGAGCTTGAGAGCGAGGCAAAGGCGCCACTTTTGGGTGGCCCGACACGGGTCACGCTCGGCGAGTTCCTCGGCGAATACGCCATGCGGATCTCCATCGGCAAGCAGTCCTACAAGTCCGAAGTCGACCGAATCAATCACTATGTCCGCGCGATTGACGCACCGCGCTTGGTCATCATCAAGGACGCGAGCGGCAAGCGGGAACTGATCCAGAGCGACGACACTGCTGAACTGCCATCGGCGTTCAAGGCGCACCTTGATGGTCGCATGTCGCAGCGAGAGCGGACCTATGCCTGTATTGCCCGACTGGCCAACATGACCGTGGCGGACATTGGGACCGAGGACATCCGTGAGCTCATGACCACCGGCACGACGGAGGGCTGGAGCGACAGCACCATCCAGAAAGAGATTGCGCTCCTCAAGGCGGCTTTCAACACGGCCATCAATGAGTGGCGTTGGCGCGACTTTGAGAATCCGTGCATGGGTCTGAAGCTTGGGAAGTCCGTGCGGCGATTCGTGGTGGTGACTCCGAGACAAATGAAGGACTTGGTTCTTGCCCTGTCCCAGTGCGACAACCCGCAGTTCTGGCCCATGTTCGATGTGGCGCTGCACTCCTTGTGGAGACTTGGCTCGCTGCTTTCGGCACGGTGGAGCCAGACCGACCTGGCAAACCGACGGGCGCGCGTCTGGGCCAAGGGCAAGTGGATCGACGCTGAGTTGCCGCCTCGAGTGGTGGCGATTCTCCAAACCCTCCCTCGTGGAGAGTCGGATTACATCTTCACCATGACGCCCAACGCCGTCGATCTGGCGTGGGACGGCGTTCGGCAAAAGGCAGGGCTGCCCGCCCTGCGGTGGAGTGACCTCCGGCACGTTGGCGCAACCGCCTACGCAAAGGCCGGTTTGAACGCCCACGAACTGAAGATCTTGCTGGGCCATACCTCGACCCGCATGGCCGAGGTCTACGTGAACCTCGCGAACTCTGACGTGGCGGAAAAGCTCGAGCGCGTTGCCAGCGTGATTGATGGCCTGAGCCCGATGCCACAGTTGACTCTTGCCACTGGCAAGGCGAAGCACGCTCGGAAGCGTAAGCCGGCGGCCCCCAGCAACGTCTTCAACCTGGAGGAGGCCCGCGGGCGCATTGAGGTTCGCACAGCTGACGGAGTTGACCACGGCATCGTGGTGTCTACGGGACGCGCTGCGAACTAGCGGTAGAGGCCATGTTGGCCCCGACGGCGAGAGCCGCCGGGGCCAACTTCTTTGGGCCTGGTGGCAATGCGAAGGAAAGTCGTCTCTGCCTATATCGGGGCCCTAGAGAGACAGGTGGTTGCTGGCAGGCAAGCCGCGAGGAACGGCAACTGCCGCGAACGCTTCTTCAGGCCAGTGACCTGCGGAACATCGGCTGAGCCTCGGCCTTACCCTGCCGAGCTTGGCCGCGGGTGTCGCGCGCCTGGGCAGCGGTCGGTGGCTCATCAGCGCTCACGCCGCACTGCCACCGGGGGTGCACGGCTGTTATCGGCTGCCTCGCCCCAACAGCAAGACCGGCTGTGGCGACTGTTTGGACCTGTGAGACGGCCGTACTCTGGGGCTCATGGGCAAGCCACCGCGCCTGCTGCACGCGGCGCTGCTCAAGCCACGCAATCACTACGCTCTGAAACCACAGTGCCTGCTTGCCGAACCGCTCTGGCGGGGGAAACTGCTGATCCTTGACTTGGCGCTCAATCGTGCGCTCTGAGCAGCGGAGAAGCTCGGCAACTTCAGCCTTGGTCATCAGAATATCGGAAAAGGTCATGGCGCAGACACGAGGAGTTTTGACTCAGCGTGTAGCGCCCTGGTTTATCCCCTCGGATCAAGAACATCATCGAGCAGAGTTGCAGCGTCGGAAATTGCGCGCAATCAGCGATTGTTACCCCCGACAAGTACACAAAGCCTGGTTTGCAGCAAGACAACCAACGGGCGCGAGGTCTTCATCGTGCCTATAAATTGAGGATCTTTAAGCCATCCGTGGACTCACTCCTCAGCGTGTCAAGTCTTCTTCTACTCAAAGAAACTCTTCCAAGTCGTTGCTCTCGATGAATAAAGCAGGCTGCCCCTTTGCCTACACAGTTTCATCGTCAGCAAAAATGGAGATTTGACTTGTACTCGCCAGAAAAAACTCAGTTGGAGTTCAACCGTGCTCGGAATCAGATCAAAGCTGCGCTGGAGGCGACTCCGCATTCGCGGCCCGAGGACGGAACAGCGGGAGGTTTGCTCCGCAAACTTCTCGTATGGCTCGCCGACTGGTGCACAACGAAAGACGGGGTGGACGCCATTGAGGCCCTTGCCGCCAAAGGCTTATCCTGGGAAGCCGAATTCGGATGCCACGTTATCGAGATTGATGATGATGAAGAACACTCCTCCCCAATCGTCCGCTGGGGAACTGGAAGCGACTACACATGGGTCGCTTTGGAGAACGTGCTCGAGGCCTGTCACTATTCGCATGACTGGGTTCCAGACTGGTGGGACGCCGAGTGGACAGAGCTTCGATTGCCGTCAGACAAAATTAGTCAGTACGCTTATTGCGCAACAAAGGCGTTTCTGGATCGCTGCACGAAAAGCGGTGTGACACAGGCTCTTCACGATCTTGGTTGGACACAACGAGACTTCTTGCCCCTTCTAGAGGCGAAGTGGGAGCGCTGGAATGCAGTCACGAGCGAAACGGAGATCCTATCGATGGATTTCGACCCGAGGAAGCGCAGACTGCTGGTTAGGCACTACGCCAGCTGGGATAGCTGTGCTTGGGAACTCCAGTCTGTGAACTACAAGAAGAACTCAGAGGCAGAGATGAGGAACGCCGCGGTCCAGGCTGCAGATCGGCTTCTTGACCACTTTATTGTGTCGCGGCCGGTGCAAATCTGAGTCACCGTACCGACCCATAGCGAGCCAGGGATGGAAGCAGCAGGCGCAAGCTTGCGGGCTGTGGATGAATCAACCGAGCGCGAGACCCGGTCCACGCCTTCGGCCTGCAACAGGTGCTCCATCAACCATTGGCAACGCTGCAGTTGCTCAGGGCCGGCCTGCGTCTTTAGATTGGCCCAGGCGCCAGCCATGCTGGGCATCCGAAGCACCTTGAGTTCGCTGCTCACGTCATGCATGGTCGGCATCCTGCCCGCCGCTGCGCGGCCTGTCGTAGCGCGCTCCGAGTTCTCCAGCTCGAGTATCGGCAGGCACTGCCACACCCTTGGTCCGCGCAGAGGGCGCAGGCCGGATGCCGACCAACGAGCCGGTTGGACTCAGATGTAGAACTTGAACGGAAGCATGGGCTCGCTACTTCGGGGAGCCGCGACCAAGATATCGCCGATGGCATCCGCGAAGCGGATGGTCACCGGTGAGCGGTCGTTGAAGAGGCAGGTGTTGAAGTTGATTTTTGACAGGGCCAGCACATCCCGCATGACGGTCTGCAGCGACGCTTCGCCCCTGCGAATGCTGACCTGCAGCGGATTGGGTGTGTCAGGTCCCATGTAGGTGCCAAGACGGGGTACAAAGCCAGAGGTCCACAAGAACGCTGAGCGTTCGCTGGTCACCATGGCAGTTCCCCGGATGACAGGGTACTCACCGGAGCGGAACAGCTTCAACTGGTCCCAGGCATCCGAGATCTGGATGCCAACCACGTTGGTGTTGGTGCCCTCGCAAGCTGCCTTGAATCCGGCCCATTCCTCGTCGTTGAAAGAGGCCTTGGCGTGGATGAAGAGTTCTGCTGGCTCCTTGCCGTGCTTGAGTTTGTACTCGCGGAGCACGGTGCCCACCAGACGCGCAGCTGCTGACTCATCAAGGTGGAACTGTTTCGATTCCGGATGGAACCATGGGCCGAGTGCGCCGCGGAAGACAACGCCCTCGCCATCCGACAGGAACATCTGTGCGGCGCAGACGGAGTGGCTGGACGCGTCGTCCTCAGTCTGCTTTTTGTAGACGAGTCCGACATAGCAGACGCCCGGTCGCATGGCCGCAATCTGCCACGGTCGTCCGCCACTCTTGTAGTACGACCCCGAGCAAAGCTTCCAGGCAACCGTGGCGGGGTCCTCCAGCTGGCGCCTGGGCTGCCCGATCGCATTCAGGAAGTCACCAGGGGCGAGCGTGCTCTCACGAACCAGCTGAGTCACCACCTTGTGGTCCAGAAGTCGGGCCTTGAGCTGCCGCCGGAAATTCTTCTCGTACTTGTAGACCTCGGCGTCTTTCTCATCGTCACCGAACAGCGTCGGCTGAACGGCCAGCTTCAGAGCATCCCGCTCTTTCAGTGTCACCCGTCCTTCTACGCGCTCAGCCCTTGGCACAACTGATTGCGGTCTACCCAGCTCGTAGATGAACTCTGGAATCACCACGTACCAGAAGCTCGGCGGGTCCTCGTCCCTGCGCTGGACCTCAACGAGTCGGTCCACGAACAAGTCCACCACCGCCTTGATGGCCTCATGACGGTTTGCGATGTGCATCCGCCTGTGCAGCTCAACCTCGTCAATGTCGTCGACCACATGTGTTGGTCGAGCTGACCAGAGAGCGTTGAAGGCCTCTGAGAACCCAGGGAACGGAACATGGTGGGGCTCAATCAGCTTCGCGCCCCGACGAGGTGATGGAGTCGATATGAAGCCCGAAACCTGCTCGGCCCACCGAGTGAAGCGTCCGAGGCCGGACCGAGTGCCGATGTACCCGTAGCGGACCGGGCGCGGGTTCGACGTTGCGTCTACCGGCCCGTAAAGGTACAGGCCATCGCGCGAGTACTCAAGCGCTTGGCCGTAGCGGAACTCCAGCTTGGGCTCTTCCACATACAGCAGCTGGGGACGAGCATTGCGACTCATGCGTCTGCCTCCTCGGACTGCTCGTCACCCCAGGTGTCCGAGGGAATATCGGGGTCGTCTTCATCGGTAGGCAGCTCTGTACCCTCGAGTACCGTCACGGGGCAGCTGAACTGCATCGGCGGAACGATGAGCGTAATGACCTCACCTGATGCGACCGGCAGACGAATCTCTGAACGACCTTCAGCCAGCCACCAAAGTTGTGCGCAAAGCATGTCGCGCCAGCGCGCGTTTCGCCAACCCTTCGCAAAGGAGCGTCGCAGCGCGTGCGAGCGCTTGACGTCATCGATGGCGTCAATGCCGTTGGTGCTGAAGACCAACCTCGGGGACAACCTCAGGTGCCACAAGGGCGATGCCCGGAGTTGGGCGTTCAACGCATAGTGCCAGTGAACCCCACGCTTTCCAGACTGCCCCACGACCTGCCTGGAACCACGCCGGAAGCCCCAGTCAAAGCGCACCTGGCCGGCGGGGGCTGTCTTCAAGTCAGCCCACCAGCTGACGCGCTTGCCGGAGCCGACAACACCCTTCAACCCTCGACCCTGGCAGAAACCATCAAAGGCCTGACTCCCCAAGTCAGAGTAGATGCGCTTCGCCTGGTACGAGTCGATGCCGAGTTCGGGCCAGCCTGCTTGCAGGAAGTCCTGGGTCGACATCGAGACCACATGCTTGGCGGGTAGCGTCGGGCCAAGCCTGCCATCCTCATTGGGTACCGCGAAGGTGATGACCCCAGCCCGATGCGGAACGGCGGGAAACTCATGGTTAAGCCGGTTGAGGAAGGGCTCTGGTGGCGCTCCTACCGGCGACTCGCAGAAATGAACGGTCTCGGGTTGCCTGGCAACCTGCAGCCAGTTGGAAACCAACGGCTCTGACCGCTCGAGGAGCTTGTCTGCCCCTGCCGACTGGGCATCAAGCCAAGCTTCCATCGCGCCAGGCTTGCCGCGCGGAATCTGCATGTCGCGCAGTAGCTCCGATAGCTCGGCCAAGCCCTGTGCCCAGCTGGCCTTGAAGTTGATGTACTGGGTCTGTGCGACGAGGAACGGAGCATCGTACTGTTCGAGCCGAAGCGGTACGATGAACGTCTTATCCCCCAGCTTCTTGGCCGTGTCGGAAGCCAGCTGAATCTCGTTTCGGACCCCTTGTTTCTCGAGGCCGCTTGGGGTGCAGACCAGCAGAACCTTCGCCGCTCGGTTGCGCAAAGCGTCTTCGAGCTTGCGGGACCAGTCGTCGCCACCACTCAGGCACATGACGTCCGCCCAGACCTCGTAGCCCATGGCAGTGAGCTTTGCGCCGAGCCACCTGACGAAATGGTTGTCCTCGGGCGTGGCGTGAGATATGAAGAGTCCTCTGCGTTCCGCTTCGCTCATCGAATGTGATGCCTCCCCAGGCTACTTCTCTACTACGTCATCCTCAGTCCGCCAACGCCTTCAAAAGCGCATCCCGCCCGTCCTGATAAAACTCAATGTCCAGCTTGGTTGCCATCTCGTCCGACAGGTCAAACAGCTGACGCCGGCAGGACACCGGCAGCAGCAGAGCCTTGGCACCCTTCTCCACGGCGATTTCGGCCAAGGTCACCGCGTTGTGGACCGGCTCGATGGTGCCGCCCAGCGTGACCTCGCCGACGACCACCAGACCACCGCGGACTGACTTCTTCAGTAACGCGCTGGACAGCGCGATGAGTGCGCCCACACCCGTCTTCGCGCCGGCCTTGGCCGCATCGAAGCCACGCAGCTGAACCGAGAACTCGTGCGACCGCGGGTCGCGGTCCCCCACCAGCTGTTGGGCCCGGGCGTACAAGTTCTGCTCCGCACAACGGATGGACTCCTTGAAGGCGGCTGGCACGGGGTTGTTCAGCACCCGGACACCGCTTCCAGGCCCCTCGTTCACTTCCAGCCGGAACAGGCCCGGATGCTCTTCGTCGCCGCCTGGGCTCAGCACCCAGACTTGGCCGCACTCCAGCGGCTCGTCGCCGATGCCGCCCTGGCTCTGCAGCTCCGGCGTGCTGACGAACTTCTCGACTCCCTCCGCGCCCAGGGTGTAGCTGAAGTGCGTGTTGCGGAACTCGGCCGCGCCGATGCGCTTCTGCTGCTCCTTGACGCGGCGGCGTACCTCCAGCGCCAGTCGCACCGCCCACTCCAGGTCCTCTTCGCTGACCGCAGCGTCTGAACCCGGGTAGAGCAGCTTCAGCAGCCCGCTCACGGTCTTGTTGACGCCGTTCAGGTCCCGGCCCGAGAGCGCGCCACCCCACCGCACTCGCCCCTGCAGGGTCGAGACCCGGCTCTGGTTCCGCAACTGCGTGAAGCACTCCGACAGGAAGTCGCTCACCAGGCCAAAGTGAGCCGTGAACAGGGTCGGGTTGAGCTTGGGGACGTCCCAGCCCGGCAGGAAGCAGTGGATGCGGTCCATAAACGCCGTGTCGTCCCGCATTTCAGGCGGCAGAGGGCCGAATAGGTGACCAATGCGCTGCTGGTGCTCCACGTCGACGTCAAAGTTGCCCACTAGGACGATGGAGCCGTCCGCTCGGATGCTTTCCTTGCCCCGGGAGAACTCGCCGCTCTCCATGTAGCCCTTCATGATGTTGACGCCGTCCTTCTGGTCGAAGGACACGCCGGACACCTCGTCAAAGCAGACCACGTCGTACTGGCACACCAGGCCGCGCTGGCCACTGGCGTTGTTGACGAACATGCGCGCCACGGTTGCCTTGCCACCGGAGATGAGGTGGGCGTAGGGCGACACCTGCTGGAAAAGGTGCGACTTGCCTGTCCCCCGAGGGCCGAGCTCCACCAGGTTGTAGTTCCGCTCCACGAACGGCACCATGCGCAGCAGCAGCGCGTCCTTGGCGCGCTCCGACAGCGTCTCCGGTTCGAAGCCGACGCTGCGCAGCAGCAGGTCGCGCCACTCTGCTGTGGAGAACTGCTCCCGCCCCTTGGCCAGAACATCCAGCGTCTCGCGCTTCGAGAGCTGGATGGCCCGCAGCGCCTCGACACCGAAGGGACGCCCGCCCTTCTCCTGCGCGATGGAAGCGTCGTAGCCCAGGGTCACCTCAGCGTAGAAGCCGCCGGTGAGCATGCGCTCGTTCTCCTTGACCATCTCGGGCGTGAGTCGCACGTCCGTGAGGCGCAGACTGGGCAAGGTGGCGATGTAGGAGTCGGTCTTGGAGTCCAGACGGGCCGTGACGATGTCAATGATCTTCACGGAGCCGGCTTCGCGTGCGCGGGCCTTTAGGAGCTCCTCCTCGCCTGCCTTCACCGTCCGCGACGCCAGCTGCCGCTGCACGATATCCAGACCCTCCTGGATTTCCGCCTCGTCGGTGGTGGCGCAGTAGCGGCCCAGCAGGAACTCGACCACGTACGTCGGCACCGGGAACTGGCGGCTGAACGTCCGCACCAAGTCCTTGCGTACCACGTAGCCTTCGAAGGCAGCGGTTGCCTTCCTGTCCAAGTCGTCGAGTTGCATCGTCAATCACCCATCTGCGACCTGTCTGGAGCCGGTCGCCCGCCTTGCTGTTCTCTATCTCGATGCCAGGTAACGAGGTAACAGCGTCGCACCTGGTCTGGCTTCCTTCAGCCGCCTACCGTCGTGGCCTGCTTCTGCAGAACCTGGCCATCGGCTGCCAGGATGACGACCACAGCCGCAGCGCCCAGGTTGTCGTCCTCGGCCACCGCCACGCTGGCCTTGCCGCCCTCCAGGGGCTTCACGCTGGCCACCAGGCTGGACGTTGCCAGCGCAGGCTTCGTTCGCACGTCCACCGTCAGGCCGACTGACGCGCTGTCCACCTCGACCACGCAGCGCAGGCCCTTCCAGGTCACCGACTTGATGGTGACCTGGGCGGCTGCTGCAGGCGCCGCCACCACCAGGTCCAGCACCGGCACCAGGCACTCCTGCAAGCTCAGGCCGCCGTGCGCGTAGTCGGCCCCTGCAATGAAGGACGACACGCCGGGCGCAAACGCCACCTGGACATCTTTACACCAATCCCAGCCGAAGGTCAGCGGTGTGCCGTAGGCCGTGTCCTTAAGGACGGCGCAGCGCCCCCAACGGGTCTCAGCTTGGTGTTTGGGCAGTTCCGTCTTCGGCAAACCGCCGGGGACCAACAGCCACCCATGGTCGGTGACGATGCGAACCCGGCGCCACCCTGCGTCGCGCAGTTCCTGCACCCGCTCGACCACCGCAGCCAGCTGGGCATCAATGTCACGCGCGAGGCGAATGCCGTGCTGGTGGCCGTAGTGGTCGAGGTCGCCCGATTCCGTCCAGGCCCGTCCACTCGGATCACCCGTCTCGTGCTTGTCCAGCGGCTGCACGCCGTTGTCGGTCAGTAGCTTCTTGAAGTTGTGACCGGAGAGTGGCTTGCCGTCTGCCGCAACTCGGGGCTCGAACTCCACGTCTTCAGCCGTACCAGAGACCAGCTGCGCCACTGGCGAGCACCAAGCCTTGCCGGACGCCGTGACCGACGGCATGCTGGTCCAGCTGGCCGACAAGGTCGCGGAACCCAGCCCGTCAAGCTTGGTACGCAGCCGTTGGGCGACGTCGTACCGCAGACCATCGACGAACACCGTGCACGAGCCCGAATCAGCACCGGATGCGTCGGATGCCGCCTGCAGCGCTGGCATGCCCCCCAACTTCTTCACGGCGTCCTGCAGTCGCTTCGCCGCTTCTTCCAGCCAAGGCAGGTAGACGGCGCGAACCGCGGCGCCTACAGCGTCGGTGTCTGCCTTGGACTGCACCGCGCCCATGGCCTGCGTGGCCGCCTCGTCCACGCGCCATCCGGATTGCTGGTAGCTCGCGGCCAGCTCCGCAGGCGTAGCGCCGATGGGCGCCGCTGCGCTGAGCTCAGCCAAGCGGGCCAGGTGCTCCAGTGCTTGAGCCAAGGGCGACTGACCCATGCGGGACCACAGCCAACCCCGGCGCGCACCGTGCTCCTTCTCAGCGGTGGCGATGGCGCTGCGGGCCTGGGCGGCATCCATGGCCGCGCAAGCAGACAGCGCGTAGCGCAGGCTGGCCTCGCCTTGTTCGTTGGCTTGCGGGTAGCCAGCCAAAGGTCCACTGGGGTCCATGTCCGGGAACAGTCCCAACTGTGGCGGTTGCACAGTGCGGAGCAGCGTCAGCACCTCCGGAAAGCTCGTGTACGAGTCCCGGTAGAGCTCGGCTACGGCTGCCCACTTGCCCTCGCGACGGGCGAGCTTCTCAGCAGCCACCAGGGGCCCGTCGCTGACCGGGTCGAAGCCGAAGTCAGACTTGGCCCGCTTGCAGAACACGTCCCACCGGACACCGGTCCAGTCTTTCTGCGCTACCTGTGGAGCGTTCATCCACACCAACAGGTCTCGGGTCGGGTTCGGTGCCAGCAGGCTCAGCAGCCACTCGGCGTTGATTTGCCGGCCCTTCAACTCGTCCAGGGGTCTGTCGAGCAATACGCCAGCGGACAGCACCTGGGTCAGGGCTTCCTGAGTCGCCTTGTCCTGCGCCACGTCTAGCCCAAGGCCACCATTCTTCGAGGACAGGAAAGCGCTGACCGTCCAGTCCTTGGTGTTGACTTGGCTCCAGAACACGCCCCGGTACTGCAGCTCGGCCAGCGGCTGTAGGTCCCGTGGGCAGCTCTCGATGGCCCGCAACTCGGCGCGGCTCACTCCGGGCAGGTAGACAACTGGCAGGCCCTGAAACCGCACCTCCGGCAACACACCGGCAATCGCGCACTTGAGCCAGACGGCTGGGCCGCTTCGCGACGCGGGGTCGAAGGCGCCGAGCTCAAGCAGACTGGGGAGTAGCTGCTTGAGGGCGGGCAGGGCAGTCTCCCACTGGCGCTCTTTGTCAGGCCATAGAACTGCTGCAGCCGGCGCTGCGGTATGGGCATTTCCCTTGGCAGAGCCAACCAAAGCTGCTGCCATGAGCCCTGCGACAGTGTCCGCGTGGATGTCTGTCTTGTTCATTGAGAGCCCGTGCCGTTCCTTAGAAGTGGTACTTCTCGCTACGCCGCTTGAAGGCCTGCTCCGAACCCTCCATGATGTCGAGCACGGCCTTAGTCACGTCAGCACGGTCAAGCCCACCTTGGGTCCGCTGCTTGCCTCTTCCCTCCCGAGCTTCGAATGCGTAGATGAGCTCCGCATCAGCGTTCACGGGCAAGTTGGCGTTGTGCGTGGCCAAAATGAGTTGACGGGTGTTCTTCGTGAGTCGAAGCAAAGGAACCAGGTCGCTGAACAGGTAGTTCGAATCAAGCTCGTCTTCCGGCTGGTCGATAACGATTGGACCCGAGCCTTCCGCCAAGATGAGACTGAGCAGTGCCGTGTTCCTCTGCCCCTCGGAGAGCACCTTTCCACCTTCGCCGCTCATTCTTCCTGCGCTGGTGCCGTCTGGTCGCTTCAGCTCAACGTCGATGAGGTCATCAACTCGACTCAATCGAACCTTTTCCCAAACCGCTCGCACGTCGGGCGTGTCGATGTGCTTCGAAAGCTCTGGCAGCAGCGGAGCGGCTGGGCTTCCCTCCGGGACTGTCTCAGGTGCCTTTAGCCATCCATGCACCACCTCCCATGGAGAGGCAGAGCCAGGGGACTGCGCGAAGGTCGCAAACACAGACTTCCCAATTTCCTCCCAGCCTCTACCCAGGCGAGTTCTGCTGTCCCTGGGTGCGAGGCGGCCCCAAGAGTCTTCGAAGGCGTTGCCATCAAGCATGAAGCTGGCAGTCACGACAGTCGTTGGGCCTTGAAGGGCCTCACACGCCGCCTTCCTTGCCTCGTACTGCTCACGCCAAACGGCATGAAGTCTTGCCAGAGCCCGTTCCAACTCCGCAGACTGCTGATGAAACGACGAGAGCTGTTTCTGTTTGATGTCGAGCTCGCTTTGCTTAGCGCCTCGAAGACGGTCCACCTCTTGCAGCTTGCTGACGTCGCTTGGCTGAACACCCTTTTCCTCGCAAGCGGCAAGAAATCGTTGCTCTGCCTCATTCAGACGCTCGCTCACCTCAGCCCAACGAGGATGGTTCTCGAGGCTTTCGCGGGACTTTTCAGAGAATCGAATGACTGCTGCTTCCACTTCAGCCACCAGCGCGTCACGGGCCTTCTGCAGCTTGTCGCGCAGCTCCTCAAACCAGTCGTGATGCGGCCACTCGGCTGCGGTTTCAGGGAGCTGGGGGATAGGGTCTAGGGCGGCGAGCGCAGTTCGCAGGCCCTCGGCATAGCCATCGGACAACGAGGAGGCGCCGGCAATGAAGCGCTTGGCATCCTGGGCCTGTCGATGCACGTTGGCATCAGCTTGGATGTCTTTCCGCGCTTGCCACTGGCGATTGAGCTCATCAAGCTCCTGCTTGGTCCGTTGAACATCTTTATCCAGGGACTCTGCCTGGCGACCCGCAGCGAAGAGTTGCTCCAGCTCTCCACGGATGGCTGACTCTCGGCTTGCCAACTCCGCCAAGCGCTCACCGCAAGATGCGTCAATGAGGCGCAAGACCTGGTTCTTCTGGCCAGGGCTGCTGAGGCGGCTCAGCTCACCCTGGCTGAAAAACTGTATACGTAGTTGGTCCAGAACCGTCCGGAGATCGTGCACCTCGCGCTGGAGAAGTCGGTGCTCCTTCACACCGGGCTTCAGCAGCACTGTGTCGACGACGCCGGGCACAACCTCAAAGGTCACCTGCAGCTCGGCATCGTTGTTGTCCACCGTCCGGAGAATTCCCTTTAGCTTCTCCTGAAGGTCCGAGTGGACGGTTGAAGCGTAGTCCGGCTGAAAGCTGAATCGCAGGTACTCGAGAAGGGAAGACTTGCCACTGCCCCGGCCGCCAATGACGCAGTTCAGGTTGGGCGAAAAGTGAACCGTCTGGTCGTCTACGAAGGCCGCGCCTTTGACGGAAATGCTGACGAGCCGCGGATGTCGCTCCTCATCGCTGGGGCGCTCCTTCTGAAGACGGATGCGAGATTCATGGTCGAGAAATGCCTGACGCAACGCTTCCACAGACGGCTCAGACATCTTGACCCATGTGTAGCGCATGCCGATGTAGTTCTCGGCGTTCTCTTCTGGGGTCAACGCCTTGTTGTCCGAGGACATGATGCACGCGATAGGCCTCGCGCGCTTCCAGGCCACATCGCAGTCGTCGCCAGCGCCAAAGAGTCGGCGCCATCCTGGATTCATTTCTGCTACAGGCTTAGGTACCTCGACCGCCAAGAGGTCAGGGTTCAGATACTCAGTTTGCTGAAGCCACTCGCTGAGCTTCCCTTTGTCGAACAGCCCATCATCCTTGAGCGCATGAGGCATCACCACGATGCCCCGCTGCTTGCCGTTCGCACCTACTTGTTGGATGCACTGCAGAACCTCTGGGAGCCGTCGTGTCGACTTCGCAAGTACCCCGCCTTGAACGCGTGGATACGGAACACCGCACTCGGTCAACAGGTGGTCCAACTCGTCAAGGTTCGAGTCTGGCTCGAAGATACCGAGTACGTGAACGCCCTTGCCGACGTCAGCCTCAAACTCGAACCCGGGGAACAGCACCATGCGATACCCGAACTCACCAGTCAGGTCATGAATCGCCTCCTGCAAGAGCGGGATGAACGACTTGGACAGGAAGTTGTGGTCGGTGATGGCTATCGCCTCAAGCCCAACCTCGTAGCAACGACGGATATAGGTAATGGCGGATGCCCTTTGCTCCTCGAGCGTGCTCCCCAGCGCAGCACCCCGCCAATGTGGTGCATCGGCAGGCGTCTGCATTTGCAGGTCGCACTTGAACCATCGCATCCCTTGGTACTTAGACATTGCGGTCCTCCTGCGCGGCCAACTTCTCAGCCAGCGATAGGTGGTGGTCGTTGATGCGGTCGCCCTTGAAGACCTTGAACCAAGGCGCGCTCTCGACGTCCTTGCCCCGGTCCTTGTCCCAGGTGATGTTGAGCTTGGGCTTCTTGTTGTGGCGCAGGACCTCGGCGGTCATGAAGGGGCGGATGTTGAGCCGCACGCCGTCGTTGAGGTCGGGGTTCCAGCCGCGGGGCTGCTCGGAGAGCTTCTTCCAGCGGACAAAAATGTCGTAAGGCCGCTCGCCTTCGAGGATGAGCTCCAGGCGGCGCTTCAGGTCCTGGGCGGCAGCAAGACGGGTTTGCGCGCCATCGACGCCAGAGCGCACGCCGGCCTCCTGCTGACGAATCCAGTCGCCTAGGTAGGTGTGGATGAGGCGCTCCAGCTTCTTGTGGTCGAGCTGGTGGTAGTTCACCAGCGCGGCAAAGCCGTCCTTCAGGCCGTCCCACACATGCCAAATGAAGGGGCGGTGGTGGAAGCGCTTGGCGTGCTGCTCGAAGAACTTATCGCGCAACCAGACGTCCAGGCCCTTGCCAGCGCACTCGGCATCTGCCAACAACTTGTCCAGCACGGCGGGCTTCCAGCTGCCAGGCTGTACGGTCTCCCATGCGGCAATCAGGAGTTTGAGCATCCGGTCGTGCGCGGGCGCCTCCCCGCGCACCGAGGGCAGACAGACGATGCCGTCGTCGTCGGTGTGCTCGGCCAACTGGTCACAGCGGGCAATCCAAGTGCGGGCCTCGTCGGCCAGTTCCATCGCCGTGTCGGTCTCGGCCGGCCATCGATAGCCGGCCAGGCGGGCGACCGCGACTTGCAGTGGGTCGATGGCGGGCTGCGGGTGGCCGTGGAACAGCCATTGGGTGGGGTCGTCGGAGTACGGCCTGGGCAGGCCGTTGGGGTAGCGCTCCGCTGCGACTCGCTGCCAATGAGTGAGCTCAAAGGGGACCTTGTCCATTGCGGCGACCGCAACATCAAGCTTCTTGTCGAGTTCGCGCAGTGCTTTGGCATATGCCTCATCAGAGCAGTACGCAAAAACGGCCAACGCGTGTTCAGACTCCTTGACGACCAGTACCGGGCAGTTGGCATCAAAGGCTTTGCCCACGTACAGATTGACAGGCAAGTTAGCCATCTTCCCAACTGCCACTCCCGGCTTTCCCCACGCGCGTTCGCCGCACATGCGAAACCCACTCAATGGGTATGCAGTAAAGGTATCGGGATTCCGGAGTACATAACTGCAGCCGGAGAAGACCTTGCCACTCTCAGGTGTCGACTGCATGAGAACCCACTCGCGCCCCAATGGGGAGGGAAACTCCCAGGGGTTTGCTCGCATCATTGCTGTATCGCCAGGCGAGATGCCTTGAGTCGCCTCCACAAACCGTTGCAACCTCGGCGCATCCGATACCGATGCGGTAAGCATGATGCGTGAGTCTGGATTCTTGAGCTGAGTCGACTGCTTGACGACCACAGGTTCAGTCGACAGCAAGGCCTGGGCCTTTAGTTCACTAGGAGAAAGTGCAGCAACGTCTAGTCCGGAAATCGCCGTGTCGGGAGCAGAAAAACCGTTTGTCAACGTCAGAAGTTGAACATTGAAATCCCACATGGGCGTTTGGAATGCCTTCGGCCCCAGGAGGGCGACAAGATTCCAAGTTCTGAGCCGCAACAACTGTTCACGCTGCGATATGTAACTCGTTAGGAACAGCCAGTTCTGCGGCATCACGATTTGCACCACGCCAGTTCCCTGGTCGCGACTCAGTTCCAGGCAGCGCTCTAGGAACACGTTTGCGAGGTCGTTCTTGGCCTCGGGGTAGTGCGTCTCACAGTAGTCCTTGAGCGTGTCACTCTGCTTACCTCGCGCCAGGTAGGGCACGTTGGTCACCACCAGGTGGTAGTGCTCATCCAGCAGACGTGCCGCATCCAGCAGGCCCTTGGCTGTGAGCGCCACGTCCCAACTGTCGTCCTGCAGCTCGCTGGCCTGCCCCCATAGCGTTGCCGGGCGCTCGGTAGCCAGTGCACGCCCCAGCAGGTCGCGCAGGGTATCGAAGCTGGACGTGGCCAGGTCGTTCTTCAGGCTGCGCGCCGGGTCCAGCAGGCTGCCCAGCAGCGGCGCTTGGGCGAAGCTGGCGTGTAGCAGACGCAGTTCCTGGCGCAAGTAGGCCGCGTTTGGCGCGTCATCCGGCACCAGGGTCATCCAGTCGTCGGGCCTTGCCGCTACCTTTAGGCCGCAGCAGGCGACTTGCGGCGCAGGCATGTCGGCGCGCACGCCCAGCGGGTCACCGTTCTCGTCTGGGAAGCGCCAGGCCGCCAAGGCAAGTGCGAACACGGCAATTTCCACGCAGCGCGCGTCCAGCTCCAGGCCGTGCAAGTTCTCGGCGAGCACGGCATCCACCGCATCCATCGCACTCAGACCCTCCGCCGCCATGCGCATGGGCACCAGCAGCAGAAAGGCCGCTACCAGGAAGTGACCCGAGCCGCAGCAGGGGTCTAGCAGCTTGAACCCGTCCATCCGGTCGGGCCAGCCTTCGAACTTGCCGGCCGCCGGCGTGCCGTCTTCCAGCGTGCGCAGATAGGTCAGCGGCACGGGGCAAGGCTTATCCGGGTGGCGCGTCACCCACCAGGCCCCCAGCGAGTTGTGGAGCAGGAAGTCCACCATGTAGGGCTCGGTGAAGAGCTGACTCACGGCCGGCAGCTCGTCAGCGCCAATAGGAACCTCCGCCTTGTTGACCTCGTCCTTTCGCTTTGCCTGCCAGAACTGGTACACCCAGCCCAAGCTATCGCTGGCCTTGAACACCTCGGTCGGCAGCCCTGCCAGTAGGCGCTCCAGTTCACGCTGGTGCTCCGGCGCAAAAGCCAACTCGAACACGGGGCTCTGCGGCTTGAACACCTGCGGCAGCATGCGAGCCGCCAGCTTGCCAGCCAGCTCCCACTGCGTCTTGGAGCCGAGTTTCTCTCCCTCCAACATGGCCTGCTCGTGGTCAACCAGGTTCTGGCAGTCTTCTAGCGACACCGGGGCGCCCAGCTCCCACATCAGCAGCCCGTTCTCGGCAAGGAAGCGCGCGAAGAGCATGCGGTGCCAGTGCTCGTAAGCCACCTCCCACACCAGGTGCTGCAGACCCTGTGTGTCGTCCTTGGCCTTCGCATCGCCCAGCGCGCGGCCGTGGGCGCGTAGGCGACGGCGCAGCGCCTTGAGTTCGTCGCTCAGGTAGTCCGGCGCCTTGGCTTCGCTCACGGCCAGTTGCCGAAGCGCGGCCAGCGCGGCCTTCTCGGCCACGTCGCGGGCGGACTTGACGGTGTTCTCAAGCTGGCTGCGCAGGGGCTTGGCCAGGGGCTGGTTGCTGATGGTTGCGGTCGGCATGGTGTTTTTTTCCTGAATGGGGTAACGCAGGTAACGGCGGTTGTTGCCTGGTATCCCCTTTGGACGTCCTGGGTCGTTACAGCGCCACGGGCCCCTTCTGAAGCTTGGCGCGGAGCAACGCCTCCACCTCGGCCAACCAGGCCTTCAGCTCGGCCTCATCGTTCAGCGTGCGCTTGGGCAACGAAACATGCACGACGTTGGGCTTGAGCAGCTGCACGGCGGCATGCCGTGCGGCCTCGAACCGGCTGAGCAAGGCCTGGGTCTTGGAGACCCAGTGGTCCAGGTCGCAGTCGTCCAAGGCGTCCTGCAACTGCTCGGGCGTGCCCGTGGCCACCGCCGGTGGCGGCGTCAGGTGGTGCTTGGCCGCCAGTTCATCGCGCTGCGTGTTGCTGAGCTTGTTCCAATCAGCGTCCTGCTGCAGCAGGGCCTGCTGCTGGGCGAAGCCTTGCTGGAAGGCGTCCAGCTTGGCTTTCAATGCCTGGCGAAGCAGGTCAACTGTCTCGTCCAACAGGGGGCGAACAGGGTCTGGGTCCGCCAGCAGGCTGCGCTGGGCCTCGATGGCGTCGGCTTCAGCCTTGAGCTTGGCGTAGGGGCCGAGGGCCTTCGCATGGCGGAGCAGGTCGCCTAGCTTGTGCCAACCGGGCATGCGCTTCGCAATCTCCACCGCAGTTTTGGTCCAGCCTTGCGACAGGGCCAGCACCTCGTCATGCCGGGTGAACAGTTCCAGCAGCTGTGCGTTGCCGCTTTGCGCCTCGATGGCTTCGATGACGATGAGCTTCGGCGTCTCGGGCGCCGGTGCCGACCCGCCAGCCTTGGATGCTTGCTCGCGCAGCTTGGCCAGAAGGGCCGGCATCCGATTCAGCTCGTCCTTGGGCTGACAAGGCACTCCCACCGCATCGAACAGCTTCCGAATCTTGATGAGCTGAATCGGCGTGATGTTGATGCTCTCGCGCCGGAAGCTGGTCTGGGTGAGCTTGGCGCGGTCCAGGCTCTTGGCATCGACGGGCTTGGAGGCTGCATCGGTGGCATTGACGTGGCCAGACGCCAGCAGCGCGTAGAGCGCGCCGTCGATGGCATCACGCGGCCAGCCATAAGGCGGCGCCTCGAAGTTCTCGCGAATCTCCGCCCCCTTCTTGCCGGGGCCGATGAAGCCCAGCAGCTTCTGGCAGACCAGGTGCTTGTCGGCTTCTTGGGTGTGGCCGACAGCCTTCAAGGCCTCCAGGTTGCCCTTGCGGGCTTCGTCCAGCACCTTGCCCCACTGCTCGTGGTCGGCGGCATCGAACTGGCTGTAGAGGCGGATGGCCGAGGACTTGGCCGCGCGGTTGATGCGGTCGGCCAGGTCGTTGCCGTCGGTGGCTTCTTGTCCCCCAGCCTGGAAGACCCGCACGCCGGCCATCAGCATGTCCACCAGCTCAGCCAGTTCCTTCTCGGCATTGCGCTGACGGCTCTCCATCGAGCGCTGGGCATCGCGGCCCTCTTCGGTGGACGGGTTGCCCTTCTTCTGCAGCGTGGTGCGGGCAGCCTCCAACGCCACAATGGCGTTCGTCAGCTCGGTCTTGTGCTGGGCGGGCAGAAAGGCGAACAGCGTGGGGTTGTCGGAGCTCTTGGCCTTGGACTCGGCAATGACCGACTTTTCTTCGGTCTGCCAGCCGTCCTGAATCCACAGGTACAGGCTCTTGTCGTTGTCCTTGGGCAGGGTGTCGTCGTAGGTGGGGCTGAGGGTCCGCACCTCGTTCCCCTTACCTTGCGTGACGCGCACCTTCTTCAGCACCTCGGCAAAGCGGGTCTTGAGCAGGTCGGCTCGCTTCTGTTCCACGCGCTGCGGCGCGGCCTTGAGCTCGGCCTCCTGGGCACGGAACTCGTCGTACCAGGCGCTGGACTCACGAGTCTGCAGCCGGTACTCGGTGCCGTTGCCACCGGCCAGTGCCATCACCAGGCGGTCTTTGTTCTGCAGCTCTTCCAGCAGCGCCGGCAGCGACTTGCGCAGCTCGGACGAGCCGGCCGACAGGTCGGTAACCAACAGGTCGGCCAGCGCCTCTTCGGTGGCCTTCAGGCCCAGGTCCATCGCTGCATCGGCGGGCAGCTTGTTGATAAGGTAGATGAGCTTCAGCAGCTTGGCCTTGAGCTGGGCATTCGCGTCCCCGGCCGCAAAGCGCTGGACGTTCTCGAACACCTCCTTGGGCAGCTGCGCCGTGGAGACGAGGTTCGCGGCAATCTGGTCGTAAAGGAAGTCGCCCGAGACCACGTGTCCCAGCGGCGCCTCGGCGGTGGCCAGCACGGCTTCATGCACCACGCGCAGCTGGCTGCGCAGCTGCGAGACGGTGCCGGTGGTGTCGATGGTCCGGAGAACGCGTTCCCAGAAGCGGCGTCGAACCGGCAACAGCGGGTAGTCGGACGTCATGACGCTTTCGTCGTCGGTGATGTGCTCGAGCTTGGTGCCGCGCAGGTGGCGGGAGATTTCGCCCAGGTTGTTGCGCCAGACCTTCTCGACCTCGGGCTGCACGGAGGGCTTCTTGGCCAGGATGATTTGGCGGGTGACGTTCTCCACGTCCCAGTCGCCCAGCATCACCTGCACCGGGAAACGCCCCATCAGTCGCTGCAGGTTCGGCATGCCGGAGAGCGCCGACTGACCCGTGCCCACAAAGAGCAGCTTGCCGTTGAAGTGCTTGCTCAGCGTCTCGGTGACTTCTTGGACCTGGAACGCCTTCTCGGCGTCGGCACCGATGTACTGCTGCACCTCGTCCAGCACGACCAGGGTCAGCGGGAACTTGCCGTCGTGCACCAGGGCGGCTTCGATGGCCGTCGTCATCTGCTCGCTGGTGACGTCGGTCACCTGCGGGAACTGCTCCTTGAGCAGCTTACGAGCGTCTGCCTCGGTATGCGCCAGGTCAGGACGAACCTTGAGCAGCGCCTTGGCCAGGTGGCCCGAGACATACATGTGGGGCAGCTCTTGCGCCAGCGAGCGGCCGGCGGCCTTGAGCTCCGCCTCGACGGAGTCCAGGATGCCTTCGCGCTTGATCCATAGGACGAGCTGCGCCTGGTTGCATTGCTCGGGCAGGCCCTTGGACTTGAACACGATGCCTAGCAGCGCGAGCCGTACCTTGTCGCCTGCACCGGCACCCAGCTTGCCGGCCGCTGCATGGAGCCCGCCGTGGCGCTTGCCCTGGGTGGAAAGCTCCTTCAGATGCTCGAACACACCCGTGGGCAGCTTGGCGATGCTGCGGGCTGCGACGCCGTCTGCGAACTGGTAGTCGGTCCAGAGCGTGCGCAGCATCTTGGCCAGGTGCGACTTGCCGCTGCCGTAGAAGCCAGAAATCCACACCCCAGGCTGCTCGGTCTTGGAGTCCAGGTTGAGCAGGAACTTGTCGAGGATAACCTCCAAGCCCTTCTCGTACTGCCCGTCGCAGACGAAGGTCTCGAGCTCGTAGCGCAGGATGGCCTGCGCAGCCTCGGAGTGGTCCTCAGAGACCTCGGCCACGCCGTTGTTGACGAGGCGGTTTTCCTTCGGGGGCTTGTTGTAGATATCCCTGTTCAGCATGGTGGTCCTTGCTTTGGTTTTTCAGGTGGTGCGTTGCGTCATTCCTGGGCGAGCAGCGGAACGGCAAGGTAGTTCCAGCCGTCGCGCGCATCCAGCAGTCGGTAGGTGTGATTCTCGGGGTGGTGCTCGCCAGGGAAGAAGACGAGCAGCCGGCCCTGGACGCTCTCCTTGATGCCCTCAACGACCGAGGACACCCGGGCGAGGCCGAACAGCGCTCCGACGCCCATAAGGGCGACAACCGTGTCGGGGCCAGCCTCCGCGGCAATCCTGGCCTTCAGCTTGGCTGTCAGGTCGGCGACGAACTCCGTGAGCTCGCCGGTTTGGTAGCCGGCCAGGTCTTCGGGCGACTCGAAGTACGCATCTCGGTACTCCTGGGCGGCCATCCACAGCGGGAAAGCGTTGGTCACGTCAAGCAGCAGCCAGTACTTGCCGGCCTGCTGGGTGGCGAGTTCGAACTCGCCCACGTTGGCACGCAGTCGGAGCTCGTCAGCCTTGTCGTACACCGCAAAGATGACGCGCTGGATAGCCGCGAGCCCGGCCTGCCATGGCACTGACAGGTGCTGCCGGTAGGCAGTAGCCAGCTTGGTGACCCTAGACGACATGTGAGACCTCCTGACGAATGCGCTCTTCCTCGGGCGAGAGATACCCAGGGAATCGAACCTCTTTGACGCCGCCCGCATTCATGAACACGAGAAGGCCCCGGTGCGAAGCGGAGTTTGCGAGTGCCTCTAGCTCATCAGGTGAGCCACCGAGCAAGTTTGTCCATTCCGATGAGAAAAGGCGTTGCCCGGTGCGTCCCCCGAGATACCCGAGGAATAGAAGCAGGGTCACGGACTCTGGGTGAGCCAGCGGCTGCGAGCGGGTCTTGTTGCGGTGGCCGGAGAGAAGGCCGGCGGCCGTCCAGGTACCGGCCACGTTCTGGGCAAATGACTTGAGCGACGCTGCGCTGAAGCGGTCTGGGTAGGCCTGCGCCAGGAAGCGCTCGACCGCCTCGCGGGAAACCGCAGCACCAATGGGCTGACAGAGGATGAAGTCCTGCGTAGCGCGCAGGAGCGGGTCGCGCGCCAATGCCGTTGCCAGGGCCAGCATGGGCTGGGCGGCCTCATTGAGCGGCCAAAGGCGGCGCAGTGCCCGGAATATTGGGTTCCCCGTGTCCAAGCTGTACAGCGCGCTTAGGTACCGCAGCGTCAGTTCACGCGCCTTCCGGGTCGGCTTACCGAGCACGTTCTCGTCCACGATTGCCGTCGTGTAGTCACCGCGGGTGGCCTGAGGTTCGGTATGGCCCAGCAGCAGGCGCAGTTCGTCAAGCATCATCGTCCGCGCCGCATGGGGACCGTTGATGCCGAAGCGAAAGCCAAGCGAAGTAAGGACAGCCTCGTGTTTCGCCGTCACGGACCGGTCTTCCGCAGCTTTACGCCTGTCAAAGCGTCAGCGGGCACGCCCGGCAGGGGGTATCCCCTCTCCCGGCAGTACGCCACGACCATCACCTCAAACATGTTCGCCAAGCTTCGCATCTCCCTCTCGGCGGCCGACTGGATGGCGACCTTGATCTGGGGCTCGACGCGAACGCTCACGACCTCTGATTTGCTCGTTGCCAAGGCGGCGCTCCTGTAAGCAGTCCGCTAGCGTAACGCACGCAGCAGCAGGGGCCGGGTCTCGGTTGCGCGAAAGGACCGGATAGCGCTTGGCAAGCATGCCGCACAACCCTCTGGACTGCACGCGCGATCGGGTATCGAGGCCTCTCCTCTACGGAGCGGGGAGCGCGCAAAGCTGCGCCTTGCGCCAAACGAGCCGCCTTCGCCTCGATTGGCGAGGCGCCAACCACGGAACCAGCTAACGGCACGGCGCCACGGACCATGCTCGACCAGCAAAGCCAACTGGCAGTCGGCGGCGGTCGCGGTGCCTCAAGGCACAGGTGGGCTGGTAGCAACCCTAGTTCGACGGTTCTCTAGACCCGGCGTCGCGCACCGCGACGTCGATCGCTAATCCGTCATGAAGTACAAGAATCAAGGACATACAGCTCAAGGGGTAAGGCTGCCCACACCAGTAGCGTTTCAGCGCAACTTTGCTACCGCACTGCGCTCGGAGCGCATCGCGAAGAAGCTCACAATGCGAGAGCTCGCTGAGCTGGCGGGCGTAGACCCCGAAGCTGGGAGGAACCGCATCTCCCGAATCGAGCGAGGCAAGTGCTCTGTTTCGCTCTACACCGCGCTATGTCTCGCGCATGCGCTTGGCATCAGCGTAGACAGGCTTTGCTTCCGAGCGCGCGCAGCGCCCAACTTGGCAGGCTGACTGTCGTCAACAAAGGGGCCTTTCTTCGGCGGCAAGCGAACCGTTTCAGGTTCCTTGCCGCCTCTTCTGACGTGTACCCTTCAAGAGAGAGACCCGGGTCAGGAAATCAGCGACCAGAAGCCGGTTGGAACCGTGCGACTCACCTCCGCTGCCAGGCCGAGCTTTCGACGGATTGATTCCGCGAGTTCCGTTGAGACGCTGATGGTCGACGAGTGCTTCCCAGTCGCATCGCAGAAGCTGAGCAGAATCCGGTCCTCCGTAGCGGCGATCAAGCAGCTACCGTAGACGAGGGGAGTGCCGGTGGTGGCGACGAAGTCGATGTCCAGCACCGTAGGAGCGTCCTCTTCGAGACCCCCGCGTGCCCGCTCTGTCAGATCCTTGAGCAAGCGCAACTGAAACCGCAGGAGCTTGATCATGGCAGCCTGCTCGTCCAGTTCCGCAGCCAAGGCATCCTGTTGCACGTCGATGCCGGAGCGTGCGGCTCCTGCCGCATTGCTGCCTGCTGGCGCTTCCATCGAGGACCCGTAAGCAGGTTGGCTATTGCAGTCGCTTTGGTCGGATGAGCTCATCTCGAAGTCCTGAGTTGATGCTCGAGCGTGTGGGACTTCGCATCGCTAAGCACGCGCGCATTGCGCGCTTGACGTCGCGGCGAAATGGTCGCAGACGCTGGCGCGGCAGCAGCGGCGGCTTGTCCGCTCCGTAGGTTCTCACCATTCGTTGATGGAATGGTGAAAACTCAGAAGGCGCCGCCGGGAGCGTCGACTCACTTGGGCGCACTGCAGCACTCGGGGTCGAGACCGTCATAGCAAAACGCATCGCGAACGGGGCTGGGGCATGCGACGGGGTTCGCTGGCACAGGACTTGATGTCTTGCTCGTTTACACCCACGATGTCGGGACTGCCCCCTGTGGGTGTGAAAGCGCCGCCGGCGCTCGGCGCGACCACCTCGTTGCACATGACTGCTCATGAACTCGCCCGATGCACGCTCCGCGCCCATGGGGGCGACTGGCACGCTGCACTTCTTGAGCTTGCAGACCTACATCAGGCCGGAATGGGCGACTACGCGTCCGTATGCAGGTTGCTGCAGTTGAGGCTTCGAGCTCACAGATACCCCAATCCCGTTGCCTCCACCGCTCTGCCGAGCACGCTCCTCGCCGCAGCGCGTCGGGCTGGATTCGACTACGCACAGATGGAGGGCGGAGATCTCGTGCTCGGAGCGGCTGGCGTCTTTGCGCTCTTGGAGAACCCGGTGGAGCTCTCGGCAGACCGTCAGCGCGCCCAGGCCTTGATGAGGTGGCTCGGGTGGCAGTTCGACGACATCGCCACTCAACAATGGGCCGCGCGAGAGGTCGAAAGGAAGCTCCGAGACAAGGCGCTGACAGGGTCCAGCCTATTCCTTCAAGTCGATTGCGCCGAGGGGAAGACGTGCTGGCGCTTCAGCCCAGTGACCGATGGAGACGCCATGGAGGCTTTCGGCGACTTGTTGGTCTCGGAGGAGTGCAGCCTTGCCCTTCTGGACTCGGAGCTCTGTGTGGTTGTCGACCAAGACTTCCTTTGCGTTGTCAGCGGAGATGACCGCAACGAGTCGAAGGAGGACGTCCTTGAGCGGCTAAACCGAGCTTTGCTGCCAAGGCTGGAACTGCTTCTGAGCACTTCGCCCGGTGCAAAGGTGGGCGTTGGTAGCGGGGAGCATCTACGGCGCGCGAGGCCTACGGTCTTGGTCGCAGTGCCGGTAAGGGAAGCCACGCCAGAGCTGGTCAGAGAGGCTGTTGGAACAGTCCTCGACTTCGCGTTCCCTCCTTGACTTTCCTTTAGCCGCGGAACCGACCGAAGTTGGTCGGCATGGGCACTGAGTCTTCGAGCTTGCGAGCGAGCTTCTTGAAAATGGGGTGCTGCATGCGCGCCAAACTCGAAGCAACTTCGACCTCGGGGGTGGACGCTGAGGGGCGGGAGGCGGATGTGCTCTCAGCGGTGGGGGCTTCAGACAGGGCCTCGGGCGGCGAGGCAGGTGGCTTACGGTGCATGCGCCTTGTATAGCAGGCCGAAGCTGTGATCGCAAGTCAGACCGACCGCCGGTGCCGAGTCGTGCGCGCCCCGAGCATCACCGTGAGCTCTGGATGGCGAGGCGAACTCAACCAGTAGCTCGTTCCACCGAGTGAGTCTCCCGGACTGTCGCAACTTGCGTGGCCCGTAGATCCGGCGGGGCCGCGGTTCTCTGGTCTCTCCTCGCTACGGCACGCGCAGTTATGGCAGTCCCGCCCGCACAGGATTTCGGCGAGCAACCCGCGCTAATTCGCGATGAGGACCTGAACTCCTCTCTTGGATCAATCCGACGGCTGCCGCATGCTGAAGATCCCTCCAGCTTCAGCTCTTGGGTGTTGGCGGGGTTAATGTTATCGACCCCGACGAATACCGAGGGAGAACGCCCAATGAGCGCTCCCCAAGAGCGATAGTGCAGCTCCCACAGAGCGATAGCGCCGCTCCCACAGAGCGATAGCAAGGCTCCAGGGCGCCACAAGAGCGCTGCACGGTTGCCACGAACCAAGAACGATGTGTCAAGGCGCTCTCGTGGGGCAGAGCAAACGAAAGACGCTCCCCAAGAGCGATAGCAGGGTCGTTCCAAACACTTCGGCAGCGTCGGCCTGCGGGGCACCCCCGTCAACAAGCCTCTTCGCCCAAACGTACAGCGCGCCAGAGGAAACGGGCTGAAGTTCGGATAAAGGGTATGGCTAGATTGGAGGAACGCCCTCGATACAAACATCCCCTTTACCTAGCAGATGAAACCCACCAGCCTTCGCAAGAAGTATGCGGACCTACAAACGCTGCGCAACGCGCAAGTGGTCGCGCTTCGCGACACCACCGGGCAGCTCTCACAGACTTCTGAACAGCTGCAAGCCTTGACGTTGGAACAAGAGGCAGCCATTCGGCGCCAAGAGTACGCGCTGCGCGCCAAGACGAGAGACCTGCCCGAGCGCAGCGGAGCATTCGCCGTCATCGCGTCGAGTGGCAAGGCGCAGGTTTTTCTCCCCCAAGTCGCCATGGACCACGCACCAATGCTGCGCCTGGCGTTGAAGCGGCTCTTTCCTGCATTCGAACAAGACCGCAGCTGGGATAACCGTGTGCTCGGTAGCGTGCAGGTGGACGGTCAGGAGCTTCTGGTCCGAGTCGACAGCAAGGGCTTGTCAGTCGAGGAGGCAGATGTGCTCATGGTGCTGCTGCAAGCTAGCGCTGGTGTGACAGAGACAGTCGTTGAGACGACCGTTTGGGAGGTTCTTGAGCGCTTGGGGCGTTCTCGCAACAACCTCAATGCCGACCGATTGCACCGCCAAGTAGACAGGCTCGCCTCCACCTACCTCAAAGTCACGGATCAGCAAGGCCGGAAAATTGGCAGCAAGCTCGCGATACTGCGCGACTACACGACGCTTGCCACCCGCAGCCGCGCGAACACCATCAGATACGTGATCGACCGGCGCTTCGCTGCCCTGTACAGCGGCGGACGCACGGGCTGGACGCCAGTAAACCTAGCGCAGTACGCCAGGATCGATGGACGACGGCGTCTTGCGCGCTGGTTGGCGCTGGTCCTATCGAGTTTCGGTACGCCGTCGCAGGTCTCCTTGGATCACTTGCATGCTTGGAGCGGCTCGACGCAATCGCGGGCGTCGGAGTGGCGACGCGATGTCTTGGCCGCAGCCAAGACCCTGGAAGACAACAGCATTGGTTTTCTGAAGGCTGGCGCCAGCCGGCTGGTCCAGCACGCAAACAAGTCGTGGACGCTGCATGTCGAGAAGCGAGTCGGCCCAGCACGATTTATCGAGAGGCTTGAAGACCCTGTGCATGCTATCGCTGGACTACAGTTGCTAGCCGGGTCGAGCTCTGCAGACGACGCCGGGCCGGGAGGGCAGAGCATCGTCATTGATGCAAGCAGTGGCCAGCCATTGGATGGCTGACCGCCGGTCTATGGTGCAGATCGATCATCCAGGCCAGGAAGCTCAATGTGCAGTGTTCCAAGGGAAGACCTTGACGGGTCCACCCCGGGTGACCAGCAGCCAACCATTGCAAATGGAGCCTGATTCGCGCGTTGTCGGTGCCCGAGGCTTGCATTTGCAGGCGCGCTCTCGAAAAGAAAGCCACCCTGGCGGGTGGCTTTCGCTTGTTCGCTGGCAGAAACAAGCCCTCGGACTATTGTGGGTGGATAAAGAAGCCCCCGACCCCGAAGAGTCGGGGGGCTAAAGAGTGACGGGTCGCAAGCCCATCGCCACAAAAGAGGTTTCCCTCTTCCACAATTCACCAATGTCAAAGCAAGCAGCGGTTGTTCCCCACTTGCTCCGAACTCTGCCTTGTCCCCCAAACCGACCGGAGCCGCCAAGCTCGAGCAGGGTTGCTTGATGGGGATGTGCAGGACGGCAGCTCCGCCGCCAAGCGGAGCTGTTGCGCTTTGCTAGGTCGCCAAACCCAGCTTTGCTTTCGCTTCAAAAGACGCCGAAGCATCCTGTTTTCACACGCGTCTCCCGACGCACAGGCTCAGTCTCCGAGGAGACGGGCCCGGCTACTCAACCGCATTTCAGTGTCCCCGTGCTATTGCTCGGGTTTAGTCAGGGCGTTGCCGCCCCCACTGTTCCGTCCGTGCCTCACGGCATGTACGGCAAAGCAGTTGTCTTATAGCCGTTGGTTTGCGGAGTTACCACCTCTCCGCACCGCCGACCATTTTGCTTTGGTTAATTGCGCAACAGTTTAAATGAGTAGAACCCTGCTTCCTCACGAAAAGAACACTCCCTAGCGCGTCTCTAGATTTCATCGGGGAGAAACCATTAAGTCCCCGACTACTCATCGGAGTGTTGCGTCTCTTTTCGCTTCCAGAACTTCCAGGCACTGCAGGCCCTAGACAGGTCTTACTCTTCCAGATGCCCTCACGGGCACTTACACGCTTTTGCTCCTGCTGACGGCAGACACTCCGAGGCGCGACCCTCATCATCCCTACCTGCCCCCCGCACCCTTACCCAAGCTTCGCGGCTTGGTCATGCGCGGTCCGCGGACTTCGACTGTTCGGCTCTACCAGAAGTAGTTGCCTTGCAGCCTCGTCACGCTCAGACAGTCTGCGTGCTGGCGTTCGTCGTGCATCTCTTTCTCTCCCGAGAAAGGAGGTAGCACGCCGACGGAGAGACGCTCTTGCCCGAAGGCAAGCACTCTCTCAAGTCGCACAACAGGCGCTCGCCCTAGCTGACAACGCTAGGGGTCACAGAGGCGTTCGCCTCCTTGCCTGGGTCGTGCTGGCTTTCGCCAAGCACTGTCCCAGTCAGCCCTTTCCCAATCGCACTGTTTCACCTCCAAACGCACAACGACGTGCGCGCGATTTCGCGCAATTCTTGGAACAAGAGATGTGCGCGACTTTGTGTGTTGGCAGTCTGGGAGGTGTTTACCTTCGATGAAGTAGATGGGGGGGATTACTCCGTCGTCGAAGACGACGGGATTACTCCCCCCACCCCTTCCGGCACATAGCAGGCGCCCGTTTGAGAACGCACTACGCGCTGTAGCGGCACAGTGGTAAGCCGTGCTTTAGCCGGAAGACTCATGTGAAACGAAGCGACGAGGGGTGGCGGATCCCCCGTCGCTTGCGTGTCCGCAGGGCGGCTTCTGAAGCGAAAAACGGGTTGGCGGACCCGCTCACAGACTCGTGCGTTCATTGGCGTGAATGCACTGTCCTGAGTTCACTGTATAGCGACCTTGCCAGCGATTTTTTTATGGCTTCATTATCACTGCCGAAACCCGCTGTGCTTTATGTAGCGTCCCCTACGTAGACCCCCAAATGGTCACGTCTATTCCCCCAATCCCACTGAGAGTAAACGACGGCGCCTAAAGATACTTTTCTCATCCTTTTCGGCCGCAAGGGTCGCCAGCACGGCCCTTTACCCATCAAACCCTCTCGGGCTTTATGCACTGCGTTTGGGGGCATATGCGACGCCTTCCATGATTTCGGCGGATCGAGCCGCAGGTTTCGCTATACAGGAAACCGATAAAACCCCAAACGGAGGATTTCTGATGAAGGCTCGAAACGTTCTTGACCTGGAGATTCCGGTCAACAAGACCTCCCTTATGCAGATGCTTCAGCAGCTTGTCGCCCGGGGCAACCGCTTCTGGGTGGGAGGCATTTCCGACAACAAGCACAAGCTGGAAGCCCTGGTCTTCAAGCTCTCCGAACGCTACCCAGGCATCTTGCGCACCGGCAAGCAGCGGGAGTACGACTCGAAGCGTGGCCTTGCAAGGATGCATCTGGTCGTCTTTCCGGGTGACAGCGGGCGCTTCTATTGGTGGCTGCTCGGAAGCGAGGGCAAGGGTGGCTTGGCTGACCCCTCAAGCGAAGACGCGAAGGCTGTGCGCGACGCGAAAGGTCGGGACTCGCACATCGAGTTTGAGGACTACGTCTTGCATTACGCAACCAAGCAGACGAGCTTCCAGGTCCCCGACGTGGGCACCGGAAAGGTCAAGTCGCTGAAGAGAAACACGAGCACTTGGACGTGGAAGATGCTGCCGGAGGTCTACAAGGAAGAGCTGGAGACTCTTCTCATGGCCGCCCAGTCTCACAACTGGGAGTTGATCGTTCGCACACTGGCAGCCCTTCGCAACCGCCCGCAGTTCGCTGGAGTGCGGAATCAAGTGCTGAGCCTCCATCACGCGGCACAGCGTGATTGGCGCATGGTTGAGCGGGCGTGGAGGGCGACGCACAGGCACGAGATCGAGAAGGACGCCAAGGCAGGCACCCTGTTGACGAAGGACGAAGCAAACGCACAAACCGCCAAGATGCGCCGTCAACCCTTCTTCACCAGCCCCAGCCGCCCGACCCCCTTCACCATCCGAGATCTAGTAATTTATTGATTCTCAAAGGCTTTTCGAGGCTCGCGGCTGGGGCCACACGATACGTCGCGTTGAAACAATCGATACTCGCGATGATGTGCAGCCGATACTCTCGGCGCACGTCCCACGCGAGTCGCGATACCGATGAGCCGATACTCGCAATGATGCAGCACGAGATCTTTCTCCCCACGTGCTTCTCGCGTAGCTTTCCGCACGATACTCGCGGTGCGCTAGGGACGACACCTGTATCGTTCAATCGCATCTGCTACTCTCGTCGCGGGAGATGCGCTACTCGGGTTGCTTGGCGCCCGATACTCGCGCCGCGTTGGGCACGATATCGATAGCTTCCGTTGGCAAACGCTACTCTCGTCGCAGACGTAACGATATTCGCGTACCGCTCCCGACGCTACTGTCGCGCTGCCATTCACGCGCTACTCGCGTTTCGCTTAACCGCTACGCGCGGCGCTCGCCACACGCGACTCGCGCGCTATACACAACGATACCCGCGTGTTCTCGACACGCTAGCGCAAACACCCCAAGGGAGACTTTCAATGCACATCCGAGTCACCGGCAGACGTTATGTCCTAGAGCGCTCGATCTATCTGCCTGCTCAAAAAGACGCCGAAGGCAAGGTCATTAAGCCTGCTGTCCGATCAAGCAAGTTTCTCGGCTCTGTAGAGCTGGGCAAACCGATGGTGGCCGTTCCGAAAGAGCTGCTGGCAAAGCTGACCGAGGAAGAGACGGCGCAGCTCGCAGAGAAGCTGAAACCCAACGCCCCGATGGACGAAACGACCCGTGCCTTGTTCTGGCTCCCCCGCTATTCGGCCGACATTCCGCTGCTGCTGAAGACACTCGAGGGCGAGAAGCACCCGCAGGTTGAGGAAATGCGCGACAGGGTGAAGGCCAACCTGACGCCGCTCTTCCCGCCGGTGGCCGCCCCAACGCGTGCGGACGAGAACGGGGTGCCAGGGTTCGTTCTGGACTTGTGCGACGCCCTTCGGGAGTTGCCAGAGGTGCTCAAGCAACGCCTCGAAGAGACCTCCGACGCCGATCGCGAGAAGGTTCGCGTGGCCCTACGCGGAGCGATGACTGGCGCTCTCCAAGACGCCTGGGATGCCGGATTCAAGGGCTGCCAGGACCTGGGCCTGCGCACGCGAAAGAGCGGCGCAAGGACGCCTGCGTCGGCCCGCAAGACTGCCAAGGCGTTCGCGACGGAGTTGGCTTCGATGCCGGAGGTCGGGCGTGACACCGAGCTCTCGCGAACGGGCTATTCGCCGCAGCACTCCACGCATTGACGGATTCTTGGACCGTCGCCCCGTCCCAAGGCCCAGGAGGGCGCTCGACTCATGGAAGTCTTCTGAGCTCCCCCTGCGGTTGGGCGAGTCCAGCAGCGAGCAGTGCTTGGTCAACAACAGTTGGCGTCGGAGCAGACTCCAACTACGATCCTCCTGCGGCGGGGTGTCAGTTGAGCTGTCAGTAGAGGACCCTCGCCGGGGTGCCGTTCGGTGTCGGTCTTTGTCGGGCACTGTCGGCTAAGTTGTTGATTTTGTTAGGCCTTGATTCGCGTGTCGCGCCTCTCGCGACCCCGGATGCCCGCTGTTAATCCGTAGGTCCCTGGTTCGAGCCCAGGTCGGGGAGCCAAAGAAAACCGAAGAACAAAGGCTTGCACGCGAGTGCAGGCCTTTTTTCTTGGCGGATCCGGAGGAATCCGGGCTCTTGTTCG
>Ga0209278_1000331_pt1 | contig 41693 bp, 46 predicted proteins | sample JI81BgreenDNA_FD_187504 | JGI IMG/M metagenome (GOLD analysis project Ga0209278, IMG submission 187504) | Wastewater effluent complex algal communities from Wisconsin, to seasonally profile nutrient transformation and Carbon sequestration -... | ecosystem: Engineered > WWTP > Effluent > Algae...
CTACCTGTTACAACAAATTGTCCATCATTTGTATTGATACTTGTTTCATCTAACGTTGTAAGACCATCAACATCTAAATTACCAGTTATAAATTGATTACCTGTAAGATACTGATTACCACCAATATAAAGGTCTTTAGCGATAGCTGCGCCACCAGCAGCTGTAAGAGTACCGCCATTAGTTGAAGATACTGCATTAGTAGTATTTGATATACTTAAACCGCCTTCAAATCTGACAGCACCCAAGAGACTACTTGTGCTTGCAGTAGAATTTGTTACGAGGAATTGTCCTGAACTATCAAGGACTAAATCAGTACTATTGTATCTTATTCTATTTGTAGATGTCCATTCAAGATATGTATTAGTTGGTAATATCACGCTACCATTATTCACTGTAACAAAATTGACATTTGCGGTAGAATTCTCTATTGTCAAATTTGTACCTGCACTAAATATCCTTTTTGTGGCTGCACTAAATGTAAGATAAACATCTGTTGGTACCTTTATTTCACTTGTAGTAGCTTGTTGAAAAACAAAATTTGTACCAGAATTGGCTATCAATTCATCTGATACATTGCTATCAAGATAACTACTGTATGTAGTACCTTTAATATACAATCGATTATCAGTATATATATCACCAGTAACGCCCAAACCACCGCCACCAGATAATATAACTGTTCCAGTAGAAGAACTTGTACTATTTACACCTGCTGAAAAGGTAATAGGTAATTCTATCGTTGTTGTACTATCTATTCTATTTAATAGGTCATTATAAACCATTATACCTTTATCTAATGGCAAGTCTTCACGAGTTGCAACAGCTTGCAAATTACCTACTTCACCAATTTTATATAAATCAGTGCTTTCTTGGAAAACTGTTTGAAAATTTGGCAAAGTCCCTCTTTCTACTTCTACACCTGCCAAATTCAATGTAACTCCTGCACCTGTTTCTTCTGAATTAATAAGAACTATATTATCTTTTATTTCAACTATATCTGTTGAAATAATAGTTGTATTACCATTGATGACAGCATTACCTTCTACATATAAGTCTCTTCCTACAATTACGTCTTCTGTTGTTGTAACACTGTTGAAAGTTGGGTCACTTGTTGTTAATACAGGTTGATTAAGCCAAGATATATGCAAATCTAAAAAGCTTAATGTATTGTTATAATTGTCTCTTGAATATGCATTAATTTTTGGCATATATTTTATACTTGTACTTATTATACACGTAATAAAATTTATTTATGGAATTAACTTAAAACTTTTTTAAATTTTTTCAGCTTTTTCTCAAAAATTTTTTCAAACTTTCATAAAATTTTATGAAAGTTAATTTTTTTTTTGAAAGTTTTCTCAAATAATTTTTAAATTTTATTTTTTTTGAAAATTTTATACAACTTTTTTAAATTTTTTCAGCTTTTTCTCAAAAATTTTTCAAACTTTAATCAAAATTATTTTCTGTCATTTAAGTATAAAGATGACAACCTCAAAATTCAGTATTCCTTTTGGAGAATATTCATTTGAACTAGAATACACCGATTTAAAAAACAAGAAATTGTCAAAACTGTGCAAACTACAACCTATTAAATCTTTACAAACTGCTGCTGTAGTAGTGTTGATTTTATTTGCCATAGTATTTGTCTATGATTACATTAAAGATATAGGTAGAAATGTATCTAACACAAAAGACTTATTTAATAATCAAGGAAGTGTTGCTAAATTTGTAGGTTTTACTAAAGGAAACATGACCAGAATGCTGATAAAGACTGGTTTACTAATTACAGCTATAATTATGTATTATCTATCTAATTCAATGGCTAAAGAGGTATATTGTCTTACAGATGGACCAACCTTAGAAGAAATAAATAAAGATATAGAATATAATACAGAAGGTGTCCCTGTTAAGTTTAAATCGACTTAAATTAATTGTGTGTCTTTAAAAATTCTGTAAAAACTTTCTCTCTTAATCTATCATTTGCTTGCATCATATGTAAAACATAACAATGTTTATTATAGATATCTGTACACGCTAATGTTGTCCAATGTAATGATTGAACAATGTTGTCGTTTTTTCGGAATAAGTTACTGAATTCACCTTGTTCATAACCATCCGCAGACCAATCACAGTTTTTAGTTTGTACCCGGCATTCCCATTTTGTTTCTCCTGTTGCCTCTTGTTTTAGTTTCCATTCGTTTCCATTGTTATATTTATCAAGCCATTTCTTAATGTATTCTCTACTTTGTTTTGTATTTCTTACAATATAACAACCTGTATTGAAAATACCTGTGTAGTAAGGCATATCAATATTAGGGTCGTGGCTAATGTAAATATCCTTGAATTTTTCACCAAATTGATTGATTTTATACGTTTTATCTATTTTATCTAAAAAGGTATGTATAGATATATTGTCTTGTTTTATAATCGCATCAGCATCAAGGTACATAAAGATTGTATTGTCCGGATAAGTCTTACATAAATTATATAAATCATATACTCTTAGCCAATAAGGACTCATAAATGTATCTTCGTGTATAAATTGCTTATAAGTATGATTATAATGTTTAGAACAAAACCTTTCATTTATCATAGCATTTAATTTAACAAATTTCTTGGAATTATCATTGTAATAGCTATTATTGTATGAACTATACAATACAACTTGCCTTGTATCTAAGGCAGGGTGGTCATCAACGTTTTCAAAATTTATTTTAATGACATTTGTATTAGTAAAAAAATAGCTATACAGCCAGTAAATTACTGATACAATAACTATACTTATTATGACATTTTGAAGTGAAATCACTGTTGTTATTTTCATTTAACCTACAATATGCCTACAAAAAAAATAAATCAATTTGTATGTTTTGATTTATTTTTTCGTTTAACTTCGTGCTAACTGTTTCAATTTTCTTCATTGAACAGCTCTGTATAACCTTGGGTTCTTCTATTTTCAAGAGTTTGTTGATATTTATCATATACAAAGACATTGATACCTATAAACGAAAGCACAGACCCAAAGATAAAGTACACAGATATACTATATCCCCACAACAAGTAACTCATCAACACTGATACAAACACGCTTGCACTTGTAGAATATGTTTTTACTACACTTCCAATGTATTTTAGCACTAATCCAGTAAGAATTCCATGCATTGCCATAAAAATAATACCAAGAATATGAATAGGTTCTATATACCAATCAAGAATATTTCCATGAATTGTAGCAATAAGCACATTGCAAATGACACTACATAATGAAAATTTTATATTTTGTAAGAATACACTTTCTTCTGAAAACTTGATTTTCATAACAAATTCACAATAAACTGCTGCAATTCCTGAGCACAAACTATACAATAACATAATGAAACACCCAGTATAATTTACAAATTGATATCCAGAGTCTTGATACATCGCAAGCATATTACCTGTAAAAACAAATATCACAGCTGCAAGTTGATACATATTAAACCGATGTCTTAACATAACAAATGCAAGCAAAATTGTAATAGGAATTTTGAAATTACTTAATAAGTTGAACATAGATGGTGTTATGTGTTTTAAAGCTATGTAAATCAAATTATTACAAATTGTATAAATCAAAGCTGGAATGAAAAACCAATGAAGATTATCAAGGTTAAACAGCGTCATAGTTTGTTCGAAGTAATCTTCAAGATACAACATAATACCAGAAATACCAATCTTAAGTAGCTCATTGATGATTATCAATTGTTCAGGATTGATACGATGTGCTTGGATGCTAGTGATGAAATGAATAGCAAGAGCTTCAAATGAACTAGACAAGCATAAAGCTATAGGGAGAATGATTTCTTTGAACATTCTTTATTACATAATAGTGTCTCTAATTTTTTAAATGAAAAGCTTTTGTTAACCTATCACTTCTCTTCCCATAAGTATATTAGGACCATCAAACATACTCTTAAATATTTCAGATGGTTTAACAGGGTCTTTCATTTCTTCTTCTAATGTTCTAGGTACAAATCGGTATACAACTTGAGGTTCTGGACATTTCTTTTCGTTGGCTTTATAAGCTGCATAAATTAAAAATATACCAATTACCAATATCAATGCTATCTCAATCATATTCTAATTAATTACAATAAAATAATAAAATTTTTTTACAAAGATGTGTTTAAAAATTAAATCTTACATTTTTTATTATTTTCTATGCTTAAAGGTTCAAGATTTTTGTAAAATGAAATAATTTCACCACTTTTATGTAAAGACATGTCACGTAATATTATATCAGTACTAGGGACTGTGTCATCTTTGAACCTTTGTTCAGGTTTTTTCAATAACAAATGATAAATATCCACACGACGTTCTTTAGCTGGTAAACCTATATGAGAACCATATCTTATACCTCTTCCTATAATTTGATTAGTTCTTGCTTCATTCCAATGAGGGTCAATTATAATAATTGACCTCGTTGCTTTTAAATCTAATCCTTCTGCCCCTGCTGCTGTAATAATGATAACTTTATTTACATTATTATTGTATAAATCAACAGCTTTTTTCCTTGCATTTTTATCAAGTTCACCGGATACTTCACTATAACTAATGTTATGTTCTTGAAGAATTTCTTTAATTATGTTTATACCTGCTTGTTTCCATGATGAATAAATTAACACTTTTTTATTTCGTGCAACATCTTTAAGAGTTTTTTCAATAGTCCAAATTATTTTAGGGGAGACTTGTTTAGTTTTGTTAACAGCTCTACGAGCACCATTCATAAAGACAGTCAGATTTTTAGTATTAATAAAGATTTCTGGTAAATCTTCTTTGATATCTTCTTGAATTTTATAGTATTCTGTATAGTATTCTTTAGACATTATCAATTTAACTACGTGTTCTTTAAAGCTTGGGAAATACTTAGGGTCATTCGCATTATATATAGAAACTCTACAACCGAATATATTCTTAAATGATGCACCTTTAGGGTCTATAAGAGCTCTAGATATTTCATTAGACACAAGTGACACCTTCTTTCCCATTATCATTGCCATTAAATTGATAATTTCCTCGGGTCTATTGTTAACCGGTGTACCAGTCAATAGCAAAACTTTGAAAGCTTTAGAAGCACATCCAATCAAAGCAGTGCTTTTAACACCTTTTCTACCAAAGTTTTGAGCTTCATCTATAATAAGGATAGTATCTTTACAAATATCATTTTGTGCTTTTAATTTCAAACGATTTACAAACACTCCATAGCTTGTAATAATTATACGCTCATCCTTTTGTAGATTTAATTTCTTGACTTCTTTTTGAAAATTACTAACAAGAGATGTACCTGTAAGCACTATTACCTTTTTATTAGGGTATTTTTTAAGAAGACATTTAGCAGTTAATAAACTTGTTATAGTCTTACCAGAGCCTACTGAATGAAAGACTAATAGACCTCTATTAGCATCATTAAGCAAGAATTTACATATCTTTTTTTGATGTTCTAAAGGTGTTATTTCTTTTATATTTAAACAACTAAGTTTATCGTACATATCTTATTTAAATATAACAGGTTAAAATAATAATAAAAAAATAAGCTTTACTTTTTATTTTCTAGATTTGATAATCTAGTTTTAAGTTCATCTATTTCACTAAGCAAATTCCTGTTATTAACAGTCAATGACTTGGTAATTTTGAGGTGGTCCCACATAGTAACAATTCGAGTAGAATCAGTTTTACCTCCACCTATAATATTCAATGTACCATTTTCACCTCCATCAAACTTCCCATAAGCAATTTGCCCAGCATTCATTTCTCTGCTGTACCCTGTACCAAACTGAATTGCTCTATTTCTTGATATCCCAAAACTATCATTACCTAAAGCAGGAACTCCAGGGTCAGGTACCGGCGTAGGTTGAGGAGTTGGCGTTGGTGTAGGCTGAGGCGTAGGAGTAGGTGTAGGTTGAGGTGTTGGCTGAGGTTGAGGGGTAGGAGTAGGTGTTTGCCAGGTAATTCCTGTTGCCGAGTCGACACTTGCTATTCCGGCATCACTTAATTTAAGAATGTATGGTGCTTTTCCTTTGCCATTTGTATTACTAGCCCACACAGCTCCTGTAGGACTATAAACAACTAAATTTCCATCTGGTTGACAGCTTAACCGATAAGCATCAGCTTTGATATTGATAGGTTTTGTAGTGAATACAGTTACATTTTTATTATCAAGAATAACAATTTCACCTGTATTCCTAATTTGAAGAGTGTACATTCCATTTGGCGATTTAATAGAATTTTGTGGTGTAATCTTATTATCTGTATTTGAATAAATATCAGTACAACTATTAGCAAACTTTACAGTGGTATCTGGTACCAGTTTATAGATTTTAGCTGATTGCATTGTATCATTGAATGAACTATCATTTCTCCATCCAAGCCACCTTGTGTTTTTAGTAACAAGCAAAGACTTACCAGTGAAATTTGTACCTGTAAATAATTCTAAATGGTAGCCTTCAGGCAATCTAATAGAACCTGCATCATTAAGTTTCATACCAGCTGCTGCGATATTTGGATATTCTCCAACAGGTAGTTCGAGTTGTTGGTCTAAATAATCATATTGACTAAATATAGAAACTGTATCAGTTCTGCCAGACAAAGGAGCAGGAATAGTTTGCTTGCCAAATAGCCTTGGAGAAACAAAATCCCATCCAGATTGAACATATTTGTATGAGATATACAGAAAACCTTGCATACCTCCCCATTCATGTCCCCAAGAGTTTGCTACAATGAACATTTGCTTGGTATCATCAAAGCCGCAGCAAACCATGCAATGTGAACCGATACTACCATCATCTACAGGGTCAGGTACATAACCATCACGAGCAGTCCAATTTGACCCTAATTTTAAACAAAAAACAATAGGATAACCATCAGCTAGACATTGTTTAAGTGCTTGTAAATTACCAGGGTCTAAATGAAGATATTGTACATCTTTTAGGTCAGCTTCTTGATAAGCCTCGGGAGGAGGCTTATTTGTAAACTTAGAAGTATCATAAGGCCATGTACTTTCTTTACATAAACCAAAGCATTGCAATGCTAAAAAGGCACCAGAACTATGAGCACCAGTGTCACGATTGACGTCCCACCACAAAGCTCTAGCACAATAGTAATTAAAAAGACGACTACCTTCAAATACTTCCATTCCCATACGTCTTGTTAGAAAACGTATAGCACCGACACAAGCATTTGCTGTACAACTACCAATATTGCCTTGCCAGTAACACTGTCCCCAATCACTTCTCATATCAACAACAGCAGGCAGATCAGACCTGATTGAATAATAATCTGTGTAAAGCTCCCCATTTTGTTTAAAATTATCATCAAGTGGTAAAGTGTTTAATACTATATCATCAGGGATAGTATACAATTTTGATTGACCAGTGTTCATATTTTTGTTTTATTAATTGTAAAAAATAAATAAATAAAACAAAATGAACTTGAAATTAAATATGTTTTCAGATTTTACTTGATTTTAAAGTCAAGTATTTAGTAATCTTTATAAATTGCGATGAAGTCGTAAATTTCATCTATACATCCAATTTTTATAGAAAAATCGAGTAAACCGTCTAGAACATACCCATTTTCTCCGTATGTTCTTATATAATAATGTATAATATCTCGCGTCATATCTAAATTATTAGAAGACATAGCATAATATAAAGCATTTTCTACAAGCTCTTCGCATTCTTCATAATTTTCGCAGTCAAATAGATGTTCCAACAATTCTATGTCATTATTGTCAATAGCTTTAACATAATTATGCTTATGTCTATTAAACTTTTCTATTATATACAGTTCTCCTTCTATCTTTTTTAGAGGCATTTTATTATATTCGATTATCATTTATTTTTTAAGTAAGTTTAGGGTCAACTTATACAAATTTATTTTTAGCTAGTTTTATACATTAAAAAGTTATTAAACTAATAATGAGGCGTTTTGTAATGATTGGACACGTCGATACAGGTAAAAGTTCTATATCAGCCAAATTGTTATAGAACACGGGAGTATTTACAGATAGAGACTACTATTCTTAGCGTAATTGGACAGTTATGTAAATGTTTATGGAATCTTGCTGCTCAAAATTATAGAAAGTTGAGAGATTTTTTACAACACACAATAGTTTTATCTTTGTTTGTATGATAAAGATAAAACTATTGTGTGTAATGGAAAATCAGTGCCCGATTTAGTTAACTCTGCAAGGATCAATTATCTTGAAGATCAACTGAATTATATTTTAATATGAACAAATTTCCTCCCAACCCCATTTTTGACAACCGTTTTTCATCCAGACTTCCACTGGGACAACTGAAGAATCAACGTCTAGCTTTGAAAGATTGTCAATAAAGTAATCATAATCATTTTCCAGCTCTTCCTTATAATCTGTATCTTTAAATGTAATACATATTTCAGGACAGGTCATTAAATGACGATAATAAATTTTGTCAACGTTGATTCTCTCAAGACGGCCACGTTCATTATGAATGAACTGTTTTATTCCTTTCATAACTATTGTAAAGAAAATAAATATCAGTGAAATTATACCGATTTCCACAAATAAGTCAAAATCGGTCTGATTTTTAAAGACTTAACATCGTTAGTTCAAGTATTAGAATCATAGAGTAATTTACTTCTTATTTGAAGCATTTTGTACATCCCATTCTATAATTTTCTATTTAAAATGAAAAAGTTATTAACCTAATAATGAGGCGTTTTGTAATGATTGGACACGTCGATACAGGTAAAAGCTCTATATCTGCCAAATTGTTATACAATACAGGAGTATTTACAGATAGAGACTTAACCAAGGTTAAAAACTATGCTAATTTGCTTGATACAGAAGAACAAGAAAGAGTTAGAGGCAAAACCCATGAATTCAGTATTCATGAATTTCAATATAAAGATGAAGATTACAACTTGTTAGATAGTCCAGGACACAAATCTTTTGTTCGTTCTATGATTGAAAGTATATCCCTTTATAAAAATTTGATAGGTGTATTGGTTGTATCTGTTGTAGAAAATGAATTTAGAGCAAGTTTTACAAATGGGATGTTAAAAGAGCAGGTTATCCTTGCTCGTGCAGCAGGAATACAACAATTAATAGTCTGCTTTAATAAAATGGATACTATTAATTGGGGTGATTATTCAAATATTAAAAATCAATTGACACCTTTTTTGAAAAGTATGAAATTTAAAGCACTAGAATACATAGAAGTTTCAGCTCATGAAAATAAAGGCTTAGATACTTTACTTGAAAAAATCAAAAAATACACTGAAATCGAAATCGACAATACAAAACCTTTAGAAAGCATACAACCAGCACCTACACCAACAAATCAAATTACTGCTAAATGTAAGATACTATATGCTAAACAGATAATTACAGCAGGATTTCAATGTATTATACATATAAATGGCAAAGAATATGAAGTAGAAATTTTAAAAATCCGCAAGAAAACTTTTATTGTTACAGGAGATATAGCAGAAATTATTTTTACATTTAATGAACCGGTGTGTGTACCAAGCAAGGAGAAACTTATAATTAGATTGGATGACTACACTATAGGCTTTGGAACTTACTTATAAGATTTAAGTTTAATTTTACTTTTTTTAAACGTAATTACTAGTAATGGATTTAATAAAAGTATTTCGTGATACATATCAAAAAACCTTAAATAAACCTGTAAATGCAAGAAAATTCAAGTTTGTTGAGTATTCTAATGATATAGAAGTTTTAAATATAAATTGCATAGATGCTGTTATAAATGTAAGGCAAAAGTATCCAAAACACAAAATAGGGTTATTAAATTTCGCAGATGGAGAAGTTAGAGGCGGATGTGTTACTAGAGGAGCCAAATCCCAAGAAGAAGATATATGTAGAACAACTAATTTATATCATACTTTGCTTGAAGTAGAATATCCTATCAAAAGTGATGAAATTATTGTTTCTAAAGACATAAAACTGATAAAAAATTCTAAATATGAGTTAATTGATGACGAGATAACTATAGATTACGTTATTACAAAAGATGCCTTGGTAGCTAATTGGCATTTCACTCCAACTATGTACCAAGAAACAGAAAAAAGAATAGAAATGATACTTAAAACCGCAGATAGCTTGAAAATCAATGTGTTAATTCTTGGAGCATTTGGATGTGGTGTCTTTAGAAATCCACCTGAATCAATAGCTAGTATATTCCATAAATATTTAAAAAAATACAAATTTAAAAAGGTTATTTTTGCTATTCTAGAAAAAAAGACCAATACCTTAAACAATACATTTAAAACAAAACTCTGTTTAATTTAAAAAAATCATACATTTTTAAATTAAAAGCCAAAATGACACCTAAGTTAGAAAATTTTTATCGTAAACCTGTAGAATTCACAGACAAACAGCTCACATTTCAGTGTATCGAATGGTTAGAATTCAATGAAAATACAGGAGAAAACGGCAGTGATGATAGCGACGAAGGTTCTATGGAGATTGATTTAAGAACCATTCATAATAAAGAAGATGAAACCTTTATATTAAGAATATTTGGAGTTACAGAGAAAGGGTATTCAGTTTGCTTGGATGTCAATAATTTCACCCCATTCTTTTACATTAAAGTGCCAGACAGCTGGAAAAAATCAAATATGACAATTTTTCTATCTAAATTGAGTGAGAAACTAAAGAAATGTATGAGGAAAGAAGGAGAATTATGGATAACAGAAGATTATTCCAAGAATTTACTAATAAAAAAATGTATATTACAATTAAAATATGATTTCTTTGGCTTTACAAATAAAAGAGAATATAAATTTTTGAGACTTACATTTAATAATAGTGCTGCTATGAAAAAAGCTATAACTATTCTAAAAAAACATAATTCTGGTAAAAGTAAGCTTACAGGTTTTACAAAGATGCCTTTATATGAAGCAAATATAGATGCTACTCTTAAATTTGCACATATTAAAAATCTAAAATTTGCAGGATGGTTAAAAACTGATAAATTTACAGTAATTCCTAATGAATTTAGTACAAGTACTTGCCAAATACATTGCTCAGCTGATTGGAACACGATTGAATTGAATGACATCAATAATAATGCGCCTATATTACAAGCTAGTTATGATATTGAAACTTATAGCGTTGATGGTAGTTTTCCATCGCCAACTGTAAAAGGCAATGTGATTACACAGATTGCTACAACTTACAAGATATTTGGCCAAAAAGACTTTTATTTTAAGCATATAATTTGTCTAAAGAATTGTAGTCCAATTAGACCAGCAGATAATACACCAGTATTTCTTGAATGTTACAATACAGAATATGAAGTACTTACAGCTTGGAATAGACTTATTATAAATACTGACCCTGATATTTTATATCAATACAATGGAGACCAGTTTGATGGTAGATATCTTGCGACAAGAGCTGAAATGACAGATTGCGACCAATTTTTCACGATTGGTAAATTGAAACACATAAAAGGTAAGATAACAGAGAGTTATTTCAAGTCAAGTGCTTATGGAGATAATCATTACTACCGATTATCTATGCCAGGTAGATTGAATTTTGATATTTTAACATACATCAAAAGAGAATACAAAGAAGATAGTTATAAACTTGACCATATTGCTGAGAAATACGTTGGACAGAATAAAAATCCTATTACAGCAAAGATGATGTTTGAAGCATTTAGAGAAGGAAATGCTGATAAAATAAGAGATGTAGCAGAGTATTGTTTAGTTGATACATTATTACCACAAAAGCTTGTAGATAAAATGCATATTCTTCAAAGTCAAATATCTATGAGCAATGTTACATATGTACCTATTAGATACCTATATGAAAGAGGGCAGTTAATAAAAGTAATGTCCCAGGTTTTGAAAGAAACAAGAAAACAAGGGTATTTAGTTCCTACACAAGACCGTAATGACAGTAAAGAAGAAGGAGAAGAAAACGAAGAAGAGTCTTTTGTAGGAGCTACAGTTTTACCACCATTGAAAGGTGCATATTTTGAGCCTATAACTGTGTGTGATTTTGCAAGTTTATATCCGTCAATTATAAGAGCTCATAATTTGTGTTATAGTACTATAATTACAGATAATTCATTCGACAATTTACCTGAGGCAGAATACTCTACAATTGAATGGGAAGATACAATAAATGATAAAACAGAAAAAAAGAAATATAGATATGCTCAAAGTATTGAAGGAGTATTGCCTAAAATTCTAAGTGAATTGACTGTGGCTCGTAAAGATTATAAAAAGATGATGGAAAGCACAGATGACCCATTTTTGAAGGAAGTTTTCAATAAATGTCAATTAGCTGTTAAGGTATCTATGAATTCGGTTTATGGATTTTTAGCTGGACCAATGTTATGTTGTAAGCCGATTGCTGCAACAGTAACAGCAATCGGTAGAATGATGATAGAGGATACAAAGAAATTCATGGAAAAGAATTATCAAGCAGCATTAACAGTTTATGGCGATACAGATAGTGTTTTTATTAAATTTAAGACGAAAACATCTGAAGAATATCGCAAAGCACTAGATATATACGAGAAAACACAAGAAGGCAAGGAAGCACTCGACAAATTAAAGACAAAATGTATTCAAGAAAGCATTGATTTGGGCGTGATAGCTGCAAAGAATGCAACAAGTAATTTATTCAAATTTCCAATAAAATTAGAATATGAAAAGGTATATTGTCCTTTATTACTTCTTTCAAAAAAGAGATACATTGGTATTCTTTATAGTAATAAAGCGGATAAACCAGATAAGATGGATAGTAAAGGAATTGTATTGAAAAGACGAGATAACTTCCCATTGTTAAAGAAAACTTATTCTAAAATCATTGATATTCTTTTAGAACAGGGAGCATTTGGTAAGCAGTCTTCCAGAGAGTATCTTGAAGATGTTTTATATAAAATTGTACATAATGGATTTACAGACTTATCTGATTTCGTTATAAGTAAAACCTTGAATAGAACATATAAAAATCAAAATGTTCCTCAATTAGCTTTAGCTAGAAAATTGGCAGCAAGAGATCCCAATAGTGCCCCACAATCGAATGACAGAGTTCCATTTGTATTTATATCACCGTATGCTATGGATGAGGAAACTAAAGAAGCAATACAGCTCAAAAATCAAAAAGAATACATAGAAAAAGTAGCTAAGAAAGCTAATCAAAAAGTAAATTCTTATGAAGAAGCTATAGCTGTGAATAAAAATCTTAAATTGAAAGTAGTAAAAAAAAGACAAGGTAAATACATCAATTCTGACAAGGTCGAAGATCCAGAATATGCAGCAAAGAATAATTTACCAGTAGATGCCGAGTATTACATAAGCTTTATGCGAACACCATTGAAAGAAATTTTAAGCTTATTCATGGATAATCCAGATGAAATTTTTGACACAGTCTTAGAAGAATATCACCAGTCACATTGGTAAAAAAATGTAAAGGTGATATTTAAAAATAAAAGTAAAATTAAAATAATAATAAAAAAATTGAAAATTATTTTTTAAACCATTCATCTTTTAAAGTATGAATGCTGTCAAATTCTGTTTTAATATCAATGAAACTGAATATGGACTTGGCGTAGAAACAAGTAGTTATAACGCTTATATTGGCATTAAAAGAAAACAAGAATATCAACCAGAATCTTCTAAACATATCAAGAAGAGAATCAAACCATTCAAAAGAAAGAATCTTAAACAATAAATTTAAATATTTGCTTTAAAAAGAGAAAGACACGAAATTAATTTCGTGTCTTTCTCTTTTTTATTTAGAAATAATTTTGTTAAACAACTATAAGAATGTACCAATCTCTTGGTAATTACAGTTTAAGTTATTCCTCAAATCTGTATAGAAAGAATGATGATACGCAAATGCAAACTTGTGTTATATGCTTAGAACCTTTCAATTTCTTAGATTTAAATTTAGTGCTCGGTTGTGGACACCAATTCCATTATACGTGCGCATGCAAGGTTAAAAACAAAGCAGAATGTTGTATATGTAAAAGACCTGTTGTATGTACTGCTAAAATTCTATGGAAAGAAGAAATAGATATGTATAAGCCATTAACTCCCAATACTTTTTATAAATGCGTCTTAAATACAATGATATATTCAAATATTATCAAGAAAAGATTATTGACTATACAAGAAAATAAAAATACACTCATAAGAAAGGTTATAAATGACTACGTTAAAGAGAATTTGAGTCTTATTAGAACACAAATATTAAGTGCTTGTAATAATGATAAAAGCAATGTATTAATATGCGGGCATAATTATGGTTATGAATACAAGGGATTTCCTTTTGTTTTTTTGCTTTATGGTCCAAAGAAGGAAGGTCTTGCTTATTTTGAAAGAAATAATATAACAAGCCTTAGCGAAGCTATTCAACAAGAATTAGGAAAAGAGTTTGATGCGTGTCCCTACAGGAAAAATAATAAAAATTACATTATTGTATCATGGAGAATAATGTTACTTAAAAGATAAAAATAATGTATTTTTACAGATGAAATGTGATTACTGTAAAAAAAAATTAAATGCTAAATTTATATCAGCATGCGATTCGTGTAAGAATAATTTGTGTTATGAATGTTGGGATGATGTAGATTGTTTGTTTTGTTTTTACAAAAACAAATGTAAAAAATGTCATAAAGACACCGTTTATGATTTAATTAGTCACAAGTGTTATGAGTGTAATTTATGTGTCAAATGTAACATTAAACTTCAAAATTTTGAAGATAGCTTGATATGTGAAAATTGTTATCCGCATTGCTCGATATGTAAGCAACCATTACGCTTTAATACATTAGAAGAAGATGACAATTTTTATTGTATTAAATGTAAATGTGATAAATGTCATAGTGATTTGTTTAAGTCAATGAAGAATACAAAAATGTACTGTATAAACTGTCATCATAATGACAACTACTAAAAATTTTATTTTTTTCTAGATAGTAATTAAGATGTCTTTCATAACTAATTTGGGATTAGAATACTTATTAAAAGACAAAAATACATTAGAAGACATTATGTCTTTTTGCAAAGACAAAAAAGCTATGTGCAGAGCTAATAAATTGGTTTTATGTAAAAGAATACTAAAAGTCAGCGGCTATACAGTACCTTCAGGAACAGATACCTGTTCAATTCTCAATGAACTGCTTTACAGAACAAAGGCAATAGATCAAAAAGAACTAAAAATTACAAATAAATTAGTAGATAATTCAGCTTTATTTGGTAGTGTAAATCTTAAGAAATTCTTAATAGCTAATGGTGCCTCTATAAAAGAAGGAAAAGCGGTAAAGGCTAGCAATATTATTAGTCCGATAGGTAATTTACCAGATGAAATAGCAACACGTTTAATGTAAAGATTTTACTTATTAATTCTAACAAAACCTTTGATATCATCAATATTTATATTGTTTTTCATAAGGGTTGTAATGTCTTCTTGAGACAATCCTTTTTCTATTTCACTTATAGGTTTCATAAGAATTTTAGATATAGATTGTAACATATATTGTGCTTGAACAGGGTTAGGTAAAGGACCTTGTTCTGGTCCAGTTTTTTCTACATTATTACTTATAGGTTGTTCTACATTGTTATTAATTTGTACAGAAATTTGCGGTGGCTGCACTGAAACAGTTTCCATTTGAAGTGGTTGTGACCGAGGTTGGGATAATTTTTTTACATTATTAGCTAATTCGTCAAATAAACCTTTTTTATAAGCAAGAGCAATTAATCCAGTTAAACCTGCTAAGCCTGTCAATCCAGCTGCTATTTTTTTACCTTTTGAAATTCTTTTAGCAGGGCTTTTTCTTTTAGTTGTGGAAGTTCTCTTAGCAGGGCTTTTTCTTTTAGGCGCCATCTTACAATAACAAAATGAAATTATTTTTTCATAAATGTAATTAATTACATTTTGTCGTTGTGTTTTTTAGAATAAACTTTTCTTCGTAATGTAATATACCCTTTAATATAATCCAAATTACACCTTTCTTTTATAATTTCGAGTTTTGTACGTATTCTGTCCATCTTTTATAAGAATTTAAGTTATCTTTCTAAATACAAATGTAGTGTTAAGGGAACTCAGGTATTGTTCAGCTTTACTTAGCTTTGAGTTTATATCAAAATCTTTTCTTTCTATCAATTTAAAATTTATACTTTCCATTTTTTTGATAAGAAAATCAGGGTTTACAATGTATTCTATGGTAGGAACATCTAAAACTGAACCTTTTATATAAACAGACACCCTATTACCATAATTTGATTTTTTCAATGGGTCCAATCGTGTAATGCTGTAATTATCCTCTTTGGTGTCTTTGAGTTTACTTCCATCGAATAAGGTAAGTATCAACACTGTATTCTTTTTACTACAATTATTTATACTTTTGAGAATTGTAGTCAACGTTTGCCTAGAATGAAAGAAATAATGAAAGGCAAAGAATGATGTAATGTACTCGAATTTCTGTTCACATTCTAAGCTTACAGCTGCTAAATTTTGTACATTAAATGAAATATCTAAATTTTTTCTGATTTTTAGTTTAGATAAACGTGATTTAGCTTCTTTGATACTTTCTCCATTGAAATCATAGCCTGTTACTTTGACAATGTTCTTATTACTTATCCATTTATTAAGGTCTCCTCCTTTACCACAAGCTAAATCCAAGAGAGTACTTTTAGGTTTAACTATGTATTTGTTTATGTATTTTCTTTTAATATCATTGTGATATTTACGCATGTCATTTAAGGGTGGCATAGAATAAGTCAAGTTAAGTTAATTTAAGTAATTAAAATAAATTTTTGTTTATTTAGTTACTTAAATTAAGTTGTATTTTTTCACAGTTACAGTGCCTTTTACTTTAGTCTTTCTTACATTCTTGATTTCTGTATACATGATTTTTTCATTTTTGTCAGCAGATTTCTTAAAGACATACAATTTATTACCGATTTCTTTTAGAACTTCTATTGGAATAACGCCAGAATAGCTTGCACATTGAAGAACGATATGAGGCCCAGATATCTTCTCAAAATGAAACCACAAATCATCTGGTTCACTTGAACCAATTAAAAAGTCATTCTCGTTACTATTTTGACCAATCAATACCTTGTATTCTTTACCATTTATTTCAATTTCTTCTGTTTTCATATTGTATATAAATTAATTTGGTTTTAAGTTGATTCTTGTTTAAGACCTAGTGAATATGCAGAAATAACTTCATAGTTTCTATCGAAACTATAAACGTGTAGATAATAATTATCTTCTTTCTCATTCTTGGTATACATATGAATGGTGATTTTATTGCCAGAAAACTTTTGAAGTATATCGTAAGATGTAAATATATTATATCTTCTCTGTTTATAATGCTCATCAATAAACTTATAATTAGTTAAAACATCCCATAACACATTTTCTGTATCATCTATAAAGAATACAGCTTTGTATACGGGTTGTTCCATAGGAATCCATAGAATATTTAGTAATGTTTTTCTAACTATTTTCTCTTTTGTTAGAGTTATACCACAAAATACTGTAGCAGGATATTTATAGTATAATGGCAAGTAACAGTCTGCTTCTATCTTATATAATAGATTATTAATTTTAATGCTATAGTTTGGTATTTTGACTTTGTCTTTTTCTTTTTCTTTTTCTTTTAACTCTTTAGTTATTCCTGTCATTTTTATTTTTTTTCTAGCTTTTTTTTTTAAATTAAAATGCTTTCTCAATTTTCTCACAGATACTCTTGGTATTTGTATTTTGCACTAACAACTTCATATTTTTCATTGAATTCATACTGGTTTAAATAAAATTTATCTTCATGCTCATCTTGTGAAATAAAATGAATTCTAACTTTGTTACCATCATACCATTTTTTAATTAAACGATAGTATGTTTCATGTATATAAATAGGATAATATATATATTTGACACGTTCAACAAGATTACCCCAGTTTTGATTTAATACATCCCACAGAATATATTCAGTATCTTCGACAAAAATCACAGCTTTTTTTACTAATGGATTACATAAACTTAACAGTATATCTTTAAGTGTTTTTCTTTGTTTTTTAGAAGATTTCAAGGTTAATCCACAGATTTTAGTAGCAGGGATATCATAATAAAGTCCAAGGTCTATTACCTCGGTTTTTTGCGATTTGTCGGTTGTCATTTTTTATTAAATCTTAAAAGTTTTTTTTTTAAATCAAAAGCCTTTCTTGATTTGCTTTGTAATTTGATGAGTTATGTCTTTCATAGCTGTACGAGTTTGCATACCGATGTAATCATTGCTCTGGATACGTTCTGGTTTTTGTACATCATAACATAGTGGTTCGAATCTATTTATATTGATTGATGTAATGTCATTACAAGCTTTCTTTTCTCTTGTGTATTCAGGGACCATTTGTTTAGAGCATCTAATACTGTTAACCTTTTGGTATTGCTTGTTATTAACAGTAGGGTTATACCTTGCTTCAGGACATTTAGAGTTTTTATAGTTAAGTCTACGGAGTTCACTTTCAGCGTCTACGTATTCAGCTCCATAGTTATTCGTTACAAGGTATCCTGGGAACTCTACAAAACAGTTTTGTTTAGATACACGGTCATTTAAGTGATACATTCCAGGACCTTTAGATTGTGAAATGTATTGTTTGTAGGCACAATCGTCGTAGATTGGCTTGGAAAATTCTGGTTCAGTGATACCGGTTACTTTCCATTTAGGTGTTCTAGTTATACCTTCTTTGCTCTGCATTGCTTAATACAAGAAATTAAAAAAAAAACGCAAGAATTCTTGCGTTTTTTATACTAAAATTAACTTAAAAAATACATAAGAAATACAATTAATAAGAAATGTTGAAAACGTTGTTTAAAAAACAACCTAATGATTTAATATATCAAAAAGATAATGTATCAATATTTTTTTTAACAGTTCAAGAATTACACGAACGTTTTCCAGTTATAGAGAACTGGAAGAAAAATCGCAAGCCTGACGAGGTAAGAATTACTCAAATCAAGGAACAATACCTTAACAACAACGAAGAGTGTCTTGTAGATGGTATGATAAGTGCATGGAAGTCTAAAGACTGTTTGTATATTTATGATGGTATACATCGTTATGAAGCAACTAAAAGCTTCGAAAAAAATAAAATCCTTATTAAAATCATAGAAACAAACGATGAAAATATCATTAAAGATGATTTCAAAAAAATAAATTTATCAATCTCTATTCCTTATATATTTCTAGAAGACCAAAATGAAATAAAGGTAAGCGTATGTAATAAAGTTAGCGATTTTATGATTACAAATTGGCCTCGTAACCAGATGTCAAGCAGGAACCCTTGGAGATGCAATTACAACAGAGATGTAATGGTTGAAAATATTTTTTCTCAATTAGAAATAGATTTTACACGTCCTAATATTGATAAACTAATTATCGAAGCCCTCAAACATACTAACAACCAAGCTAAAATTCATATAGTAGAAACAAATAGGAAGGACGTTAAACAAAAAGCATATGACACCCATTTTTTCATCCGATACCTCACAGATGAAGTAATAAGGCGTAAAATGGAGACTTACATCAATACACTAACGTAAGTAACGTAAGTAACGTAAGTAACGTAAAAAAATAAAAAAAAATTAAAAAAGAAGAAAGCAAACTGTTAAAGATTTACTTTCTTCTTTTTTAATTTTTTATGGGTTATTTTGGTTTATTTTACGTACTTACGTTACTTGCGTTACTTACGTTACGTTCAAATTGGAATGATAATTGAAGTTCTCCTATCATACCTGCGAATACATCGATGTCATTTACATTGTATTTGTCCCAGAATTGTATATCGGATGATATATCCTGTCGAATATTATCAATTTTTCTTCCAATAAAGAACACTTCGTTGTTGCAATTACAATCAGTAATCAAATTAAGATTATTATTTTCAAGAAAATCTTGAAATTCTTCAAAATATTCATCTAGATAATTTTCAGCACAACATATAAGCAAGTCTATATCATCTTCGTGTGTATGTTCGTCACGTTCGATGTAATCATCTTCGCTTTTGATTCTATCTAGAAGTATATCATCAGTAATGATACCAAAGAGGTACATCCATGATGAAATACTTTGTTCTTTGACAGGACCAACAAACAATTTAGCGAACAATTCTCCACCCATTTTATTGAAAATTTACTTGGTTTTATTAATTAATTTTCAATTTTTTTAAAAACTAGAAAGCTCAACTTCAATCAGTTGAGCTTTCTTTTTATTTATTTTGTTTTTTGTGTTATTTTTTAAAGAAGGTATTTCTTTGCCATATTTCTAGCATGAATATCTTTTTCACTAAGTCTTCCTCTGCGTTGTTTATAATAACTTTCTATAGTACTTATTCTATTATCTGCTCCATGATGTACAAGTAAATCTATGATTTCTTGGCTTTCTCCAGCGGCAGCGGCAACGAGAGCATCAGGTGTTATACAAGTTTCTTTGAGGGATAACAAGTAATCTAGAATTGGTCTATTTTCCGGATACTTTGCTGCATTGTATACTGCTGTAGGTAATCCTGAATAATAAGAATACTGTAGGTCATATCTATTGTAAATATTTTCATCTATAAGGTACTTTAGAACATCAAGATGATTGTTTTGAATAGCTAATACAAAAGCCTGTCTTGGCATATCCACACTTGTGAAAAGATATTTTGGATTTTTATGTATAGCTTTCATAAGGCTTAATTTTCCGCGTTCAGCAGCATATCGAAAAGCTGTTTGTGCATAAATTTCCGCCAATCCTAAAATATACAGAACAATTTCATCTTTGTTATCTTTAATTGCTTGTTTTAAAATATCAGGGATTTCTATAGCCATACTTACGTGATAATTACCACGTCTTGTTATTTAATTTTCAATTTTTATTGCCTACGGTAATTGGTTTTATTAGCAATGTGACGAGTATCAATACCTTGTCTAAAAGCATGACCATTTTGAACTACATTATCAACACAATGGTTAGGTTTGACAGGAAGTCCTTCAAAAATTGTAAAGCTTCTATTGTAGAAGTCATTTTCACGAGGGTTGCATGCTTTTAGTTCTCTGTTTTGTTGAGGTCTGATAAGGTCCTCGATTTCAACAGCACCTTGTCCTTTAGCATAACTAGCAGTAGTTGGAAGGGGTAAAGCTGGTAAATTTTGGACAAGGTTGTTATTTGTCATACCTCCGAAACGAATACAAGTGGAGTTATCAACAACACCTGCAGGAACTCCGAAGCCGTCATGGAAGAATACACCACGATTTTGGACAACTTTTTTATCAAAGAAGTTTTCAGTATAGTACTTAAGAGGCTTGGTAGATTGCTTTTCATCTTTATCAAGGTTGCAAGGTTCATTTTCTAAACCTGTTAGAATGCCAAATTTAGCAATACTATCAAATTTATTGGTACAATTCAATGTTTCATAAGTATCCATCTTGTGTTTAATTAAACTAAAGAAATTAATTTTTCAAGTTTAATTTAATTTTATATTTTAGCTTACTACTTTTAATAAACAGTAAAATGGATTTCAATAAAAAAAAAGAAGTTTTGTCACAATATAACATCGACCCTTATAGCTATTTGGACGTTGATAGCGACTGTATCAAGGAAGAATTAGACCAAATCTATAAACATAGATTGACACAAACCACTAACATAAATGAACTAAAATTGCTTAGACAATGTTATAAAATTGTCCTTAATGATATCCAAAATAATTCATACACAGGCAATTTGCGAACTATCACTGACCAGTTTCAAAGCAATTTACCAGGTAATTTCCAAGGTAACTTTAAAAGACCTGTAGATTTTCATAGAACTGATTTTACGGATTCAAATAATAGACAAACATTATTTGTTAATGATACATTAAATTTTGAAGAATTTCAGAGAAATTTGTCAAGGAAACCAGCTTCTCGAGAAGACCCAGAACCAACAGAAAGGTTATTTGTAAATGAACAATTTGATTTGAAGAAATTCAATGACCATTTTGAGAATAAATACGCTTTTGAAGACGAAAATGCAGAGATTTCCCCATTAGATAGCTCATCAGGAATGGCTTTTATGCCTATTTGTACATACAATGGATTGATAATCGAGGACCACGAGCCAGAAACAATTTCATTTGACAAGCCTAAACCAAGTTCATCAAAAAAAAGACCAAAATCTAAAGTAAAAGAAGAGAATGTTAATAAGTTATTTGCACAAAAATCAGGCGAACAAATCAATGTAGATACAAGCAAGAATTTCAAGGATATCGATAGAATAATGGAAAAAGAGCATCTCAATAAAATGAAAAGTCAATTAGAATATAATAAAAGCAAGGTTCTTAAGCATTTATCGATTTATCCTGAGAATATAATCAATGATTTTATGTCACAGAGATTAGACGACAGTTCTACGTGCATTGACAAAGATAGATTGGTTACACCAAAGGGTATAAGAAGAAGGGAATAACAAAATAATTATTCAAAATATTATGGTATGTAAAAATACATGTGCGTTAAATTTTCTCGTATATTATCTTAATTATTTATAATGACAACTGTATCATATAAAAATTTGGATATTGACAAGCTAGTTTTATCAAAACCTGTTAAAACTAATGGTGTTTATCAATGTAATATCAACTTCTCAATTCAAAGTCCTGAAATTAATATTGATTTAGAAAATGATAAATTTACATTTACGATGGTAAAGAAAGGTAAATTTGTAACAGCTTTAGAAGAAATCGAGGAAAAAATCATAAATACTTTATATAAAAATTCTACAGATTTTTTCAATGGTAAAACCTTTACAGAAAATAAAATAAGAGAAGCATTCAAAAAGACTTTCAGTATTGATAATAATGGATTAGTTACATTGAATGCAAAGGGTTCCCCTTATCTAAAAATTTATGATTACTTCAATGAAGTCACTAAAGCACCGCAAGGACCTTTTACAGGTGTATGTATTTTTCAACTAAACCCTGTTAAATTTGTAAAAAAAGACATTATAGCGTCTTATAGCTTGAGGTTTATTAAGCTACCTATGGAAAAAAAAAAGACAAGGGAATGTTTATTTGACGACGAACCAACTAACGAAGTTCAAGAAGTAAAAAAAGAAGAAGTAAAAAAGGAAGTAAAAAAGGAAGAGGCTTTAGTTATAAATGGGGACAGATGTCTTACAACAACAGAAGAAAAAGAAGAAGTTCAGCAAGAAGTCAACGAAGTAACAGAAAATACAGACAAAGAATGGACAATAACAGACAAAGATGAAGGTGTAAAGTCGGAACCAGACTATACTTCATTTTTTGAAGACTGATAATTTAAACAAGATTAAGAAAAAATGAAACTTTTAAGTACAAATATTTAATTTTTTTTTATTTTTCCTATATTATACTATATTAATGGATATAAATACTTTTTTCAAGAACAATCAAAAAATTGTTGGATTTATTGCAACAGGATTAATCGTTCTGGCTGTTGTATATCTATTGATGAAATATTCTAATAAAGAATACATTGAAAACGTTGAAACTCCTCAAGAAATGCCGCTTGTGGACGCTGAACCCGAAGTCAAAGCTGAAATCAAACAGGCTGAACCTATTTACTCATCTGGAGCAGAGGCTTGTGCCCCAGTTCCTCAAATGGATTTTGATTCTCGTGCTACTGTTACCCCTGAAGACCTTTTGCCAAAAAGTCAACTCGCAGATGACTTCGCAGCTCAGTTCCCTGTAGGAGCTGGAGACCTTTCAGCTAAGAACTTCTTGACTGCTGGATTTAACACAGGTATTAACACCGTTGCCAGTTCCCTAAGAAACGCTAACCTGCAAATCCGTAGTGACCCTTACATCGCCCCTAAGGATGTTACTCCTTTCGGGCAATCAACTATGGTTCCTGACTTGAACAGAAAGACCCTTGAAATTGGTTCTTAAATTAAAGTTAAACATATTCTCATTCGATTGGATTTCTACCGCCACGAAAGTAAAAACGTGAGTTTTTAATTTCGACAATAAATACAACTAACCTTTCTTGTAATTTTATAACATTCATATAAACATTTAGAATGTATAAAATTATTACAAATACCACATTGTATAACTGCTTTACAGTTTGTTTCATCTAAGCAAACACCGCAAATGAAATCTTCTTTCATAGGACCGATGAAAATTTCAGGACTAATGAAAACTTCTTCATATAATGGTCGTTGAGGATAGCCAAAAGCTTGATGCCAAAATATAAGGCGATTTTCTGTAACATCTACACCTTCATCTTCATCTTCATCTTCATCTTCATCTTCATCTTCATCTTCATCTTCATCTTCATCTTCATCTTCATCTTCATCTTCATCTTCATCTTCTACACCTTCGTCTTCTACACCTTCGTCTTCTACACCTTGGTCGTGTACTGTTTCCAGTGAATTTTCAAGTATAGACAATGTATTTTCTAGTGCATCTAATCTATTTTGAAATGTATTTACAAGATAATCAAATGTATTATTTATTCTATTAAGTGTATTTTCTGTCACATCTACGCCCGTGTCTTCGCCTGGGTCCGACTCAGAGCGTATAAAAAAATGCCTGGAATTTCTAAACAATTCATTAAGCCTGTCTCTTGGTAAACTTACAGGTTGTTGTGTGTAGTCATCAAACATATAAAAAATATTATTAGAAGACATGTTACTTTACGTTACTTTACGTTACTTTACGTTACTTTACTTTTTATTTAAATTGTCTTTAAATAGATTTACAACAATTTTATTTTATAAGCCTGTAAATAGATATATAAATAGATATATAAATAGATATGAAGGTTCCTCCAGAAATCCTCAATAAAATCTTTAAAAAATCTGAAAGTAACCCATCAAATGTGAGGCATTTTGGTAAATATATGAGCACAAAAACAAAGAATAAAATGCTTAATTGTAAAAATGTAATAGATACTGGAAATCTACAAAATGTAAAACTTTTGAAATTTCATAATGTAGTCTGTAGTAAAAGTGACCTTATGCACGCTGTTAATAAGGGGTATACAAGCATTGTTAAATATATTCATAATACTTATCCTGAAGCTCAAATAAATTACACAGATATTATGAATGCTTTATTAGACAATAAAGCTAATAATCTTAGAGTTCTTTTGAGTGTTTACAAGTTCAATGGTGTATATGAGTATCTTACCTTATGGAGTTTAGTAAATCCAGAACATAAGAAATTAATGAGAATCCTTCTCGATTTCAAGCCTACAAGACATCCCATAGAGTTAAGTTTTCTATTTGAAGACCCATTAAACTTTATGGTTGCCAGTTCAGGGTTTTATTTAAGAAGTTTAATGAGTATATCTAAGAACGACGTAATTGTCGATGATAATTTCATTATAAAACTTTTAAATTCCAGAGAATTTGATTTAGCTAAAGAATTATCTTTTTACAATAGGATGCCGGTAAGCAATAGGAAAATGCTTTTACATAATGCTATAGCAAACAATGACAACGAAATGATATCATATTTAGTAAATTACCAGAAGGCAACTTTGATTTAATCAAAGATGTCTACCCAGAAGGCAACTTTTCTTTAAAAAATAAACACAATGTCAAATAAAGCTTGTAATTGATGATTACTTCTATTATAGATATAGATTTGCACGTGATAACTATATTATTTACTAGAAAAGATTACAAATCTTTAGGCAGATTGATGATAACTAATAATACTACTTACCACAATGTTAAAAGAATTTATAAAGTGCTTGTGATTTTTCCTTTTATTAAAAAGAAAATGAATGTTATTCTAAAAAGAATTAGAGCCAAAATATCTCGCAAATATTATAAATTTTTCTATGTAAACAGAATTAAATATACAGATTTATTGAATTATAAAATAGACCATAAACTATCCAGAAGAGTTGAAGATATAGACTTCACAAAAAAAGATTTATACTACGATATTGGCAGTATAAGAAAGGCTAAATGTGATTTTATAACTAATTTTATAATCAGAGGAAAAAATATTAGAAGAATTGAATTATATATTGGTGCAACAGACGAATGTCTTCAAAGTTGTACGTATATCAATGCTGGGTTGGTTTCTTTTGAACCATTTAATTGTGGTTTATTAATGAGTCCATTTTTTATGATGTATACAAGTTTTAAATTAAAAATAGATGCAGACGATATAACAAATATATCATATACAGATTATATGTTAGCTTTAGATGACCGATCATACAAGCTTATGCAAAAAATAGAATATTATTATTATTATTATTATGATTGGATTAGATATGACAACCAAACTAAAAATTTAAATTTTTGCCTATGTGTAGGTAATATTGGAGGCTATTTCAGATTCCTTAACAGAGATTATAAGCAAGTATTAGATAGAATGGAAAAATATAAGACCAGTATTAGAGCTGATATACAATTGTTAGAAGAAAGCTACACCAATTACAATTACATGTAAAGCAAAGTGCAACAGTGTTTTATAATGTCTACATTTTCAATTTTTTCCCATTTATTCAAAGGAAAAGGATGACAGATAATATGGTAACCATTTTTCGTAGGAATAATGTCTAGAATATTCTCTTCATTTATTATCCCTTTTAAAATCTCAGTGTCTTTTGTATCGACATCAGCCATCCATAATTTTGTATATATTACTGGAGAATTCCCACATGCGTCTAAATATACATTTTTCACAGCATCATACTCTTTATTAGCTATATGGTCTGCAGTTTTCTTTAAAGCATACAAAGCAACTTTTTCGGTGTCTCTGGCATTTAAATCTATATAAGCCCGTGCTTTTTTTTCACCGCACAAGGTTACTATGCTTTCTTTACATTTAACGAAGTCGTCAATAGTCCTTATAAAATAAGTTTTAATTAATTTTGACTGTTTTGATAAATCAGGTATATCTTTTCTTCTTTGAAATATATTAACTGTATATAAAGCGTTTTTATTTGTAAAATTTAATAATTTTTGAATTTTCTCAAAGTTGTCTACGTTGTCTCCCATTTTAATAAAGAATATAAATTTACTTTAAAAAGAAATTTGTTATAATATGTAAGATGGATTAGATAGAATGGAAGAATATAAGACCAGTATTAGAGCTGATATACAATTGTTAGAAGAAAGTTAAAATAACGAGAACTACATGTAAAGCAAAGTTACACAGTGTTTTATACCCTAATTAATATTTTCAAACTAATAAAAAGAATAACCATCTATTATTAATGGTTTATTAGATAATTTCCATCTTAAAAATGAAGCAGATGAGAATTTATTAGATGTAAAATACTCTTCAGTTTTATTATTTGTAACACTCACATCATATGTTACATAAAGTCTTTTCACAGGTAAATTATATAGCTTTATAATTTCTTTATAATATTTTTTTAATGTATTTATGTATTCAACTAAACTACCTGCATTACTTGCTTTTATTTTTTTATTTTCACATAAAAATACAAGTAATTGTGAATATTCACCATCTAAATTTTCAAGCTGAATCTGAACAGTTATTCTCTCTGTAAATATATCATCCCACTTATTGTGGATACAATAAAATCCAAGCAATCGCCCAATCTCTTTGTCAGAATATGGGATTTTATTCAATTTGTTTTTTGTAACGTATCCAGTATAATTTTTATTGGAAATATACAAATTCAAAGATTTAATTAGCTTGTTATTGACTTTTAGCTTGCTATTTTTATTACGCATTTCCCTAAAATATGCTGGTCTATATCCTAAATACACAGCATAGATATTTAGTATATCAGCTAATATATCAGCATCTATCATATTTTAATATTATATTATAAAAAAAATTTTTTAAAACTATTAAAAGGACCAAATATATTAATTATTATTATGAACATCACCTTAGAGATACATAAATTTTCTTTATTATTATCATGAAATGTACTATCCATTCTAGTACATCATCTCTATAAAAGAATAAGGTAATACTATGATAAATTAATCAGTGTTATCTTATAAAATAATATGCTGAAGTATAGTCTTATAATTCTTCTAAATTTGGTAAATTTACTTTAAAAAGAAATTTGTTATAATATGTAAGATGGATTACTCTTTAGCCAGAAAAGAAGAAAGCTGTTGTTATTTTGAAGACTTTACTCTAGAAGACATATCTATAAACACGTTAGACGCATTTGAGATTCCTGTATACGACCAAAGGGTAATCGACAAGGTAGATTACATTTATTGTCCTGTAAATTTGGATATTTTTAGAGATGACTTGAGCGAATTACTTAGTTTATACGAGCCTGCTACATTAGAATACAGTCCAAGTATACATATAACTCCAAAGACTAAGAAAAAACCAAGTGTATGGAAAAGAATTCTTTTTTTATTTGATAAGAATAAGAAGAAAGAACAAAAGAATGGAACAGTTTATATGTAATAAACTCGTCGAAAGAGTAGAAAACAACAAGGAAACTCTAAAGAATTTATTAGAATATACTGATTATAATAGTGTAGTAATGGCTAACCCTTTCAGAACTAAACAAAACACATTGATAGCAATGTGTATTTTTAGTAAAATTACCTTTGCTTATGCTTATTATGACATAGATACTCTAATAAAATCTTGGAATATTAATTATAAATTAATAGAAACAGAAGACGTACTGTATATGATTTTTTATACTGATGATTACATCGTGGTTGCATTTAAAGGCACAACAACATTCAAAGATGTTATAAGTGATTTAAAATTCATACAAGTCGATGATACTTATAATATTCCAGGTCAATTTCATCAAGGTTTTCATGACCTTATACTGAAAAATGGATTAGCTAAAAAAATTCATAATGATATTCTAGAAATTAAAAAAGAAATTAAAAATGAAAATTTTAAATTGATTATAACAGGTCATTCTCTAGGAGCAGCTTTAGCCACAGTCTTTCATGCTTACCTAAAAAACACAAACACAAATACAATTTCTCAATTAATCACTTATGGTTCTCCTAGAGTAGGGGATACAGACTTTAGTAATTACATTGAAAGTACCAGAGTTGTACAAGGTAATGACATAGTAACTAAATTGCCTATAATTGGTTATAAACATATAATAGAACTTGTTCATGTAGGCAATAAATATTCTAGAAGATATTTCAGCGACCATCACCTTGAAAAATATTATCTTAGTTTGATTGATGCAGAGTTAAAAGACAAAGACACAGATACAGATACACAGACAAATAAAAATACAGATACAAATACATATACAGAAGAAAAATGAAAAAATTAAAGCATAATTTCATTTAAAAATAAAATACTATTCATATTTAATAAAGATGGTACAAGTAAAAACTTCAGATAATGTTGTAATTGAATTAGCTAGCGACGTAGCAACACAATGTGGGTTGCTTAAAAATTTGATTGAAGATATTGGAGAGGATAACCTTGATGTTATCCCTATCAACAATGTGTCTTCTGTTACTATGGGAAGAATTGTAGAACTTCTTCCGTTACAAGAAGAAGAACGTATGGAGAAGCTTAAAGTGCTTGATAGAGACACTTTGTTCGAGGTGATTCTTGCAGCTAATTATCTATCCAATGACAAGATACTAAAAAATGGTTGTAAGACAGCTGCAGAAAGAATTAAAGGTAAACCAGTTGAAGAAATCAAAGAATTTTTTGGAATTGAAACCAATTGAAGAAATCAAAGAATTTTTTGGAATTGAAACCAATTAAAACCAAACCACACCCTACAAAAAATGTAATAAAATTTATTTATTACATTTTTATTTTTTATTGTTGTATTGTAATGAGTACTTGTATATATATATTTACAAGAGATTTAAGATTACGTGACAATACTGCTTTAAATTTGGCAGCAAATAAATATCAATACATTATACCTTTATTTATTTTAACAGATAACCAAGTAACAAGTAATAGTTATAAAAGTAATGTATCAATAAATTTTATGAAAAATACCTTGCTTGATCTCAAGCAAGAAACTAGTAATAAACTCAATATTATTAAAGCCAAGGACACTATAGAAGGTGTAAAAGACACATTAAAGCAACTATTGAAGAAAAGTGACGTGATGAATGTTAAAGGTATTGTGATTACAAAGGATTACAGTCCATATGCCAGAAAAAGAGAAGACCAATTAACTAGATTATGTAAAGACCTTGACTTAAATTTAGATATAGTTGAAGATTACCTTTTAAATGGTTCATTTGTATTAAATAATAACAATGAACATTACAAAAAATTCACACCATTCTATAATATAGTTAGTAAAAATACTGTACGAAAACCTTATACAGTACCTGGAATAGTTGAAAAAATGAAAAAGTTAAGTTCAAGCTCATCAATAACACCAACACCAACGCTAGACTTACCAGCAAATACTGATAATATAAAAAAAATAGTAAAAAACAAAGATGATTACATTAAAAATTATACAAAATGCAGGGAAATAATAAGTATAGATGGAACAAGGATGTCAGTATATCTTAAGTTTGGTTTGATGTCTATCCGTGAATTTTACTATTTAAACAAGGGTAAGAAAGATTACATAAGGAGTTTGATATGGAGAGATTTCTATTACACTTATTATTATTTTTCACCAGATGCATTATCTTATGGTGATTTTTATACAAAAGATAAGGTGAAATGGACAAAGATGTATTTGAAAGAATGGAAAAATGGTAAGACAGGTTTTCCTATAGTTGATGCTGCTATGAACCAATTAAATAAAACAGGATATATGCATAACAGAGCTCGAATGATAGTCGCATCATTTCTAGCTAAAGTGCTTTTAGTTGATTGGAAAGAAGGAGAAAAGTACTTTTCAAATAAGTTACTTGATATTGACTGGATAATCAATACAGCTAATTGGCAAAATGTAGTATCAGTAGCTAAGCATTCACAACCATACTTTAGAGTATTTAATCCATGGGTTCAATCTAAAAAATATGACCCTAAATGCGAATACATAAAGAAATGGTTACCACAGTTTAAGAACATCCCAGAAAAGGACATCCATGAGTGGAGTACAGCTTATAAAAAATATCCAGGAGTGTATCTTAAACCTATAGTTGATTACAATACACAAAAACAGAAATACTTAAGTTATTTCAAATCTGTATAAAATTGAAAAATAATTACCGGAAAGATACAAGGGTATGGCTGTGTCTCAATTGACTAAAAAAATTAAAGAACAAAGAAAAAATAATACATTAGAAAACAGAATGAAATTAGAATATTATCTCTCTATGGGTTATCTCGAGAAGGCTAAAAAATCGATTTATTCAGGTGTACAAGTACATGATACAATGTTAATAAGTCCAATTTATTGGGGCCACGTTAATATTGTAAAATTTTTGATTGAAAAATGCAATGTAAATATTAATAGAAGAGCATTATTTGTAGCAGTTGAAAACAATAAATTAGAAATAGTAAAGTATCTTATTAAGAAAGGTGCAAATGTTCATACAAATGACAATGATGCTTTGCTCTGTGCTATCTTTTATGGACATTTAGATATAGTAAAACACTTAATAGAAAAAGGTGCAGATTATAGACATCCTCGAGCTTACATTATAGCTATGAATAGAGGACACGAAGAAATCCTTGAATATTTAAATAAAACAATTCAAAGTAAAAATAAAAATTAAACAAAAATAAAAATAAAAATAAAATAAAATAAAAATCAAAAATAAAGAAAACCTCATGAAAATTTTCATGAGGTTTTCTTTATTTAAAATGAAATTACATAAAATCAAATAACGATGTCAATCATCACAGAATACTTTGATTACATCAAAGAGTACACAGAAAAATATGGAGAAAATACTGCTGTTTTAATACAAGTTGGTAGTTTTTTCGAGCTATATTCAGTTAATAATAAAAAAGAAAAGATAGGTAATGCAGAAGAGATAGCACAATTGTTAAATATACACTTAACAAGAAAAAACAAGAAAATATTAGAAATCAACAGGAAGAACCCTTATATGGCGGGTATTCCTGTTCCTGTATTAGAAAAGTATCTCCCAATACTGTTAGATAATAATTATACGGTTGTATTAGTTGAGCAAACAACCGCAGCACCTAAGCCAGAAAGAAAGGTAACAAATATTTATAGCCCAGGAACAATCATATCTAAAGATACATATACAAGTTACATAACTGTTTTATACATCGAAACAATGAAGAGTAGTGTAATAGTCGGGTTAGCTTGTATAGATTTATCGTCAGGTAAAATAATCCTCCATGAATTCTATAGTGATTTCAACGAAGTATTAAGCAAGGTTTATACATTCCTTCATTCTTTTATTCCAAAAGAAATCATAATTCATATTAAATCTAAAGAAGATTTTTTAGAATATAACAAGATTGTAAATTACCTTGAACTTAATGATACATTAGTACATTATCATAACAACACAAATAATGATAATTATACCACGTATATTAAACCTAATTATCAAAATGAATTTTTATCAAAGATATACACTAACAATACCTTGTTATCCACAATAGAATATCTTGATTTAGATAACAAAATGAATTCAACTCTTGCATTTATACTTTTATTGAATTTCATATACACTCATAATGAGAATATGCTTAATAACTTACAGAAACCTGAACATTACAATGAGAATAAATATTTAATCTATACAGATAACTTAGATATTTTCACCACAAAAAGGAATGGTAAAGGTAAATTCAAGTGTGTATTTGATGTTATTAACAAAACAATAACAGCTATAGGCAAGAGACAATTAAAGGATAGAATACTCTTCCCTCTAATAGACATATCAACCCTTAATGAAAGGTATAATGAAATTGATAAAATTGGTAAGATGAATAATAACAAGGTTATCCTACTTGACAAAACCTTATCAGAGATTTTAGACATAGAGAAATTACATAGAAAAATGGCTATAGGCACCTTACATCCATGTGATTTTATGACACTGCATACAGCTTATTTAGCTGTAATAAGATTACAATCAAATTTTGAAGAGTTCCCATTGAGTTGTATATCAGATTTTGAAAAATACATCAATGAATATACTAATTCATTTGATTTAGATGAAATATCAAAGTATAATCTTGATGATATTCAAAATTCATTTTTCAAGAAAGGAGTATATAACAATTTGGATGATTTACAAAGTACTTTAACAATTCATACAGAAAAGCTTGAAGATTTGGCTAAAGAATTATCACAATTAATTCATCCAACGGACTTGTTGATAAAAGTATCATCAACAGATAAAGATGGATATTATCTCACGACCACTAATGTACGAGCTAATTTATTAAAAAAAAATCTAACAGAGAAACAGAAAGACCTTTATTCTTTTATAGTAAATAAAAGTGGAGTAAAGATACTGTCAAAAGACATCCAAACTATTAGCGAGAATTTACTTGAAATACAGAATCAAGTAAAAGCAGTGGTAAAGGAAACTTACATAAAAGTAATCAAGGAACTGTGTAATAAATACACAGATACTTTAAATAATGTAATATATTACATAGGTAATATAGATATAGCTCTATCAAGCTATCGTACAAGCAAAGAATACTGTTACACCAGGCCTAGATTGGTGGAAAATGAGCAGAGCTCATTTGTAGATATAAAAGGACTTAGACATCCATTAGTAGAAAGGATAAATGATACAACAAAATATATTGATAATGACATACAAATTACAGGAGAAGGTATAGTATTATATGGTTTAAATTTTGCAGGTAAATCTACATTGATAAAATCTTTAGGATTATCAGTTATTTTAGCTCAAGCTGGCCTATACGTACCCTGCAAAGAATTGGTATTAAGTCCTTATAGCACTGTTATAACTAGATTACAAGGAAATGACAATATACTCAAAGGTCAATCGTCATTTGTTGTAGAAATGCTAGAATTGATGAATATCCTGAAGAATGCTAATGTAAATGCACTTATTATTATGGATGAATTATGTAGAGGAACAGAGACAGAGAGTGCAAATGCCATTGTTACAGCTAGTTTACTAGAATTAGCATCAAAAAACACGTCTTTTATACTGGCGACACATCTAAGATTTATAGCAGAATACCCAGAGATAAAGGATAACAAAAAAATCAAGATAAAATCTTTATCAGTAAATTTCAAGGATACTACTGTTATATTTGATAGAAAATTAAAAGATGGCTTATGTGCAGAATTATACGGAATAGAGGTATGTAAATTTCTAGGATTAAATCCAGCATTTATTCACAAAGCTTTAAGCATAAGAGACACTATTACAAATAGAAAGAAAGAAATCTTATCAACAAAGAAATCAAAATATAACACAAAAAAGATTGTAGATGCGTGTGAAATATGTAAATATTATCCAAATAAGAAAACTGATTTACCTTTAGACGTACATCATATTCAATTTCAATGTAATGCAGATGAATCAGGTATGATACATAGTTCCAAAGATGAAAGCGGTGGAATAAGATTTCATAAGAATGAATTACATAATTTAGTTGTTTTATGCAAGGGATGTCATCAAGAGGTTCATCAAAACAAAATAAGAATAGAAGGTTACATTACAACAGCAGAAGGTCCTATATTAGAATTTAAAAAAATAAATTGAAAAAGTAAGTAAGTAAGTAATTAATTTAGATGTTATTGCCCAATGAAATAATCCTTGAAATATATTCAAATTTACCTTTTGAACAAGTATTAAGAGATACGAAGTTTTTATGTATTTTAAAGAAATTACATAAAACTTTATATAATAAGAACCTTCATACATGGAATTGGGCTTCTCATAATGGCGGCCATATTGAAGTTGTAAAATTCTTACACGAAAACACTTCGGAAGGCTGTACAAAAGATGCAATGGATTATGCTGCTGAAAATGGCCATCTGGAAGTTGTCAAATTCTTACACGAAAACCGACAAGAAGGATGTACAGAAGATGCAATGGACAAAGCTGCAGAGTATGGTTATCTTGAAGTTGTTAAATTCTTGCATTTTAATCGACAAGAAGGTTGTACAACAGATGCAATGGACGAGGCTGCAAGAAATGGCCATCTTGAAGTTGTTAAATTTTTACACGAAAACCGAACCGAAGGCTGTACACAAGATGCAATAGATTATGCTGCAATGATGGGTTATCTTGATGTTGTGAACTTCTTACACGAGCATCGCTCCGAAGGTTGTACAAAAGATGCAATGAATTGGGCTGCCGATAATCTTGAAATAGTTAAATTCTTACATGAAAACCGTAAAGAAGGTTGTACAACAGATGCAATGGACGAGGCTGCAAGAACTGGTCATCTTGAAGTTGTTAAATTTTTACACGAAAACCGAACCGAAGGTTGTACAAAAGATGCAATGGATTTAGCTGCAAGAAATGGTCATCTTGAAATTGTTAAATGGTTACATGAACACCGAACCGAAGGTTGTACAAAAGATGCAATGAATTTTGCTGCAATATATGACCATCTTGAAGTTGTTAAATGGTTACACCTCCATAGAAATGAAGGTTGTACAGAAGATGCAATGGCATGGGCTGTAACAGGTGATCGTAGTGAAGTTGTCAAATACTTAAAACAAAATCTACATTAAATGTAATTATTTAAAAAAAATGTCAGAATGGATTATAATGAGCTTACCCAATGAATTAATCCTTGAAATATACACGTTTATCCCATTTGAACAAGTATTAAGAGACCCTTTACCGATTTTAAAGAAAATATATAAAAATTTATATGATAAAGAAGTTCATACATGGAATTGGGCTGCAAAGAATGGTCATCTTGAAGTTATAAAATTCTTACATGAAAATACTTCCCAAGGCTGTACAAAATATGCAATCGATTATGCTGCTTGTAATGGCCATCTTGAAGTTGTTAAATTCTTACACGAAAACCGACAAGAAGGTTGTACAAGAGATGCAATCGATTATGCTGCTTGTAATGGCCATCTTGAAGTTGTTAAATTCTTACACGAAAATCGGCAAGAAGGCTGTACAAAAGATGCAATGAATTTTGCTGCAATAAGGGGGCATCTTGAAATAGTTAAATTCTTACACGAAAACAGAACTGAAGGTTGTACAGAAGATGCAATTGTATGGGGTACAATAGGTTGTCGTCGTGAAGTTGTTAAATCTTTAAAATCTGTTCTAAGATGGTCACCGTTTAATTTAAATTACTTATACAAATTTACCATTTCAACAAGTATTAAGAGACACAGAAAAATGCTTTTATGTATTAAAGAAAATACATAATACATAATATGTTGTATGATAAAGAAGTTCATACATGGAATTGGGCGGCTATGAAAGGTCATCTTGAAGTTGTTAAATGATTAGATCACAATCACATAGAAGGCTGTACAAAATGGGCAATGAATGCTGCTGCAGAGTATGGACATCTTGAAGTTGTTAAATTTTTACACGAGCACCTCTCCGAAGGTTGTACAAAAGATGCAATGGATTTAGCTGCACAGAATGGTCATCTTGAAATTGTTAAATGGTTGCACGAAAACCGAAAAGAAGGTTGTACAAAAGAGGCAATATACATCGCTACAATGAAGTGTTATCGTGAAGTTGTAAAGTTTTTAGAAGAAAATAACTTAAAAAAAAATACTTAAAGAATAAGTAACGAAGTCCTATGTTGTTATTACCCAATGAATTAATCCTTGAAATATACACTTTTATCCCATTTGAACAAGTATTAAGAGACCCTTTCACGATTTTAAAGAAAATATCTAAAATTTTATATGATAAAGAAGTTCATACATGGAATTGGGCTGCTAAGAATGGTCATCTTGAAGTTATAAAATTCTTACATGAAAATACTTCCCAAGGCTGTACAAAAGATGCAATGAATTATGCTGCATATAAAGGGCGTTTTGAAATAGTTAAATTTTTACATGAAAATCGACAAGAAGGTTGTACAACATACGCAATGGATAATGCTGCAAAGTATGGGCATCTTGAAGTTGTTAAATGGTTACATTTCAATCGGCAAGAAGGCTGTACAAAAGATGCAATGAATTTTGCTGCAATAAGGGGGCATCTTGAAATAGTTAAATTCTTACACGAAAACAGAACTGAAGGTTGTACAAAAAATGCAATTGTATGGGGTACATTAGGTTGTCGTCGTGAAGTTGTTAAATACTTAAAATCTGTTCTTTAAGATGGTCACCGTTTAATTTAAATTACTTAAAAATAAAAAAGTAATTTAAATTAAATTAAATGGTGACTATATTACCAAATGAATTAATATTAGAAATATATACAAATTTACCATTTCAACAAGTATTAAGAGACACAGAAAAATGCTTTTATGTATTAAAGAAAATACATAATATTTTGTATGATAAAGAAGTTCATACATGGGATTGGGCTGCTATGAAAGGTCATCTTGAAGTTGTTAAATGGTTAGATCACAATCACATAGAAGGCTGTACAAAAGATGCAATGGATTATGCTGCAAAGAATGGGCATCTTGAAATAGTTAAATTCTTACACGAAAAACGACAAGAAGGTTGTACAAAAGATGCAATGGATTATGCTGCAAAGAATGGGCATCTTGAAATAGTTAAATTCTTACACGAAAATAGAAACGAAGGATGTACGAGAGGGGCAATGGATTATGCTGCACAGAATGGGCATCTCGAAGTTGTTAAATTCTTACACGACAATCGCAAAGAAGGTTGTTCAAATGGAGCAATGGATCTTGCTGCATTGAATGGTTATCTTCAAGTTATAAAATTCTTACATGAAAACAGACAAGAAGGCTGTACAAAAGATGCAATGAATTTTGCTGCAATGAGGGGATATCTTGAAATTGTTAAATGGTTACACCTCAATACTTCCGAAGGTTGTACAACACACGCAATGGATTGGGCTGCAACAGGTCATCGTCATGAAGTTGTCAAATACTTAAAACAAAATCTACATTAAATGTAATTTAACTTTCAATTTAAAAAAATTTAAAATTAAATAGGAAACAGTCACTAAATTAAGATGACACAATCTAAAACAATCGAAGAAATTTATCAAAAGAAGGACTTGCACCAGCATATCCTTGACAGACCCGATACATATATTGGTTCTAATAAGATTGTGACTGAAGAACAAGCTATTTTTGAAAATGATAGTTCCAAAATCGTTAAGAAAATTGTGGAGTATAATCCAGCATTGATTAAAATTTTTGATGAAATTCTGGTTAATGCTATTGACCACACTGTAAGAGACACCACCGCCTCTTTCATTAAAGTTGAAATCAAAGACAATACTATTTCAGTTATGAATAATGGAAAAGGTATTCCTGTTGTTAAACACAAGGAGCATAACGTCTATATTCCAGAAATGATTTTTGGTCAATTGCTTACAAGTTCCAACTATAACGACAACGACAAAAGAGTTGTTGGCGGTAGAAATGGGCTTGGTTCAAAGCTGACTTGTGTATATTCAAAGTATTTCTGCGTTGAAACAATTGATGCGGAACGTGGATTGTATTATAAACAAGAATTTACTGATAATATGTATAGTAAAAGTAAACCAGAGCTAAAGAAAAGCAAGCTGAAACCTTATACTAAAATCACATTTCAACCTGACTACAATAGATTTCATATGAAGTCTTTGACACCAGATACACTTAGTCTTATGACAAAGCGTGTATATGATTGTATTGCTTGTACAAATAAGAATGTGTCTGTTTATTTCAATGATGTAAAATTAAAGGAAAAAGATTTTCAACAATATATTTCATTGTATACAGATAAGCCTTTAGTGTATGAAAAATATGAAAAGGATGATTTTGTATGGGAATATGCTGTCCATGCTGGAGAAGCTCACAATCAAGTTTCATTTGTAAATGGTATTGCGACTTCGCAAGGTGGAAGACATGTAGAATACATTCTAAACCAAATTATTAAGAAGTTACTTGAAATGATACAGAGTAAGAAGAAAATTGAGAATATCAAGACATCTTACATTAAGGATAAGCTTTGTATTTTTGTAAAAAGTACGATTGTAAATCCAAACTTTTCAAGTCAAACGAAAGAGTTTTTAACAACACCAGTCAAAGATTTTGGATGCAAAGTTGAAGTTAGTGATGCTTTTATTACAAAGATTTATAAGACTTCTGGTATTGTGGAAGAAATTATTTCATTTACTAAATACAAGAATGACCGTGAACTCCAAAAGACAAGCACAACTTCAGTGAGAAGACAAACTAAATTGTTTATTACAAACTTAGATGATGCACACAATGCAGGAACAAGTAAATCAAAGAATTGTACACTTATTCTTACAGAAGGATTATCAGCAAAGACTTTTGCACAATCTGGTGTATCTGTTATAGGTAGAGACAATTACGGTATCTTTCCATTAAAAGGCAAACTGTTAAATGTGAGAGAGGCTACTCAAAAGCAATTGCTTGAAAATGAAGAAATCAATAATTTGAAACAGATTATAGGTTTACAACACGGTAAAAAATATACATCAGTTGATAGCTTGAGATATGGTAGAATATGTATTCTAACTGACCAAGATTACGATGGTAGTCATATCAAAGGTTTAATTGTAAATTTATTTCATACTTGGTGGAGAGAACTGCTTGACATTCCAGATTTTATTGTGAGTATGAAAACTCCTATTGTAAAAATCAGTAAAGGTAAAGAAAGTAAATCATTTTATACAATAAAAGATTATAAAGACTGGGAAGCAAGTATCAATAATCCTAAGACATACAATATAAAGTATTACAAAGGATTAGGTACATCTACAGCAAATGATGCAAAAGATATATTCAAAGCAATGAAAAACAATATCATACGTTATTTGTCTCCTAATAAAATTGAAACAGATAAAGCAATTATTCTAGCTTTTGAAAAGAAACAAAGTGATGCTAGAAAAGATTGGTTACTTAATTATAACTTTGAGATGACTTTAGACCAAGCTGAAAATGATGTAACATATTCAGAATTGATAAATAAAGAATTAATACATTTTTCTATGTATGATGTTATAAGGTCTATTCCATGTATTTGTGATGGATTGAAGCCTTCACAAAGAAAGGTAATTCATACATTACTAACAAACAATTACAGTAAAGAAATAAAAGTGGCTCAATTAGGAGCATCTGTTGCAGAAAAGACAAGTTATCATCACGGCGAAGCATCATTACAAGGTACCATTATCAATATGGCACAAGACTTCATTGGTTCAAATAATATAAATTTACTGAGGCCTAATGGACAATTTGGTAGCAGACTTACATCAAATGGTAAGGACGCAGCTAGTGCAAGGTACATTTTCACTGAATTGAATGAAATAACAAAGAAATTATTTTTAGCAGAGGATACACCTATTCTTAAACACCAAGAAGAAGAAGGACAAAGCATAGAACCTGTATATTATGTTCCTGTATTGCCTATGGTTCTTATCAATGGAACACAAGGTATTGGTACTGGTTATTCTACAAATATTCCTTGTTATAATCCTAAAGAGATTATATCAAATATGAAGAGACTGTTAGAAGGAAAAGAACAAATTGAGATGGCTCCTTGGTATCGTGGTTATAAAGGACCAATAGAAAAAGACGATAAAGGGAACTTTACTATGAAAGGTATATATAAAATTGAAGGTAAAGTCTTGCATATTACAGAAATTCCAATTGGTATCGGTATTTCAGATTACAAAGAATTTTTAGAAAAGATTGTAAAAGAAAATTTGTTTAATACTGTAGATGTCAAAAATAATTCAACAGAAGTACATGCAGATTTCAGTTTAATATTTGCGGACAATGCAAGCGCTGTGAAATTTGCAAAGGAAAACAACATAACAAAAGTTATGAAGTTAGAAAAGAGTATAAGCACAAAGAATTTTCATTTACTCAATGAAAATGGCACGATTACAAAATACAATAGCGCAGAAGAAATCCTTGAAAGTTTCTATAAAATAAGACTAAATTACAATGTAAAAAGAAGAGAACATCTTATAAATTCTTATACATCAGACCTAGAATTACTAAAAAATAAAATAAGATTCTTAACAGAAATCATTGATGGTAAGCTTGTCGTTTATAAGAAATCCAAGAAAGAGTTAGATGTTATATTAAATAATGGAAAGTATCTAAAAATAGAAAACTCATACAATTATCTAACGAGTATGCCTATATATTCTTTCACAAAAGAAAAGATTGAAGAGCTAAATACAAAAATAAATAATATTTCAGCTAAACTGACTGATATCACAAATAAAAACAACAAAAATATACTAAGCGATGACCTTGAAAAACTAGACTTATAAAACAAACTAAAAAAAAGGAAAAAGAAAAAAGGAAAAAGACAAAAGACAAAAAAGAGAATACAATTGTATTCTCTTTTTTTCATTTAAAAGAAACATGATTAATATAATTATGTATCCAAATAAAAAGCTAACTGCTGATAAAAGAGAACTCTTAAATTTAAATGTAAAGTATACGTATTCAGCCATCCCTAGAAATACCAATCTAGGTAATTACATTGAAATAGACAAAGTAAAAAATAAAATTGAAAAGGTTGACCAAACTGATTGGACACGTGTAAGAAAATATACTAATAAATACGAAGCTCCTTTATATAATAGTCCAAGGAAAGTGATAAGCAGAGCATTTTATAAATTATGGGAATTGATGCATGATTATAACAT